>Ga0153942_1000842_pt1 | contig 12355 bp, 10 predicted proteins | sample TSNJ026MetaG_FD_104731 | JGI IMG/M metagenome (GOLD analysis project Ga0153942, IMG submission 104731) | Attine ant fungus gardens microbial communities from New Jersey, USA - TSNJ026 MetaG | ecosystem: Host-associated > Fungi > Mycelium > Unclassified | place: USA: New Jersey, Brendan T. Byrne... | reverse complement strand
TTCCAAATCATCGGAAGCGGGAGCGACGGTTTCAGACTGCGAGATTGCCGTGGTTTCCCCGGCCGTGTTCGGCACAGGAGAGGCGGACACCGCCATGCCTATCGAGAACAGGAGCAAAAGAGCGAATAAAAGGGATATTGCTTTCTTTTTCATAAAAAATCAGACCTTTCCTTGATATGTTATTTATCGGTGGACGAACCCATTTTAGGGACTTCGCCCGGATTTGCCGCCGATCTGTAAAAGGATTCCACGCCGCTCGCTTCGCGCTTGAACACCTCCACATTGGCGGGATTATTCTTTGAAAAGCGCCGGGCTTCATTTAGGGGTTGCCGTATACCGGAATCGACAGGCGGGCTTTCCGCGCTCCTGCCGCCGCCCGAACGTCCTCCGTCAAGGCTGCCACCCTGCGAACCGGCCTGATCGCCGCCATGCCCGCCGAACTGCCCGTTGCCGGTAAATCCTCGATCCTCGGACCGGATTGCGCCGGAACCGAGCGAGCTGCCGCCGAACACATCGGGAGCAGCGCCGGGATTTCCTATCCCGGATGTGTGAATAGAGCTTGTTTCATGGGAGCTTACGGACGTATGGTGTGAGGAAGTATCCCCCATGCCGCCCGCTGCCGGAGCAGGAGCGGAAGCGCCGGAGCCGTTAACGGGTGAATTTGCGGGAGGAACGGAGCCGGCCTCGGGCGCTGCGGAACCTGCCGCGCCCGACATGGAACTGCTGCCGCCCGGCGCAAAGAAGGAAGTAGACGCGCCGGTGGAAACATGATAGACGCCGCCTTCGCTGTCCGCGACGGAAACGGAATGGCCGCTAAAACCTCCCGAGCCGGGGACACTCTCATGAACGGCCTTGAACGCCATGAAGTCGCCCATTTTTCCGGTTTGCCCATCGATCTCGCTGATGGTTCCCTGAATCACGCCGTTATCAACGCTGCCGAACTGTACCAAATGAGCCTCGCCTGTTTCGCTGTTTTGATAAAGCGTACCCACGGAGCCGTCGCGCATTTTGACGCCGTGCTGTTCAAAGCCCTCGGCGGGCGTCAGCTCGGAAGCGCCGATAAGGTTTGCGTTTTCCCCTGTAAATTCGGAGAAGCCGCCGCCAGAATAGGTCTTCTTGACCGGATCGTACTGGTCGTGGGGAAGCCCGTGCCCGATATTGGCAAGGCCCTCCCGCGTTTCGGCGTCAATGCGCGGCTGGCTTTGTGTTCCGCCCTGCGCCGCGCTTTGCCCCATCTTGATATTGCCGTCTGCCGGTTCTCCGTGAGTGCCGCCCAGCTTGGAGCCGCCTTTGCCGTTTCCAGTATCGCGGAGTCCGCCGTTCGCTTTTTCCTCATAGCGGAACCCCTGCGCGCTCTGACGGCCTGCGCCGCCGCCTCTGGTTTTCCCGCCGCCGCCCATGCTGACGGAGCTTTCGGAATTGCCGTTTATTTGAGACTTGGCGGAGCTTTCGGCTGATTCTGAAACTCCACTGTCACCAGCTTACCCCACTCCACAATCACCTCTTGCTCAGGGTTCAGCGCGATATATCCGTCAAAAGGCAATTCCTTGATGATAAGGGTATTCGGCTCGATATCTATGAGCAGGATTTCACCATTATCATCCGTTTTGTATGTGCCGAGTGGAGCACCGTTTTTGACGCTGATCTCAAAGCGGACATCGGCCATCGGCTGGCGGGTAACGCTGTCCAGCTTGATGATTTTTAAAGACGGTTTGTGCCGGTTCTTTACGACGATTTCCTTGTCCTCACCGGCGATCAGCTCCACATATCCGGGCTCGGGGTTCAAAATCCACTCGTTCGGTACAGAGATTTCCTCATAAGTCCACCATCCGGGGGAAAGCTGCACGGTGATGATCCCGTTTGCCCCGGTGGTTACGTCCCGAAATTCCCCGTCTTTGGCAAACCGGAACGTGACGCCCTCAATACCCTCCAGCGTTTGTTCGTCGATTTTGCGGAGCGTGAGCTTCGGCAGGCTTTTGTTTTTTATTGTAAACTCGTGATTCTGGCCTGGCTTCAGCTCGATGCGGTGAATTTCGTCACTAAGCTGGAACCCCGCGGGCGCCCTCCGTTCCTGGAGCAAAACGAAACCGGGACTCATATCGGTCAGACGGATGTATCCACCGCCCGATGTGGTGTAATCCTGATATTCGTTCACGCCCTCACGCCATACCCGGATCACGGCGTTGTCGAGGCCAAGCCCGGTTTTTTCGTCGATCTTGCGGACGGTGAGCGTTGGTTTCCTGAAATTGACAAACTGGATCGTACTCGTCTTACCGGCCTCCAGTTGCACATCCTTAACCTCTGTGCTGAGGATGTGGCACATCATCTAACAATGCAACGGCTTCGTCCGGTAGTGAACCGGCAAACACAGAAGAAAGTCGGGCAACAGCGGAAAGCAGTAATAATGAGCTGCCTGTAATCCGAACCGCCGTCTTGGATCAGCAGGCCGGCACGGTGTTTTATGTAATCGACAAAATGGGATGGGATGTTGAAAACGGATTTAAATTGGATTTGCAGGTCTATGCTTCCGGAGCACCCGCTAATGAGGCACTGGGCGCCAAATTGTGGGACGTCGCCGGGATTGGTGCGGCGGCGGTCAATTCCATCCGCGCCTATGACGCGGTGCAAATTATGGAATATTTCACTCCCGCCCGTGGAATCAAGGGTGTTGTTCGGGCAGACAGCCCTATTATGGACATTAAGGGTGCGAATCCCGATTATCCGGAGCTGTATGGAAATGCAGAGTCAATGAAGGGTGCAACGATTCTGCTTCCCGTGGGCAGCGGCCACCACATCTGCGCAGCCAAATGGCTGGAGATTATCGGCTTGAATGAGAGTGATGTGGATATTGTGCATATGGAATTTGCCCAAGCGTATCAGGCTTTTAAGGCTGGCGAGGGTGATATCTGGATGTCCACGTTCCCCTACATTGATATGCTGGTGGAAGAAGGATACGAAATTGCCTGCGAGATGCCCGCAACGCGTACTCCCTATTATGACAACATTGTCGTGGCCAATGATTTTTGGAAAGATGAAAACAAGGAAGTGTTAGTCAAGCTGGTGCAGCAAATACTTCGAGCATCAGATTACTTTGCCGAGAATCCCGATGAATATGTTAACCTGCACATGGAGTGGCTTGCTAAAAACGGCAAAGCGTCCGACGACGTTGATGCCATGTACAAGACAACACTGGAAAACAGTTTTCTGACTACAGAGGAGGCCAAAAATCATCAAGTGGGGTCGTCGCTGCGGGTTATTGCCGAATTTATGACTCAGCAGGGAACAATCACCGAGACAGATCTTCAAAAGGTGGAAAACTCTATTCAGCAGGAAATCATGGAGCTGGCACTAAAGGATTCCTGACCACGTTATAGCATCCGACCGCACATAGACACGCCACCTGTTTTCAAACCGGTGGCGTGTATACAAAAGAGGTGAAGTTTTTTGAATTGTACAAAATCATTGAATAAAGTCATTCGACTCAAATTGATTTCTGCCGGATCAATACTCGGGTTCTTCTTAATCTGGTGGTTGATAACCGATTTGCTGCGGGAGACCCCCAATCCGCTGTTCCCTTCGCCTATCCTTGTTTTTCAATCCTTTTGGGAGAAATTGTTCAATCCCCGTCCAGACGGACAGGTGTTGGGAGTCCACATTCTTAACAGTCTGATGGTGGTAGGGTTAGGATATCTGACCGGAATTGCAGTGGGCATCCCTTTCGGCATCCTTATGGGATGGTTTAAAAAATTCGATAAGATGATTAAGCCGTTGTTTGACATTGTTCGCACCATTCCGCCTATCGCGTGGATTCCCATTTTTATTCTATGGCTGGGTATCGGGCTGGTAGCGAAGTCAGCTATTGTATTTTTGACCGTGTTTATCGCGTCGGTGCTAAACTCTTATACCGGCATTACCAACGTGAATCAAGTACATATTTGGGTGGCGCAGACCTTTGGCGCATCCAACTGGAAAACGCTGTGGAAAGTAGGAATCCCCACCGCCGCGCCGATGATCTGCACCGGCCTGAAAATCGCTTTCAACACCGCATGGACTTCATTGGTTGGCGCGGAATTGTTGGGGGCGACCAGAGGATTAGGCTATATGATCCAGATGGCCCGTATGTATAGCAGAACCGATTTGGTCATTGTTGGGATGCTGACCATCGGGGTAATCGGGTTAATACTCTCAGCGGGGCTTGATATTTTGGAACAAGCGTTGACAAGGGGGAAATACTGATGCAAAAAAAAGCGTGGACTCGTGACCGATCTGAAAGTATTCTGCTGGGCGGTGGAACCATTCTGGTTTTCCTGCTGTTGTGGCAATTAATCGTAATGCTGTCCGGAGCTGATTTCGCTACACCCGCGGAGGTTTTTATCTACATATTCCAGCACATCGTAGAGCCTATAGGGCCATACTCTATCATTGGTCATGTTGGATGGAGCTTGTCCCGGGTTGCGGTTGGGTATTTGCTGGCAGCAGTGTCCGGCATCGTGATCGGCCTCGCGATGGCCCAATGGGATGTAACCAACGCAATCATATCCCCCATATTTAACATCCTACGGCCAATCCCTCCCATTGGATGGGCGCCGCTGGCTATCCTGTGGTTTGGCGTGGACGAGGCCGCCAAATACTTCATTATCTTTATTGGTGCCTTTGTGCCATTTACTATGAATACATATGTGGGAGCCAATCGGGTAGATCCCAAATTAGTGGACGCGGCGCTGATGTTGGGAACAAATCCGGGGCAGCTTTTCCGGAAAATTACCTTTCCCGCCATTGTTCCACAGATATTCGCCGGTGCTCAAGTGGCGCTGACTAATGCGTGGATGACGGTGTTGGGAGCGGAAATGCTGCGCTCCACCGAGGGTGCCGGGTGGGTCATCCTCAAGGGAATGGAAATGGCAAACATTGCCCAAATCATCTCGGGAATGCTGGTCATAGGACTGACTGGCTTCGCAATCGCCACCATTATGCGTGAACTGGAAAAAAAACTGATCCGTTGGAATGCGAGGGGGAGATAATGTGGAATCCACAGTAGCCCGCTGTGAGAAATTGAAAAAGGAATTCCCCGCGTCCGGTGGCAGACCTCCGTTGGTGGTCTTCGAGGACATTTCCTTTGAGGTAAGGCGTGGAGAATTTCTGGTGTTGCTTGGACCGGGACAGTGCGGGAAAACTACCCTTCTCAATATAATCGTGGGACATGACTCCCCCACAAGCGGCATCGCTTATGAGAATGAAAAGCCCGTTACCGGCACCAACCCGTCACGGGGAATGGTCTATCAGGATACCCGGCTATTTCCCTGGCTGACGGTGCAGAAGAACGTTGAGTACGGACCGGCCGCGCGGGGAGAGGATCGGGAGACATACCGGAAGCGCACCCAGGAGTACATTGACCTGGTGGGGTTGACCGGCTTTGAGAAACACTATCCCGTCAAGCTGTCCGGTGGTATGAAACAGAGAGTGGGTATTGCCAGGGCTTATTGCAACCAGCCCAATATCATTTTAATGGATGAGCCATTTGGTGCTTTGGATGCCCAAACGCGCTACATGATGCAGGAAGAACTGGGCAAGCTGTGGCAGGCAAAACACAACACCATATTATTTGTCACCAATAACATTGAAGAAGCTCTATTTCTAGCTGATCGGATCATTGTGTTCAGCAAATGCCCATCCCACATCAAGGCCGAGTATACCATTGACCTGCCTCGCCCCAGAAAGCTGACATCACCGGACTTTTTGGATCTTCGGCGGGAAATCACCGGGCAAATCGACGTGGATCTGTAAGGGGGGAAACCAGTGGAACAAAAAAACAAAGTTACTGTTCGCAATGTCACATAAGCTTCGGAGATCTATTGGTTCTCGATGATATCTCTTTTGATGTCAAAGACGGGGAATTTCTCTGTATTGTTGGCCCTACCGGATGCGGCAAGACTACCTTTCTCAACAGCTTAACCAAGTTGCATGATAACAATTCCGGAGAAATTTTGCTGGACAATCAGGCGGTAGATTTGCGTAAACACAATATCGCCTATATCTTTCAAGAAAACTCCATTATGAGCTGGCTCACAGTGGAAAAAAACGTCCGCTTTGGATTGGAAATCAAAGGGCACACCAGGGACGCAGATCAAAAGGTAAAAGAGGTGCTGGAAATTGTAGGGCTTTCCAAATTTGCCGGCTATCATCCCGGTCAGTTGTCGGCCAGTATGCTGCAACGGGTGGTTATCGCACGAGCCTTCGCCACCAATCCGGATCTGATGTTAATGGATGAGCCATACGGCCAACTGGACATTAATCTGAGGTTTAAGTTGGAGGACGAAGTTGTTCGGATCTGCAAGCGCTATGGCACCACCGTCATATTTATTACCCACAATCTGGAGGAGGCGGTGTATTTGGGTGATCGAATTTTAGTGTTGACAAACAAACCCTCAAAAATCAAAGAGAAAATTGTCAATCCGCTGCCCCGGCCCCGGGACGTTACCTCACCGGAATTTGTGAAACTTCGAGAACATGTCACCGACTTGATTAAATGGTGGTGACAAGTGGAGGAAAAGGAGGCGCAACATGAGCAACAAAAATATTCTCTTTATCATGACTGACCAGCACCGAAATGATTTTGTCGGCTATATGCCCGGTTCCAAGATGGAGACACCAAATATCGACCGTATTGCGGGAGAAGGGACGGGATTTGCTGCTTGTCAATCGGTCAATCCCATCTGTACTCCGGCTCGTACTGCCCTAGCCACCGGCCGGTATCCGCGGCAAATCGGAACCTTGACTATGGCGGGGGATTTATCTCCCCAAATCCCAACACACATGCAGGCGCTGCAACGGCACGGCTATACCACCTATGGCTTGGGGAAATTTCATTTTCAACAGACTTGGAAATGGGGAACCCCCATCCGAACCGGACTTAACATGATTAAACACGAAGATCTTCAAAAACAGTACGGGTACGATCAAATATGGGAGGTGTCCGGCAAGTCTCTGCTGCTCAATAATTATTGTTCCTACGCCAAATACCTCAGCGACTTAGGATTGTATAAAACTATGGAAAACTACGTTATCTCTACCGGCGTCAACAGTGAATATCCTTCCCATAATTTCGACAAAGGGGAGCCTAGCCCCTTGGAGGAGGAGCACTATATCGACAAAGTGATCGGCCGCAAAGCGCGGGAATTTATCAACAACCATGATTCACAAAAGCCCTTCTATATGATGGTATCTTTCTGTAGCCCTCACCGCCCATATGATCCGCCCCAGCGATATCTGGATATGTTTCCACTGGATGACAAGGACGACTATATCCTCCAAGAAGGAGAGTCGATGACAAGAAAGGAAAGGGATTGCCTCAACCGGCAGATTCGCGCTTACAAAGCAAAGATTGCGCTGGTGGACGACGAGGTGGGGCTGCTACTGAATACTTTGGAGAAAAAAGGGATTAAGGAAGACACTTTGATAGTTTTTACAAGCGATCACGGCGACATGCAGGGAGATCACTACCGTTTGCAAAAGGCGTTTCCCTGGAAGCAATGTACCACCGTACCACTGGCAATCCGGATGCCGGGCTTTCAATCTCAGAAGTTAGTCAAAGCGCCGGTGGAACTGACCGATATCACCGCCACCATATTGGATTATGCGGGACTGGATCATGTTGAAGCGCTGTCCAGAGATTGGCCTGCGTACCAGGACATCATTCCTTGTCGTTCGTTACTACCAGTTATCCGGGGAGAAGTGGACAGGATTCGGGATTACTCCTTTACTGAAACCGACTACACCGAGGAGAAGGATTATAAGTCATTAAAGGAACTGGGTTCAGCGGGTAGTGAAGTGAAGCAGAAAGGAGAACGCCCACGGCCAGAGCGGACGCAGCAGTGGCAGATGCTACAATCAGAGGACTACAAATACATCAAGTACCTGCAATACAAAGAGCCCGGAAAATTCCATGAGGAACTGTACAATCTCAGGGATGACCCTGATGAATTAGATGATATCGCCAAAGATCCGGCAAACCGGGATATTATGGAGTATTTCCGCCGGGAATTGATGTATATAGTGGATTCTACGCCACCGGCACAAACGGTGTGGTCCCCTGTAGAGAGTTGGACGCCCGGAAAACACTAAACAATGGGAGCATTATTTCAATCATCCCAATGCATTATGATTTTTGTGAAGTTGCTAGCAAGCCCTGATTTTTCGGGGCTTGATCCCTTGTTTATAATGCAGACGCTTAACAGCGGAAAAACATATTTAGGTGAGCTTGCCTGCATGGATGATGTTTTAGCGCCCCGCTCGTTACCAGTATTGCTCGCCACTGTTGTGTTGCGAAATATAAATATGAATACCTGAGTGGTTTTAGTAAAAAAACAGAGGAAGATTACATATGTCAATTACTTTAGGAATTGATTTGGGAACGTCAAGCGTTAAAGCAATGCTGCTGGATACTGAAAAAGACATACTCGGTGTTGCATCAAAAGGTTACGCTGTTGATATCACCCGAAGTGGATACGCCGAACAATCTCCAAGTATGTGGTGGGAAAGCACACTGGATGTAATGGGTCAATTGAGGGAACAGCATCCCGCTGACTTTGAGAAGATTGAGGCCGTGGGTTTGTCCGGGCAGATGCACGGCCTTGTTGTGATCGACAAAGACGGGAAAACGCTGCGCCCGGCAATACTGTGGCTTGACCAGCGTTCCGGCAAACAGGCAAAAGCGGTTCATGACGCCTTTTCGCTTGCAACAATCGGCAGTATGCTGCACAATCGTGTATTTCCCGGATTTGCATTCTGTTCTTTGTTATGGCTTAAAGAGAACGAGCCGGCACTATTTGACAAAATATACTCTATTATGCTGCCCAAAGACTACATCCGCTACCTTTTGACCGGTAACATTGGTTCAGATTTTTCCGACGCTTCCGCTACAGGCGCATTTAGTCCCGGACAATGGCGGTGGTCTTATGAACTTATTGACTATTTCCAGATAAAACGCAGTATCTTTCCCGAATGTGGAAAGTCTGCGGAGATTGCCGGTTTCATAACCGGGACAGCGGCAAAAAAAACCGGACTGCGCCCTGGTACTCCTGTCGTTTTTGGCGGTGGGGATCAGCCGGTTCAAAGCATCGGGAACGGTCTTGTTTATGAGAACGCACTGATATCCAACATTGGAACCGGAGGGCAAATCACTTGCTTTTCAAAAACGGATTTATATGATGAAAGGCTGAGGACTCATACATTTTGTCATGCGCTACCCGACGCATACACGATTTTTGGGGCGACTTTAAGTGGCGGTATGTCTCTCAATTGGCTTGCTGGTAATCTGCTGCATCAAAATGATTACAAAGCTCTTGACGAGGGGGCTTCCGAAGTCCCTGCGGGAAGCTGCGGCCTGATATATCTACCATATCTCTCCGGGGAACGTACTCCACATATGGATGTCCATGCTAGAGGAATGTTTTTCGGTATGACTCTAGGTATGGACGACAGGTACTTTTCCCGTGCTGTTTTGGAAGGGGTAGTATATAGCTTGAAAGATTCCCTGATTGTATTACAGGAAATGGGAATTAGCAGTAATAAGATAATTGCTTCAGGCGGAGGCGCTGCAAGCTCGCTATGGTTGCAAATGCAGGCAGATATTCTTGGCATGGATATTCAAGTGAGCAAGGTGAAAGAACAGGCGTGCATGGGTGCATGTATCCTTGCCGCTATTGGCGTAGGTATCTACAGTAACGCTGAAGAAGCGTGCGCAAGGCATATTACTTTTCGTGACGATCTCTATCGGCCAAACCCGGAACAACAAGCTGTTTACAAAAAAGGATATGATGTTTATTGCGAACTGTATAAACGGACAAGCGATCTTATGCACACGGTAGATGCTGAATCACAAAACAATTAGATTTGCGAGGGGGAATAATAGAATGAAGTATGGTATTTATTTTGCTTATTGGACACACGAGTGGTACGCTGATTTTTTAAGCTTCATGGATAAACTTGCGAACCTGGGGTTTGATGTGATGGAGGTGTCTTGCGCCGCCTTTGCCAACATCTATACCAAAGATGAGCAATTGGTGGCTCTGCGGGAACATGCCAGGGAAAAGGGGTTACTGATGACTTCTGGTTATGGACCAACCAAAAATCAAAATCTCTGTTCCAGCGATTCGTCAGTGGTTCAGAACGCCAAAGACTTCTTTATTGATACCTTCCGCAAGCTGGAGTTAATGGAAATCAACTTTATTGGTGGAGGTTTGTATTCCTATTGGCCTGTAGACTATAGCCAACCGGTTGACAAGCCCGGTGACTGGAAACGCGCTGTGGCAAACATTCGAGAAATTGCGAAACATGCCGAACAAAGAAACGTTATTTTGGGCATGGAGGTACTGAACCGATATGAGGGTTACTTAATTAATACCTGCGGCGAATGCCTGGAGTTCATCAGTGATGTGAATATGCCAAATGTTCAGGTCATGCTGGACACCTTCCACATGAATATCGAGGAGGATAATATGGGCAAAGCCATAAGGTTAGCGGGAAATAAGCTGGCACATCTGCACTTAGGTGAGCAGAACCGCCTTGTGCCAGGCAAGGGCAGCCTGCCTTGGAACGAGATTGGCCTAGCTTTGCACGACATCGGCTATGATAAGGCCGTCGTGATGGAACCTTTTGTTATGCAGGGCGGTACAATCGGCTCGGAGATCCGCGTTTGGAGAGATTTGGTGCGGGACACCACTGTTGAGGCCCTTGACCGGGACGCAAAAGGCGCGCTGGAATTCGTGCGCCAAGTGTTCACAAGGTAGTAGGGCTTCCCCCAAAAAAATTGACAGTAAGAGCATCCGGAAACAGAACACAGAAGATTTTTTTCCATTATTATTATACTATAAATCAGCACCCCCGCAGCATGATTAGCATAACTGCGGGGGTGCTGGACTATGTGCTTATTGAATGGAATTGAGCTCTAAGGCAACAAAGGCCATTTGTGACTTCTGAAAGTATAGAATGCGTTCCTATAGTTGCTGCCATCAGTCGCTTCCGTTTTATACCTTCCGGAAGTACAGGTGATCTCAACTTGAGGAGTTTTTGTAGATGGGTCAATCTCTTGAAAGACTACTACGCCTTCCACGGTATCTGTGGTGAGGGGATCAACGATATCAGTTATACCGGGCATTATAGTGCATCGCCGGCCATTATCATCGACAATACCACCACCGAAAACCAGAAAATAGTTGCCATTGTCCAAAGCCTGACCATTGCATACATAACTGCTGTAGCCTCTGTTGCCGACTTCGGTTTCTCCATACTCGAATACCTTTTCGACCGTCATGTTATTAACATTGACCCTGTAACGTATAAGACGAGTGTAATTGTCCTCGGGGAGCAAAGCATTAGCTTCATTCCGTGACCGGAAATTCCCATTGTCCATGATATTGAATTCAACAATTCCGGTTGCAGCATCCCCGATTGGAAGGCAATTGTGTTGCCCCCAATTCCAGAACTCCTTGTCTGCTCTGTCAACATCGTCTGGATTGCTTAGATCATACAGAGGATTGCCTGCTGAATCCACGGGAGTCAATAGGTATGGCTGGAAACGGGCATCCCAGTCCACATGATTTGCGAGTATGAAAGATAATTCTCCGGTATCAGCGTCAATTGCAAATACGCATTGATGCCTGCCTGATCCAACGACAAGATTATTTGTTGTGTCAAGGTAAGCTTGGTTGATATGCAACCAATCCAACGGTTCGAACGTAGCAGGTATCGGCGCCCTGTTTTGATCCAAAACCGGCCTGAGATCATAATATGCGGTCTCCAATCCTGTGCTTAAATCCACAATGGAAATTCCGTCTTCATAAGTAGTTCCAGTATTCTCCGATGCAATCATAATACTGTTTCCATCAGGCATTACATAAATGGAATGATGACATGCATTATCCAAAACATATACAGTGTGCACGCGTCCTATCAAGTCAACCTCATACATCATCGTTGGAACACGCATGTCAGCGCCTATAAAGTGACCGTTAGGCAGCCTTTCAAAATTATGCGCCACAATATCTAAGGTAGTATACCATCTAACTGTGGCTGTAGGATCTATGCCCACATTATACCGCACCGCGAAGGCGCAGAAATACAATTCGTTAAGTATTTCCGGGGGATTAACGGGCGGTACAGTCAGTTCAATCACTGGAAAACCAGCAGGATAATCAGCGCTTGGATCGGAAGGAAGTTCCGCATCTGTTGGTGGTAGCGGACCAGTTATGATTTCGCCGCTTGCAGTCCCGATGCCGGGGATTGTTACCGTAAGATGGTTGAGCGCGGCGGGTACAAGACCCAACAGAGGAACCAGGTTCGCTCCCGGTTCCGGCGT
>Ga0153942_1000836_pt1 | contig 12414 bp, 14 predicted proteins | sample TSNJ026MetaG_FD_104731 | JGI IMG/M metagenome (GOLD analysis project Ga0153942, IMG submission 104731) | Attine ant fungus gardens microbial communities from New Jersey, USA - TSNJ026 MetaG | ecosystem: Host-associated > Fungi > Mycelium > Unclassified | place: USA: New Jersey, Brendan T. Byrne... | reverse complement strand
GAGTGTAAGTGTACGGTAAACTAGGTATTTATACTAATGTTTCAGATTAATAGTACAAACGAAAAACAAGCAAACGACGTCACGATTGATCAGTCCAATGGGTTGGATTAAATACTGTAGAATCATTGTGAGATTTCATTGTGGACAACTGCCTCAAGTTTATCAGCTATGAGTACTTGATAACTTTTTCCTGCAAAGAGTGTTGAATTGACATGGAAGGCAATGCGCCGCGTCAAGTCACCTGATATCGATTCAGTGGCGACTTGACATCAGACCGTGTGATTATCCTAAATCATGTTTTCGTGGGAAATTAGAGAAATTTGAAAGTACTGATATAAGATGAATTGTTGACAGCGGCTATGGTTGATTCATCGTCCTTAGATTTACCCCTTCCAGCGCAAAAAACACCTCCATCCCCTTCCGTGCCCTCTTTTCAAATGCGAAGTCTTACTCTGACAGATCTCGTGCCGGTCCCGGATGAAGATAAGGCAGAGGCTACACGAATCAAAGCGCAGGCCAATCAAGCATTTGGTAGTACGTACAAGAACCATCTTTTGGCGCGTCTTGATTCTGAAACTCGGGGATTCAGGTCATGATTTCCCTATGGCAGCTAAGCTCTATTCTGAGGCAATCGAGAAGAATCCAAATGACTCGACACTATGGTGCAACAGGGCGTATGCCAGGATGAAACTGGAGGGATTTGGTTATGCGTTGAGTGACGCAAGTGCGATAAATCAGTTGTGGCTAAGGCGAATTGACGAAACTGAATAAATTCTTTACAAATGCTTGTACAGCAAAAGCTATCCAGCTTGATCAGCACTATGTAAAAGCTTACTATCGGTGAGTTACTGGATTAGTTGGTTCGTGTTGATCTCTTCCGTTGAGAATCGCTTGCATTTGTAGTCGGGCAATATGTTACTTGCAGACGCTCAAGCTGCAGCTTGCAGTGGCAGATTTCAAGAAGGTCTTGTCCCTTGAGACCAACAATGAGACAGTGCGACAGCAGATGGTGTCGACGCAAAAGCTTATTCGAAAGATCGAATTCGAGAAAGTACGAGGCTTGTTAGTCATTTATGTACGTCCGCAATAACTCCAGTTTTCTTAGGCAATTGAGATGGAGGAAGAGAAGGATGCTGTCACGAGATGTCTAGAGATCATACAGGAAGGTACGATTGTCTATGATATTTGCAGAATACTCCGGCTCAGCTGTGACAGGGGGATGCGATTTGGACAGAGATTATAGCGGTCCAAAATTATCCTTTGAAGACGGAAAATATGAGATCACCTTACAATTCGTTCGAGAAATGATTCAATGGTTCAAGAATGGAAAGACATTGCCTAAACGCTACGTCTGGGAAATTGCGCTCGGTGCTCATAAATCATTTGTTTCTGAGGAGAGCCTGGTTGAGGTATCTATTGAAAACGGTGTCACTGTTGATGTAATTGGTGATGTCCACGGTAAGCCGAGTGATGAGCTGATGGTATTTTCAGCTGACGAATGAAAGGACAATTCTATGATGTATTGCATCTATTCTCCCTCACCGGGGAGCCCAACGAAAACCATTACTTACTCATGAATGGAGACCTAGTCGATCGAGGGTCATGGTCAATAGAGGTGATCTTGACAGCATTTGCATTGAAATGTAGAGCTCTTGTCATTTCCAATTTACATTCTAATCCAAGGTATAGGGCTGTATCCAAAATATATGTTTATCAATCGTGGCAATCACGAGGCGAAGGAGATGAATAGGACCTACGGATTTGAAGGAGAAGCCAAGACCAAGCATGGCGAACAGAGTTACAAGGTAGGTCATAATGTCTCCTTCCAAATTTCTCATTAATTCTATGAGTAGCTGTTCGCGTACATCTTTACAACACGTTGGTCTGGCCGCATATTCAACACTGTTCGACGGCTAACTTTCGCGCAGTACCTCTAGCAACGTTGCTCAGCGCCACAAAACCTCCGGCCAAAAAAGAAGGTATCCTTTCTGCGGATGGCTTCAAACGATATTTCGTTGTGCATGGGGGCCTCTTTAGTCAGGATGAGGTCACTTTGGACGACATACGACAGATTCCTCGAGTAGGTAGGCAGCCTGGTACGGAAGGCTTGATGTGTACGTGTATGTCCTACATCTTGTTGTTTTTGTGCTAATTGGGAATGCAGGCGAGGTAAACCATCACTCTCCTCGAAGTCGCCCTTTCTAATCGCTTGGTAGCTGCTTTGGACAGACCCCCAAGAAGCACCTGGCCGTGGGCCCAGTAAACGTGTCTGTTCTGTTGTGCCATATCAGTCATAATTTTGTCTGACAGGTTTCGTCGCAAGGGCGTGGGGATCTCCTTTGGACCTGATGTAACAAAGCGCTGGTGTACGTTGAATAAAATATCCGGAATCATTCGAAGCCATGAGGTTCGACAGGGTACGTGGATCAACATATTGTGGATCATTTGTTCTCTGACAGTCAACTAGATGGATATCAGACCGAGCACGACGGACTATGTACTACGGTACGCTCGCCCTTTTAGCCAAGCTATTACAGGATGCTCAGCATGTAAAAGGTATTCTCTGCGCCAAATTACGTCGATCAGGCTGGGAACAAGGGCGCATTTGTAGGGCATATCTTATTCTGTCTGGAGATTTTATGGCTTACGTTGTCCAAAGATTCGCATTGATTCTACAGGTAGCTGTGAATACTTCCAGTTTGAGGCTAAACCCCACCCTCCAGTGCGGCCCATGGCTTATGTCCAGGGTGGACTTGGAAATCTCATGATGATGTGATTATCTTTACACTTATACTGTACATCTGTTTGTACAATACCTCATTTGGATTCCAGTGACATGAGACCGTGTGAATCATATCCTGATGCACCGCTTGTTCTCTCGAAATTCTCTATCCTCCTTATGAATCTAGTAGATAAATAGTTCCCATACCATGGACAAGGCAAAATCGAAACTAGCAGCATTCTTCGACGATGACGAAGACTCTTCCTTCCCAGTGCGATGGATAGAGTTCACTCATTCTCCATTCATACTCACGTATTATCCCTCGTTCAAATAGCAAAAGCCCGTCGATGAGGCTAAATTATCACAATATGCCTCAGGAACTATACGAAAATCACGAAGAGAGAAAGAGCAAGAGGCCGCTGAAGCTAAAAAACGAGAGGAGGAAGAACATGCAGCCAAAGCTTACGCTGAGTTTCTGGACGCTTTTCAGGGGGATGAATCAGCACACAGAAAGAGATCTGCGTTTGTTAGGGCAGGCTCTGATAGAGCGGAATACAATCCTCCTAAGACTGGAGAGGCAAGTTCATTGGTTCGAGCGGCGACTATGGATAGGGTGCGTAACATGTCAATCTAGTTTTTTAGTCTTAGTGTCAAAATGCTCTGATGCTTAGTCGGCATCACCGCCATCTAGCGCTCCAAAACCCAAAGGAAAGAGGGCCATGGATGCGTTTCTGGAGGAAATTAAGAGGTACAGTTGATTGCGCGTCGTGCTTGAATATGGGCTCATGGTACACAGAGATCAAGCTGAGCGAGAGGCCAAGTACGGAAAGCAATGTATGCCTCACATCGGTTATGCAGAACTTATCTTGACTCATATCCCAATTTCAGCTCAAAGTCACGGGCGTTCCGTTACCGCACTTGCAGGTGAAAAAAAAATCAATGCATTCAGTCGATGGCATATTTCTAACTTCATTCAGCTTACGAAGGACAGAGTGGGAGCAAGGATCGTGGGGACCCGCAAGTGAAAAAATGATTTGACTTCTCATTTCTATGAAGCTAATGTATATGAAGACTTCAAATGTTTTCGTCGCCAACTTGCCTCCCCATGTTACGGAGGAGACATTGGGCAATTTTTTTGCTAAAGTTGGTCCTGTTGGTTCTGTGAGGAATCTTTCTCTAGTTTTCAGAAGTTGAAGTTGATGTCTACTAGGTTAAAATAATGTGGCCCCGGTCCGATGTCACTTTGGGACCTGGAGCTGATATGACGGCTTCTCGGAGAAGTAAGGCAGGTTTGAGTGGCTTTGTATCTTTCATGAAACGTCGTGATGCTGAGGAAGCTTTACGTGAATTCGACGGATACGACTGGGGAGGATCTGTACTTCGTGTCGGCTGGAGTAAAGCTGTTCCGCTTGCTTCTAAACCGAAATACGGTGAGTTGGAAATTAACACTGCGCAGGGTATCAAACATATATCTCCTAGTTGCATCATCTTATCATCGAGATCGCGAGAAGAGCAGGAGTCGCAGTCATTCCCGTGAGCGACGGCGCTCTCGGTCTCGCGACCATTACCATAAAAGTTCTCGTCAGTCTCGAAGCCGTTCATATGATAGAGGAAATGGTAAAAGCCGCTCTCCACCTTGGCGTATATCACGTAGTCGAAATCGTCGATATTCATCTCAAAGTCGATCGCCTCGTAGGCGTTATTCACGAAGTCCACTCAGCCGATCTCACACCGAAGAAGAAGAAGCTGTTACGGATACTTTCATCCGAGCTGTGGCTGCAGAGGTCAAGGGCCAAGACTCGAAGTATGAGGATGCTCTTCGGGAACGCGAACGTAATAATCCGAAATATGCCTTTTTATTGCATAGAAATGTTGGTCATTTTTTCATGCATCCCACATAAAGACTGACAGTCGCAGCATCGTCGACATACCTTCTATCGCGGTTTGCTTGAATCAGATCGTACTTTAAAGCCGGAATTTGACGATGAAGTAGGCGTGATAATTTCAGTGGTATTGTATGTGACGACTCATTGAATAGGGATATAATTCTATTTACTCAACGGACTCCGCCGAAGAATCTGAACGAGAACGCGGTCACAAGAGTAAATTAGGTAAACTTGCTAGGAAACGATTTGAGGCGATGCTTCGAGGCATGTCAGGCAAACGCGGAGAGATTGCCAAATGTATGGCATTTAGTCTTGAACATGCTGAAGCTGCACATGAAGTAGGAATGTTGACACTGTTTGTTCTTGCTTCCTGACCAATTTTGTTTTTCAGGTTGTAGATATCATTGTTTCCTCGTTACTTGTTGATGGAACTGCCGTTCCGAGAAAAGTCGCCCGATTGCATCTCATCTGTGACATCTTACACAACTCAGCGGCTCCAATTCCGAGCGCTTGGAAATTCAGACAAGAGTTTCAGATGCGCCTGGGAATTGTATTTGACCACATGGCCAACATTTATCATTCTTTTCCTGGTCGCATGACCGCAGACACTTTCAAGAAACAGATTCTTGCCGTTGTTGAAGTTTGGGAGGATTGGATTGTCTTCCCTCCAGAATTTACTGCTGAACTTCGCCAACGCCTGGAAGGAGCATCCGCTCCACTCGAAACGAAGGCAGAAGAAAAGGTGAACGAACATGGGGGACAAAAGGCATCTTTTACTTCTCGGTTCAAGCAAAGCTCCTTCAAGCTGGCAATTGACACCCCCTCTATGCCCGGCGATGTTCCAGATGATGGTGGAAAACCCGTAGATGATGTTGATGGTGATCCCACGGATGACGTTGATGGAATACCCGTAGATGATGTGGACGGTGAGCCAGTGGGGAGTGGTTGCGGAGTCTATGCAAAATGATGTCAATGCAGAGCTGGCAGAGGTCGATGGGGCACCTGTGGACGTCGACGGCGAACCCATAGACATTGACGGCGAACCCATGGACATCGATGGCGAACCCATGGACATTGAAGGCGAACCCATGGATGATTTGGATGGCATTCCTGTGTAATATATGTAATGAATGGCCTTTAGTTCCGAACCGAGAATCCTTTGCAATCATTATCATTTAGAGTTGTATGCAATAATCCAAAAATCCATACATATCCACCGAATGCTATATATCGAGGATCAAACTACAGTAAGGGTGCTTGAGGTATGAGCACATTAATTACGACGAGATTGTCCAGCACGGCCGGAAACCAAGTCAAGAATCGCTGTTCTAGCTGCCTCGATATTCGATTCATTACCTATGTAGCGTAAAAATCAGGGATCAAGGACAAATGAAAGGAATTGCAGGCTTACCGATAATTGTAATAGTAGTATTCTCTCGGCTGACAGTGATGTCGGCACCAGTCTCTTGCTTGAGGCGGATTACATTGGCTCCCTTGGAGCCAACAATTCTGGAGAAAAAGGCTCTATCTTGTAACATAAGATAACCAACGTGAGTCATCTGCTCTGCCCTTTGGTGAGCCTCCTCAATTTGTTGCAGAGCCTTGTCCAATCCGATCTGGTCTTGTGCCTTGAGAGTCCAAATTGATTCCCCCTCTTCGGCATTTTGGTAGTTGGCCTCAGTAATCCACTGTATAGCTGCATCCCCGTCCTCGTCAATACGGGCAGAAGGGACAGCCTGAGAAGATGGGCCAGAAGGAATGGCTGATTTTGTTGGGTAGCGGGAACGCTCGACTTGAACATTGTAAGAGCGGAGTTTACGGTCAAGTGCACCTCTTTGTGAAATAAAATCGCTATATTTCAACAAGATTGTGATAGTGCCAAGAGCACCTTCGGGTGTGGGAGGTTTGATTCGACTCTGTCCGTACGATATGAGTGCAAGCTGTTCTTCATACGACCGGACCAACGTACCTTGAGTTCCGCGATAGCGGCCTCACAAGCTGCAAGGGAACCAGAGACTTTGACGATATCGGCAGGGTTGGCCTTAATCAACTCTGCGGCATTCTCTGCCTCTCCAACCTGACCGTAAGAACGAGAACCAGGGAACTGTATCTGGGCGCCGGTCTTATTCTGTAGTTCGTTGAGATGCTGACCCCCACGGCCAATCAAGGTACGATAATGACTACTGGGAACCTCTACAGCTTGAACAACGCGGTCACGCAGTTTGGCAGCGGAACTCTTCAGCTCATCCTTGATCTTCATGACAAGCTGTGTCTCACCACGAATTCGAACCTCATCTGACTCCTCGCCTTGACGAGGGCTAAGATAGCAATAAGTAGCAGATCCAGCCACGAGGAACATGAAAACACTCACAATCGGACAAGGCCGGCTTGCGTTTTGGAGTCAGTCGGGCCACCGCAACGGATAATGAGATCCTTAAGCCCTTGACCTTTGGTGCCAATCAAAGTACGGTGATACTTGCTCTCGATCGTCAAGGTAACGGTAGTTTCCTCAGCCACTGAGTCGGAAATATTCAAAATCAAAGATTTTGCGTCTGTGATGGCAGATTTCGTGCCACGAAGGGAGACATTGGTAACGGTACTATCATTGGGTGATTGCTCGATGTCAACGACAGCCCCAGTCATATCCTTGATTTCATTGATATTTGCGCCACCCTTGCCAAGGATACGTGCAACCGTGCGAGTAGGAACAGTGAACTCTGAAGTATGGTTGGATTCCCTCTCCACTTCAAGTGCCTCGAGGAGCTCGGCTTTCGCGCCCATAACGCCCTTCCTGCCACCTTTGACGAGGACCTCATCAGCCTTGAGCTGTTCACGAGTTTTGCCTTCTGCATTAGCGTTTTGACGAGGGAAAGTAATCTTGACGGCGTATTTCTCCTCCAGGCGGATAGCATACTTGCCACCCTGACCGATGAGAGAAGGGTGGAATTGGGTAGGAATCTTCAAAATTTCAGACGTCTCGTCAGCCTGTTCAAAGAGGTCATCATCAATTTTATAGTCGTACAATAAATCTGCCCACCAATCGCTCAATCTGAGCAAGGATACGCTTCTTGGCCTCCTCAACGTTCTCCTCACGACCGGTGATCTTGACCTTTGATTTTTGAGCAACCGTTTTCTTCTTCCTGCCGGCGACTTCCTTGTCCTCTTCGTCATTGACGTCGACTTTGACGGCGAATTGGTCCCTGAGCTTATTTATACCAACGCCCTGGGCACCAACAACACGACCAACATATTCGCGACCGATTTCAAACTCAGTTGACTGTAACCGATACTGAGATAGACGTAGATCATCAACGGGTTGGTACTCACGTAGCTATTCATGATTTCGTCATTTTTTGCGTTTTCCACAATTTGAAGGATTTCGCTGATAGCCCGATCAACGTCGGCACTTGTGCCTCGGACAAGAATGGTATCTTCAGCAGCACCTTCACTAGATTTGGCACCGAATTTGATTACCAATGTCTCATCTCCACCAGTGATTCTTTGAAGCCAAATATCAAGAAGGGCGATAGGTGTAGAAGGATGGAAACCTACGTCTCCAGAGTGGCGCCGTTTGAACCGATGATCGTTTTGTGCCAGCGTTTCTCAACAACGATGCTCTGGCTCTTGACATCTGCAGCATCTTTTGCAAACGCGAGCAAAACCTGAACAACCTCATCTAAATTGCGCTTCTTGTCATCCGGAGAGGGTGAAGCATTGAGCGAAAACGGATCGTAAACAAGTAGCACATATGAGGTTTCTTCCGATTCCTTAGGAAAGAATACCTGAACATTGTTTGTTTCGTGGAGTTGCTTGATCCTAGGTATAGAAAAAAAATATCAACATGTTTGATCTGAAGATGATAATAGATGACTCACTTGGTAGAATTCTTCCCAATAATGATACGGTGCAAGAACCAGTCGATTGTGACATCTTGAGTTGCCCCATAAAGTTTGCCAATAGCTTCGGAAACTTGACGAACGGCAGAGTCGACGTCAGGTTTCTCACCAACAAGGTCAATAACGTAAGACGATTTGTCCTGAGTGACGGTCGGAAGGAAAGCAGTAACGCCAGGATTCTTGTCCTTCAGTGTCTTATCATAAGAGATGTACTTGAAAAAGGTAACCAGATTGCGGGAAAAAGACACAGGACCTGGGATAGGAAACTCATGTATATACTTCGAGTTGGCATGCTGCATGACCTCTGTGAGGCCACTCGAGAGGTCGGTACCCTGACCCCAAATTGTGATCTCGTCACTGGAATCATCAGAGCTGGGAACAACAACGGCACACTTGCTAGCCGCCATGATTTGTTGCACAGCATCTCCGACAAGTAAACGATGTTGACGTTTGGGCAAGGCGAGCTTCAGAGATGTAAGGCTAGTTTTGAGTGACTCGATCAAGCCTTTGATCAGCTCGACCAGACGGATGACACCCTCGCGATTACCACTGACTGTGATCTCACGGCTAGGAGCATTGAGAGCAAGGTTAACACCAGCATCTTGAGCGGTGGACAGGAGATATGTCTTCTGAGCGATGATGAATGGCAATACATTCTCAGGAATGTCTCGGACGCGACTAGTGGCCTTGGAAATCTTGGATGAGATAATCTGATTGAGGAGCGTCCGTGCTTCATAGACAAAGGGTTGAGGACCAGTGACGGTTATAGGAATAGTAGGCTCGTCCTCATCCTCATCCAGAGATGGAGTCGCCTTACCGGAGCTGACAGCACTCGTTTGGCCGTTGACGTTTGGGACTTCCCTCTTGGGAATATCAAGTCTGACACCCGTCTGATCGCGGATTTGTTTGAGAGTAGCGCCTATCATTTAGATTTAGAATGTTTGACACGACTGATAAACCCAAATCGAACCTCGAGCCCCAATGATAGCTGGAATTGTGGATTGGGGGGCATCAATGACCAAAGTCATCTCCAGGGCATGTCAACTTTGGACAACAAGGGGAAAAGAAAGATTACATACATCCGGACTCAGAAGAACGACAAGACTACGCTTGGCCTTCTCGAGATCTTTTTCGGAGTCTGCCTTGAGATAAAACGTGGTCTGACGTGTCTTTTGGTTCGAAGAAGCCTCCAATTTAACCTTGTGCTTGGCAGTCACTTGCTTCATGACCTCACCAATCGTTGCCGGTCTACCATCCTTGCCTGCGGTCGAGAGATCAATGTCTGAAAGAGCGATAGAGTCTGAGAAGACCGGGTTCTTCAAAATGGCTGCCTTGATGCGCGGACCACCCCAGGCAGAAGCAACAGGGACAGTAGGGGCCGAGGAAGGAGCCAGGGAGGGGAAGGCGATTTCCGACTGAGTATCCAACTGGACAGTAGAGAACTTGACTTTGGACTTGGTAATGACTTCACTCATAGAAGGGAATGGGTCAGGAGCCCCATCAAGTTGGTGCCTCTTCTGCAAGGGTGATGTTCAGCAGTGTAGTAAGTGTACAGTCAAATACAACGTACTTGAAGGTCGGCAGCAGTCAGAGTCGGAGTAGCCATGCTGCTCGTAATTGACCTTTGACGGTGTGTACCAAAGCGACCAAGTCTGAAAATTCAGACCTCGCTACACAAAAGAATAGGGAAACGTGGTGGTTGTGGGGAAAAAAATCTTGAATCGCCTCATGCAAGCAGAGGCGTGGGACTTTGATGACTTATTGACGTGGCACAGGTACTCAATACTACCCTCTGTTCTGATTTTGACCATCCCTGTCGCTGGCAACTATCGTCCATTGCCACCCACTACTGCCCCTGCCTTCCGCCACTTCCAGACTCATTGATATACGCTGGTCATACTATAAAGAGGTACTGGTACTTGCCTTGGTCTTCCACCGCACGAAACAAAGACGCGGTCTTTGATATCACGTGGACACCTCTTTCTAAATTTCAGGGCAACGTGGAAGCTTGCCATCCCGTCCTCATGCTGTAATTTTATCGCTTTTATTGATGCACCTTTTTGAAATTGTCTCGAGGCCACGCCTCTCGCCTGTTGCCTTATTTCTTCAATTCACCCTGCTCCATGCTGGATTATCGTATGCCGACAAGTCATTCACTTCATTTCTTTCGGATACCTTGGTCAGGAAGGACCAAGTTCAAACTGTTCTTGAACACCAGCCAGTCAGGCATGCCTCCTGTAAAAATGCTGTCGTAAGCCAATGAGCTTCTCTTTCATGGAATATGTCACACTACCCTTTGATGTAGTTGACTGGACCGATAGAAACAACTCTTTGTGATTATGAAACGATAGAAAGTGTCAATGATCAGCTATTTAATAATCTCTCCGACCTTGTTCGCATGCCTTTCTTTCGCTACTTCCAGGTATGTTCACTCCCGCCATCCCTGTTCATTCCGCTCAGTCCGTCTCCAGGTTGACTTGTATCGGCAATGTCCATACTGGGATGACCATGGCTCTTGTAATAATCCAGGTTGTGCTATCACTACTGTGGATGAGGTTAGTCATGACAATTTCCCCTTCCTTATCAGAGGCTTGATGGGCTTAGAGCGATATCCCGGAAAAATGGAGGGCAGCAGTTTTGAGCAAAGTGGACCCTGCGTCAATTGATAAAGTGGGTTTCCGCGCTCGCTCTATTGCTCTTGGCTTGGCGCTTATACTTAGCTTTTTCAGCGACATGAACTTCCTGGTTGCTATTACCGTGATTCAGACTACTGCTTTCTAGATGACAATACAGGTATGTCTCTGTTGAATCCAGGGCTTCACCTTCTGATTGAAAGAAGAGGGCGATTATTTCGACCTGCAGCTAGTTCCAGAAAGATACACAGGATATTCTGGTCATGATGCTCGACGTGTTTGGAGGTCTATCTACGAGGAAAACTGTTTTGGTTTGTCGGAACTGAGCCTCATGACAGGGAAATCTCCTGCCCCCGTGACGCTCCCAGATACCATGATTGAAGTTCTCCATGATGATGGGGTGGATTCCCCTGCTCAGTGCCTCGAAAAACGAGTATATTACAAAATGATATCTGGTATACCTTTTTCGCTTATGAGCATGACTCCGTCCTCAATCAGTTGGTTATGCAGGCCTTCATGCCTCGATATCGACTCATATATGTTATGAATACCTCAATCAAACCACGGGGACATGGGTGAGTTTTGATCGTTGGCTACTCTGTTCCGTGTTTTGAGCTGCTTTGCCAGGATTCTAATCTGAACTGCTTCATCAATCGCGTAGCGTCTCACCCAGAGCGTCTTCAATATATCTATTTCAACACTATTCTTCTTTTACGGGCAGTCCATCGCCTTGGGCCGTATCTCTCGGCCTTCGACTACTGTTCCACCGGAAAACACAACGATGATGCCGAAACCTGGGACCGTCTGGGAAAGGTTCTGACAATTGCGAAGGATACGGGTAAATTTGATGAGACGGTTCTCTTTAGGGGTGAAAATGCCAACGTTAGTTCTCATACCCACCTGATTTCTGATCTTACTGGTAATTTTAGGTTTTGAAAGAGGAGTTCAAAGCACATTTCCGAAATGTAACTCGAATTATGGATTGTGTTGGTTGCGATAAGTGCAGGCTCTGGGGGAAAATTCAAACAACTGGACTCGCGACCGCTCTCAAGATACTCTTCGAACTGGACGAGAAAGCATTGAAGTAAGTGACATCATGACTTCCCTTCGTGATGAGTTGAACATCTACAAGTCCTAGTACAAATCCAGATTTTCTGCATCGGTCTGAAGTAGTCGCCTTGTTCAATACCATTTTTCGCTTCAGTGAGAGTCTCAAAGCTGTGGATAGCTTCCGCTCCGAATGGCAGGGACTGGACAAACACGAGTCACAGAAGATT
>Ga0153942_1000832_pt1 | contig 12434 bp, 19 predicted proteins | sample TSNJ026MetaG_FD_104731 | JGI IMG/M metagenome (GOLD analysis project Ga0153942, IMG submission 104731) | Attine ant fungus gardens microbial communities from New Jersey, USA - TSNJ026 MetaG | ecosystem: Host-associated > Fungi > Mycelium > Unclassified | place: USA: New Jersey, Brendan T. Byrne... | reverse complement strand
TGTGTAGTCTGCCTCAGCTTCGGCTTTTCCAAGTTTTGCTGCGGATAGCACTAGTGATGAGCGGTGATCTTAACAAAATGATGTGTTTGAACAGACCTACCACCGAGGTACCTTTCAATTCTGCAAGATCATCCTCACTCCAGAACATTGGTGTGTCAAATTTGTTCGGAAGAATGTCTATCACAGTTGTTAGACTAATCATCTTGAAATTGTGAAGAGTATGATTCTATCACCTAGATAGGATTTCCACTTTGAGGACGGGCCATTTGCCTGTTCCCACATCATGCAAAGGATCAAACCACTCCATCCACGGTGAAGACTGGCTTTCTGCCAAGCATCAAGGCCAAACAGCAGAGGTAGCTGAGATGTACGCGTAGACAGTGTGAGACTTCTCGGTATCGAGAACAACACATGTCCCTCCTGATGTTCAGATATAATTGATCCATCACTGGGAAAAGGACAAACCGGCCACATACTGGTATATATTTTAGGGCAATCGCACCTCGTCCCCCTTCAGACGGTGAGAATTCAGTGATCCCGAGAGCAGAGGTATCTAGTTGAGCTTCATGGGATTGAAACCAGTTGATGAAGTCCTCCATTAAGGTTTTGCTCAAGAATAAGGACCGAATTCGTATGCACGTGACCCAGTTTTTCTGAAATACAGTGCAAGTGTCGTGATCTATTCACAATTACCACGACGTATAGATGACGCATGGTTTATAAGATGAATTATGCTTTACAATCGAGCGGCTCCTTTGATCTGACCACAACACCCAAATTGACATCCTCGTTTATACTTGGAGGATTCTTGATAAAATACCTGATTCTAAATGCTGCACTGCGTTCACTGGCTCTGTATGGTCAACTGGAAGCTGAAAAGCACCAAGGACGTAATTCCTCTCAGTTAGAATTCCTTGACGTCTACTCTTAGTAGGTCATCAACAGCTTGCCACTTGATGATCTATGTAATTCTTGAACATACATCAAATCAAGGCTGGAACCACGGTGTGGCCCTTCTTCCGGCAGTTTCATGCATCAATGACCAATTAGCTACCCAAGCCATCCAGGCTTTCAGTCCTATCTTGACCTCGGCTAGACTTCGAGACCGCTCTTTGGGAAATCGGATAGATTTAGCCTGGCAATCCGATAGGGTCATTCCTCCCTAGAAGTCGGACTTTCTGGTCCATGCCTTAGGATGGTTATTGTTCTCGCAGAGAGGCTCATATTAGCGATCGGACACAAAACTCCACTAAGCTCTTCAATTGCTCTTATGACTCCTCATCGCGTAGAAATGATGATTCAATGTTGCTGACTTGCTTCTGAGGCAGAGTGGTACTCCCTTCTGGTAATCACCTCGGTTTTCTAGTGCAAACTTTTTCGCTGCTCATTTCTAAGCTGATGGGCTAGTAGTATGTGATCCGACCAGTGGTATTTGGACGTAGCCTCGCGGCAGCACGCCTGCTTTCCCAGTTCTATCTCCGACTGCATCTTTTGGATATAGAATCCTGAGGAGTCACTCAAGACCTTTTCCACCTATGGAGAAATGGGGCGAAAAGACGGTCAAGCTTTCCTGCCATCTGAATCTCAGACTGACTACTTGCCAGTGTTCTCCTAGGCCCTCGGCTTGTCTAGTTGACCTGTTACATTACGTTGTTGAGTGGATTGTAAATTGTCAAGCATTTTCTCAGTCCGAATCAATTCATGTGCCTTCCTTGAAGAACTCTCGGTGGCAAGTAATTTTTCTGTATCGCAGAGTGGTCGATCCTAGCTTGACAGTTGGTTGGCTCCAAGTTGAAGTGACTCTAGTCCGGGAATATATGGCCTTGCGGATCGATCAAGATTCACGAGCAAGTCAGTGGGATCATGGCCTGCCGGGCCTACAAGTTGACCATGAGTACGTGTTTCCCCCGCGGATGAGCAGTTTGTTCTCCGCCTATTCTTTGTAGAACGATTGCATGCGATTTACTCTGCCTTGTATCGTAATGCCGCACTGCATCGTAAGGATACATGCCCCAAATCTGGCAAGTTGGGTCTTGGGTCTTGATGTTCAAGTATGTTTTCAAACCCGTAGTCTCAAACGCTTGTACGGCCCTTGGTTAGCGTAGGAAACGAGACCAAAGTCTATTGTTCTATTGCTGATTACAAATTTAGCACAGCGGTCAGCCTCCAGGAAAAAATATCAGCTCCAGGAGATACATCAGTTGAGAAGCCAATGGAATAACATTCTATCTTTCATAGACCCTCCACCGTGGCAGTGACAATAGCAAGTAGATGATTATAGGAATCACAGCAGCTTGGCCGAACTGAGGATGTATTTGCAAAGTACACATTATATTTTGGAGGGGACGCTCGAACAAAATAATAAGTTAGTTTCAAACAAGCTTTCTGCTGATGACGGTGGGAAATTTAATACTCACCGCCCCAGTGAAGTCGGGCCGCTCCTCCCTTGTGATTCATCATGCCGCAACGCTGCAACCACGGCTGTGCTTTCAACCACATTGACGGGTACACAAAGAATGGAAATTCGGGACCTACTCTGGGCCAATTCTACAGGGCTGCTTAGAATTCACCGCGAGAATATCAACCACGTCCTAGACCTCCAAGCTTCCTTGATCCGAGACATCCTCCCTTCTGTCGTTGATGAATTCGGCCTGGGTCCGGACGCCACGGAATGGGCAACAGAATGGTTGAATGACACAGGTACTACCTTTCTGTGGTTTTGAGTCTCTGCTCAGAGTCTCTAAATTTCTTCTGGGTGCTGTTTCCTTTGCAGGGTCCATTTTTCGAATAGCTCGAGTACGTCTCCCTTAGCACACAGCTGACAGGAGCTTCAGAGTATCTTTGGCAGTACAATAAGTTTACAAGGTCGTTTGCACTCGAGTCTATCCGTAAAAACTTGGCGTGGCGTTTGCAAAATCTATGGCCCACGAACTCCAGTCATGTTCTGCCTCCTACCATTCGTTGCCTTCCTAAACACATCCACGACCCTTGTGGGCGTCCTATTCTCGTTGTCGAATTCCTGCCCGTCAATGAAAGCCCTGAAGTAGTCAAGTCATATATCATTCAGGCATTTGAGGGGCTTCGGCTTCATCTAAAAAGTCTTTCTGGCGCGCAAGACCCAGAAGAAGGGCCCGTATTGCAATATATCATTTTACTGGACTTGGCAAAATTGTCATTACAGTCATTAGTCATTATCCTCTACCCTGTCAGCGACCAGCTTCTAACCCCCTATCACGTAGGATATCGATGCTATGACCTGGACTATTCGCGAAGTCATCCCGCGATTCCCAGGTATGCTGGCTGCAGGTACATCAAGGCTTCCTTAAGACAAGGTCCTTTGGCTGATGACACGTAGTGTTCATAATCAATTACTCATGGGCCCATTCTGGCCTATGGAGCATCATCAAGTGCGTTTAACTCCTGTCTGCGGCAATTCTATTGTACCGACCGGGAAGCCAGGCATCTCCTCCCCGAATCATCGATCTCGAAGATATTCTTTCCGACCAAGACAGATTTGCTGACTGCATTGAGTGCAAGTGCATTGCCAAAGGGTGAGAGGCCACCTATCACTTCTGAGACCCTCTTGTTACCAATCGCTGAACAGATTATGGCGGGAACCTGCCCTTTTTAAAGGATCTAGACGATCCTCTACGGCCGAGGAGAACTTCCCTCCCAGAAGCCAGTGCCGTAGGAGGTGAAGTACCTTCAGCAATCTCTCATCAGCCAACATCAGGTTATGTCTCTTCGATATCTCCGACTTCTCTGTTGAATCCTTTTTACGGCTATCCTGCCACTTCCATTCGTGGATACCCGCAATTACACCATAGTCGCCGTCGAAAACGGGACCTTGCCCGGACTTTGGTCTGGCTATTTTGGCTTCGTTGGCGATCTCATATTTCGAGCGTCGTTGTTCTTACAACTCTTGTTCTTGCTTCGAATTTTGCTATTCGCAAGGGCTTTTGGCGTATACCAGACAGACACCTGTAGGCTGGCGATTTTGTCTTTCTTCATACCATCAGAAAACACATCTGGAGAAGCGCAACGACTCAGGTGTGTCTGAAGACGTGGTTCGTATGTCAGTTTTGATACTCTTAGAGATATATTGGATTGTCCTTTACGTGGTTGTCAACGGTTTCAATGTCATCATATTATTATCTAGCACATGAATATCACATTGCAGTAATTGGTATCCAGAGTCTGACGATTGCAGTTTCACCAGGGGGGTATCAAAGAAAGTATTCGGGTAGCTAATCACAAGGAATGAGACAGGTGAATAGGCAAGGAGAGTAGTACCGATCCTCACCTTCCCATTTGCGTTTTGAGCGCTCTGCTGGTTCGGGCCGTCTCTGTCATTCTCTGGTGCAGCCTCGAACACATTGAAAAACATGGTCTCGCCAGGTCTAACTTCCAGAATACTTGCCGAATTCCCACATCGATAACAATAATTAGGAGCCGACCACACGGTGGAAAGATGCTTATCAAACAGGGAGGAGTATCCTTCCATACATAGTTGGTGTGCACGAAGAATATGAGACATCCCATTCTGATCGAGAAATTTGTGAACAACGCCTGAACCAAAGGTATACCCAGCACCACTGAAGGTGTGAATGAATAAGAGAAATCACGAATGCTCGAAATCGCGCATACCGTGGTGAGATGGCAAAATCTTCCTTCTCTGGATCAGGATCTGACCAGACAAGGTCCGCCATGGGACCTTCGTGCGGAATTTCTGGCTGAAACGTGAGCGTGTAGACAAGATTGGGGGCTAGAACACGCACCTCGAAACCGATCAACAACTTTAATCTGATCAATGGAATGTATTGAGGGTGAAAGGCCTATAACAGGATTAGTTCGTGAGTACTTCGGCTTAACAACTAGCGATTTCCAAGATACCTCCGTGGACGCAGAATATCCGGTCGTCAATCACGACAGAAAGCGTTAAAAAATCAAACATGTCGGTGAAGTATGTCCAGACATGAGAAGAGCCGTATTTTCGCATACACTCTGTATAGAAACCATAAGTCTGTGGAAATAAGATTAGATTCCAAGAACCTGACGGTTTGGACTACCTACTTGAGTTACTGCCCTTGATTCGTGATTCCCTCGAATGAGTTGAACCCTGCTAGGGTATCTGAGCTTGAGGCACGTCAAGAGGGAGATAGTTTCAACGCTGAAAAGTCCCCTGTCTACATAATCTCCTGGAAAGGACCCGAATTTGAGTAGTGGTAAGTATTAGGTCGCAGAACTGACCAAGGAAAAGATAGTTCGTGTGGGGCGCATATCCACCTATACGAAATATTTCTATTAAATCATAAAACTGGCTTGATGAATCATAGAGTTAAATAGGTGGGGGAGAAGGTTCAGATGGCTCACCCGTGGATATCGCCAACAACAGTAACAGGTGCACTAACATGCACAACGTTGGATTCGCGCATCAGTACTTCCTTGGTCTTTTCGCATATTTCGCGTATTAACGCTTCGTGCAAGAGTTGTTTCTCCAGAAGCTGGTCTATACATGCATCGAGATTAAATGGAGCCATTAAGAGATTGCGGGTTCCAGGTAAAGGCGAATGGGTATTTGAAGCTGTTTGGTTGAAGCTTCCGATTCATTGGGACCTGGGACAAGGACATTCAAATGTCCTTGAGTAGTCTTTCGAGATTTTTTAATTCCTTCTTCCGAGCGCTCTTGACAATCGCCGTCTTACATCTGCCCTGTCTTCGTAGATCACTGCATCAATCTTCCGTCCGGTCCACATCGCGACTTTTTCGCAATATTTGAGCATCTGCGTTTATCTTGTCTAGCAACTTACAAACAGACTTTCACCAGGTACGAGCTGAGGCATTTTCCGAATTAACTAGAGCAATAACCATGAAGAGACCAAATGTCGTACGTCACGAGTAGCCCCTTTTTCGGAAACTTGCAGATGTTTGGTACAACATTTCATCCCAATCATAGTTGTTCTTGGAACATGTTTTTTTGAAATTGTGCACCACAGGAGCAGTGAACCTCGAATACTCTGATAATCTGAGAATTTACTAAATGAATTCTGTTCCGTGCCATGCTGAGTTTACCGAAGCGCCAGACTGATTTGGATGAGAAGACTTACTCGACAGTCTGTTCTTCACATTTGACCTATTTTTGACAAGTCAAAATCACTTCTCAGACACAGAGTTATCTTCTCAGAGTGTCCCATTAACAACTCAACGAGGCGACACGTCATTGACTCGTCGACGATTTATTGAAAGCCGGAGTGTGTCGAAGATTCCTTGATTGGTCGCTTTACCCCCATGCGTGATCTCTGACATGGGGGGAAATCCCGCTAGCCTTTTTCGGTTTGACTTGTCCTCAATTATTTTCACCCGCATCCGAATCTAAGTTCCTTTCAAGCACATCTGTAGATTCGAATGATTAAACTCAGCTACCTATCCGAATTGTACTTCTGGCGCAGGGTTCCCATGATGAAGCTCCAGGCAAACCAGACGCCTGAAGTGGAATCCTGGAAGGAATGGCATTCACTTGACCGATTTCGACGTGAATGAATACAGAAGCTTCCCTGGACCCTCATTTCTCGTGGAGTGCTCGTTTTCATGTTGGTAGGTCTCTGTAGGTTCCGCCTCATCGGCTGACGCGCAGCCGTAGATAGCGGTCGCGGCTCCTTCCGTCATTCGGGATCGAAACAACTAGAGGTGATCTAACTCGCGAACTCCAGTTCGCCGAAGGGATCCGTATTTCCCAGTTCACCTATGACATCTGGGCGGCTCCGACCTATTAAAGGACCAGAAAATTCTACCTGGTCTACCTAATATCTTCCCTCCATCTTGCTCCTAAACCTCCCTTTCCATTCATGCATCGTGATGCCCGTTCCTACTACGAGGATCCTTGCACAGGGGGTCAGTATCCGACTGGTCAATACTCTTCTCCAGGTCATACATATCCCTTGCCTGAGGCCTACAGCCCAACGACATACGACTATCACGACAGTCCACAATACTATCCTCCAGATACTCACCCCAATGGCGGTCGGTATATGTTGTGTCTCTTGCTGTGGCTCTTTCTCATTAGAGTCCAGGTTCTCAACCAGCTTATCGTAGCATGTCACCGGCATTACATCCGCAACGCTACTCAACCAGTTTTAACTACCCCCAACCCGCACTGCTTACCTCGTCCGCCCCACTACAACACTCATATGATGCTCAAGCTTACTACAACGATCAGTATCCTAGCAATAGCCTCGGAAATCGCTCGCCGCCAAATCAAACTCAGTTTATCCCAACACCGTCAGATATGGCCAGCTCATACCCTAACTACCCACAAACATTACCGCCCTATTCGCCAACAGCTGCTACCTATGGGCCCAGAGTAGATGTCTATTCCAAACCCGTCACAGGGCCTCCTCAGCGACCTCGAACCTCGCGTATCTCGATCGGACGTGCTCGAACTGCGTCAGGGGCTACTCTCCCACCGACCTCAGCAACGTCACCTTCAGGGGAGAGATTCCCATGTGAGGACTGCGGCAAGACATTTTCTAGGTCTCATGACAGAAAACGACATCAAGAGACATTGCACCTACCTAACTCAGTAAGTCATCGCTGTCGGTACTGTGAGAAGGAGTTTAGTAGGTGAGTTCTGTTATATTGGATAATCATACGGAGAAATTACTGACTGTATTCCGTAAGAGCCGATTCTCTTAAAAGGCACCTCGATAATGGTTGTGACGAGATGCCCCGATGACTTTCTCACTCTAGCTTTCTGATTTTTCTAAGAGCATTGCTCTAGCTTTCACAGTCACTTCGTACTATTACTTCTTGCTCTATACCCTTATAATCCAATGTCAGCAATGCCTTATTCTCAGTCTGCTTCGATATTTATATGTAAACTGGCTCATGGCCCGTAGTATTTCCCAGAAAATTGGAATATTTGCTTTTTGCACTTGATCTTGCATTCCCTCGGGGATTGATCTGAACCAAGCAAGCCCAAAGATGGATCAGTGTGCGGCGGCACTATCAGATCTTATGCTAACGATCTTCATCTCTTGTGGAAATCCCACGGTAATATCCACTCTCATTTCTGTTTCAGAAAGCTTCCGAGGAGTTTTCTCCCTAGTAACAGATATGATCCTACTACTGCGACTTGTATGGGGATAGCAATGATAGGAAACTGCGAAAGGTACTTTTCCGGATCCCAGTTTCTGGCCCGAGTGCCCCCCCACCTTGATTAGGGCAGTGACATTGTGTCGGTGAATCAAAGGAACTAACTGAGCTTTCGTCTTGACGAAGAGCTTAATAATCTAGGGTTAGATGCAGGCCTATAACAGCTTGAAACATGACTTTTCTGATTCTCTAACAATCCGAATACAATCCATATTATCAGTGATAGATACAAATGTGATCCCATCCTCCTGCACAATGACCGACAAGGCCGAGCTTGACGATGTATGGTTAAATGAATTTCCGAAACAAATATGCCGAACCATTCTGCAGGGGCATTCTTGCTCCTCGTTTCTGGAGAATCCGGATCCGTTTTAGAATGTCGTCGTTGATATCCTTGTCTTACAAATATAACATTCCTACACCGGAACACCTTGACTAGTCTAGACATGATTGCATCAGCGCTACCATCAGAATAGGCCTCGGGAGGCATATGTAACCATAAAGAACACCTTGAGATAGGAGGGATACCCAGTGAAGGGTAACAGGCCGAAGATTTAGCCTCTTTGGTGTGACAGAACATGGTCCAATTTACTATGTTACAATTTTGATTTTTTCTAAAACGTGTCAGCTTCCTCATTGTCATCTTCCCTATCGTCATCTTCCCTATCGTCATCTTCCCCATCGTCTTCCCTTTCTTGGCGCTTCTTGTTAATCTTTTCTATCACTTTGTCAGCACGATTGAAGATACCACCTGTTGGGGCACCACATGCGAGACATTTTGGCGTCTTAGCGTATCTTTTGATGGCACAAGTAGAACAAAAATAATGTCCACAACGAGTGACAACCGGGTCTGTGTAATGCTTGCGACATATGAGACAAGCAAAGGGTATGTCTTCTTCATCAGAATCATCGGAGGCACTGTCATGACCAGCTTGGTTTTTTGCGTTTTCTGCCAGCTTGTCCAGCTGCCAACCTGCGAGATCTACGGAGAACAGTCAGCAGAGTATCGAGAGTGGTGTCGGTTGAAGTACACACATGTTCCACGGTCATGCAAGAATTTACACGTATCTCCAAAACCACAATAACCAGTTTCTTGACATCAAGAGTTGGATTAGCGACGTATGAAATAATCGAGAGACGAACGCACCTTTGTAGTCCTTGCAAACGTCGGGTTGATAATCTGTGATAGTCACAGTACGTATTGTGTTGGAAGTTCGTTGAGGCCCCACCCTCATCGACCTGGGAACGTCCTGAGACTTTTTGACAATCTCAAGTTGTTCCGCTTCGTCTCCCGCTATAATCTCGAGGGCTGCATTGACATGAGAACCTTCAGCTGTCCATCTAACGCCTGGGCCATCTCTGGTCGTTGTGTCAGAATCATCTGAGTCATCTCGTTGTGAAACCGAGCGTTTCGAACCGGCACTTAGTAGGCTAACTGCGGCTTTTTTGGTGGGAAGGACAACCTCAGACTTGGTAATTGCATGAGTATCTGTTTCAGTGTGCGAAGTAGTGCCAGAAGGAGAAGCAGAACGTTGACGAGCCGTGATTGGCCGCCCCCTGCCTTTTCTTTTGAAGAATGACATGTTGATCTGTTCTTCTGTCGAGAACCATCCAAAACAATGTATGCTTACTAATGATATGGCAATTGATGCTTGTTTGGTGCCTTGAAGACTGGATCGTCTGCAGGTTATAGGTCTTGAAGTGAAAATGCTGAAACTGAAACTTGTTGCACATTCGAATCTCCCTGCATTTAACCGTGTCTCTCATATCCTTCAAGTTGACTGCAGTCCCTAACAGCATGTGGTCTTCTGGCCATGATCATGATAAACAATTATGTATAGTGCTGAAGAGATGGTCAGAGAAAAATCCTGGGAGTCTGCACATAAATCTTTGTGATGCTCGTGGTCTCTTCCGAGACATAATACACCGAATGTAACAATTTCCTAACTATTATCAGTCTTTTTATACCCAATGTCAACGTTCTGTGCAGCAGCAGAGACTGCACCGACCTCCTGCTTCTTGTTCCTTTCGCCGCTGGTCGCATATCAAGGCCAGCAGCCTGACATGACAATCCCATATTATCGGCTTGTGTGGACTTATCGGTTGGAGTAGAAGAAGGCTTTTTATACCACCCAGTACGTTTACATCCCCTCCAAATACACAAATCAATCCAGAATATCTGAAAATATTTGTTGGATATTCAAAAAGTCCAAAGTCATGTCTTGGCAAAGATTGGACATATCAACACCCGTCCAAGAATGTTCTGGAATGCATCCTTTCCCTATTTGGGCCTTATCATTTTCACGGACCGCATATAAATCTCAGGCTTCCTGTATCATCGCACATACCACTATGCCCTATAACAGCATGGAGTATTTCCTCGAGCCCCTCGTTTTTCAGGTACGGGATTCATTTAATATGTGAATGACTATCAACACTGCACAGGTCGAGGATACAGTTTTCCGGATCCCCCACGAGTATTTAGCTCAAGAATCATCTGTTTTTGCAGATATGCTAGCCATCGGTGGCAATGTAAATCCTGGTGGTGAAGGTTCCGGGGATATCTCACCCATTGTTCTCCCCGGGACAGTCAATACCAAGTCCTTCCGTGCCCTCCTCAAAGTCCTGTATCCTCAGGATTCGTAAGCGACACTAGTATATGAATTGATTATTTGGGCTCAGTTACATGGATGCAGTAAAATTGGTTTATCCAAAGATGAGTGGCTGCTCGTCCTGGAGTTATCTAAGATGTGGATCATGAGTAGGGTCAAGAATATCGCCATTGATCATCTTGTCCCGTATCTCGAGGATGACCCTGCCCATCAATGGAGTTTGGCTAAACTATACGAAATCCAGGACTGGATTCAGCCTGCTCTAGAACGTTTGGTTAGACGGGATGCACCGCTTGGGAGAATAGAGTATGAACTCCTTGATCAAAAGACAGTCCTTGAAATTGGTGCTCTCCGAGAGTTATGTTGTCCCACACCTCAACGAGCAAATATTTTTAATGGTGGTTATGATGATAACATTGCTGGCTGGCAGATGATACAAGAACGTGGGCAGTTGAACGTAGACTTGAGTTCTGTGGAATTTGTTTGCCCCAACCCTCCTCAGTCCTCAAGCCTGGACGAAAGCTGCATTCAGGACGATGATCAAAGGCAGAGGAACGGACAGTTTTTTTTCGAAAAGGTAGTTTTCAAGGTGCGCAAAATTGCTATACATCATTCAAAAGCCAAATTCACGTATTCATTCCAGGTGGCCGATGAGTTTTATAAAGTACCCAACCAACCATACCCTCTCTTCTGATGATTGGGCCTCGGTCTTGAGGCTTTCTGCGAGATGGAACATGCCACGAGTGAAGCAGTTAGCAGTCGAGAAACTAGAAAGTCTGGACTTTGGGTCAAAATTGCGAATGGCCCAAGATCTAGGCGTTCAGGATTGGTTCTCCTCAGCGATGGAAACGCTTGTTACTCGGCGAGAACCACTGGGAAACGCCGAGTATCAGGTCCTGAGTCAAGATCACCTTCTTCAAGTACTTGACCTTCGAGAACGTGCTCATTCCTTCCAGGTACAGAACCGGAACACATTGCGCATGATTACTCAATTGCGTACAAGCAGAGGGGAGGTTCCTATCACCATCGATCTTCCTACCCGTCTTGCCACTCTTGTTCAAGAATAGGGTATGAGATAAACAACAGTGTATAAAGAATGTGGTTTTGGCTCGCTCAGTTGCACCTTTAATGTTACCCCATTTGAGGCCTGATTAAGAAATGATAGATTTATTTGGCACATCAGTCACAAACTTGTTTTGCTTCATCGATTCGTAAAGAATCAAGAACCACATACCTAATATCTATCTCTTTGTTCATGACAGAAGTAAAAACTCAGAGAGATCCAGATTTCTATTTCGCCTTCCGTACTTTCAAAGTATGAACCTGCCGACATCTTTTAACCTGACTACTGACAAAGTCAATAAAAGGTGGAGGATGCGGTCTTCCGTGTTCCTCAACACCTCTTCCTCATGCCCAATGCAAAGATTGAACCAGTGCCACAAGGAGATGACACTGGCGACGATCTGGTGGAATTTGGGGAAGAGGTCAAGAAGGACGATTTCCTACAACTTCTGCGCGCAGTATACCCAAGGTGCGTGAGCGATAGGTTCAAACATCGTAAGCAGTGTCAAGGAACTCAGCATATGATTCAGAAAATACAGCAACCCCGAAATCCTTACAACTGCCCAGTGGCAAACAGTCCTCAAGCTGAGTGAGAACTTCGGCATGGAC
>Ga0153942_1000831_pt1 | contig 12456 bp, 17 predicted proteins | sample TSNJ026MetaG_FD_104731 | JGI IMG/M metagenome (GOLD analysis project Ga0153942, IMG submission 104731) | Attine ant fungus gardens microbial communities from New Jersey, USA - TSNJ026 MetaG | ecosystem: Host-associated > Fungi > Mycelium > Unclassified | place: USA: New Jersey, Brendan T. Byrne... | reverse complement strand
AGCTAGAGATTATGTGGAGATGTCTTGCATATAGATTTCAAACTGCACTCTCTATTCGGATTACCGGCGTGTCATTTTAAGTATTCAGGGACGGGGACAGGGAGCACGCGCTTATGAATTATATCATTTTAGGAGAGGTCGAAAAGAATCTGGCATCAGTACCACAAAACGGACCATGGTCTATCTATAAACCGCCAAAGGATCAGGTTTAAAGTCAAAATTATCGAGATCCAAGTATTTTTGGTCAATTCAAGGATGAACTAGCGAGACATGTGGATTGGTCGACTGATGAAAAGGGAAATTTCCAGGCCCTAGCTGTGTATTTGAAGGGAAGCTTCCTCTATCAAGTGATCCCCCATCTCACCTCATCTCCTTGTCCTCTCACGATCCCACGACCCAGAAACGAACTGCGCCTTTACAACCCACAATGTTATTCACAAACATAATCTCTTTCATTCGAAGATCCTTTCCCTCCCTATTCCGTTACTCCAGTGGCTCTGCTAGAAATGTCCCTCAGGTGCACATTCGAGTTCACTCGGTGACTGAGTACACTGTTGCCTGTAATGAGTAAGTCTTGTTTCGAGAGAAGTAATGTGAGGTGAACTGACTATGTTGAAAGTGACCCATCGATGGTGTGGCCAGTTCGATATGCAACTGTCACATCTGGAAAATAGCTGGAGCTCCCTAAATGCCCCATCCATTGCCCCCATCGTGACTCAAGAAGGACTATCGATCACTCTGATGTTCTGCAAATGTCACGATGCCTTCATTCCTATTGCCCATTGTGTAGTATATTTCCTTCTCTTGACGGGCTCTTCTATGTCATGGGACTCATAACGTAGTATGTATACTTTGTCATTGATGCGAGGTCGAATAATCGATAGTGCCTGTTTACATAAATGATAAGCGATCACAAACGCTGAAACATGTAAATTGGATTATACCTGGCTGCTCATCTGAACCCTAACGTCACCTGTAATGTGCCCCAGTTCACTCGTGCATCAACGATAGCATTAAAAACTCATGTCTTGCCTTTCAATCCCCGGGATTCCCTGAGTGACGTTAAATCTGGTCCAGCATGTCATATGCTTACATTGTGGCCGCTATATTTGTATTGGACTTGCCTGATGTATAAGCGTATGCATCCTCCAGGTGTTGTGCATTGGGTAGTGTTGTGCATTTGGTATTGGTGAGCATCGTCCAATCAGAAGAGACATGAATATTCCAGCAGGTCAGCTATACTGAATCTGAGCAGCCAGGTGTCTTCAGCGTTTTCAGCGTTTGTGATCACTTATCTTTTATGTAAGCATCATCCATGATTCGACCTCGCATCAAGAAATACACTATGTTATGAAACCCAGGATACGGGAAATATACACTAGATGATGGATATAAGATGGGCAACAAGAATTGAAGTATTGTCATAGTCACAGAATATCAGCGGCTCAAAAGTGTTCTGACCGATCAACTGTTTTTCTAGGGGCAACGGATGAGGGTGTCCAAGAGTGATGTTCCAGATGTGAAAGTCACAGTATCGAATGGGCCACTTCAGCATAGTCAGTTCGCCCCGCATTAATTATCTCAAAACCAGGCTCACTCAAATCTACACCTGAGGAACCATATCTGGGCTTCTAGCAGAGCTGTCAAAGTGACAGAACACAGAAGGAAAGGATCGTTGAATGAAATCAGCTATGCTTGTGATTAATATCGTAGATCGTGGAGGTGCAGTTGATTTCTGGGACGTGAGAGACGCAAGGAAACAAGGGGGGCCAAACGAGAGGGAGGATCAAGTGATCAAGGGAAGCCTGCCTTCTTATATAGAACCAGAGAGAATTCCTCTGGATCAGTTGACTAATCGGTACTGGACCAAAAATACTTATATGAAAACTATTTTTGAACTACTCAAGGAAAATGGGATTCACCAGAAGAGCCAATGTATGACACTCTCTGTTGTTAAGCTTGAAGTAGTCTCTCAAATATCCTAGAGGATTTTCCTGATTTGAGATATTTTATTTTGAGCCAGAGGTAGCACTAACCAGGACTATGGATTCACCGACAGTGCATATTTTCTTTATCTTGTGATTGCTTGCTGCCCTGGAGAACTAAAACCATTAAGACATTCAAGGGATGAGTTTGAGCTTGGTGCTGATCATAAAGATAGGATCAACTATGAAACTGGCAATGTAGAAAATGACTTGACTGGGCGCCACCCGGCACATGCGTCAACCCGAAAAACTGACGTTCTAAACCCACGTCGAAGAATTTCCAGCGATAAAATTATCACAAAAAAATTTTACACATTTGCACTATCAACATACAGTAGTTTTCGTTCAAGATGTCGAAGCGTTCAGTATAAGGTAACAATGCAGAAAATCAGAGAGCAGATATCGTGCAAAAGAGTGTTCGTATGGAGTGATGGGACAAGATGTTTTCCAGTGAGTAATCTCAAAACGATCAGTTTTGCCGTGATTCTGGCTCTATTTCTGAGAACGTGCCTGAGAGACAAGGCTTGAGACAAAATTTACATATGCTAGAGGGCCAGTATTGTAGAAGTGAGGTAGTGAGATGTTCAGTCCATTCATCATGCCGTATGTGGATGGAGATGTTCCTCTCGATTGCCCATTTTCCAGGTCGTCGTTCTTCAGACAATTGGTAGAAAATAGCAACCGGTTCCAAGGAGAACACATACACTTGCAACACTGTCAGTAATGGGTTTGTAAGATAGGTGCAAACGACGAGAGCTGATCGGCGATGTTGTAGACAACTTGCCACCACAAAAGTCTTGATCTTTATGTTTTGAGTCGATCTTTGTTGTTCATTTGCATCGTTATGGACAAATCTTGGGAGAAGACAATGTTTCCAGCAGCTCGGTTTCCATTATTTCCTTGTGAGGTGCTTGAGCATCAAGCAGTGCGTGTGTGGGCTGATGAGAACGTCCAGTACATCTGAAAATAGTGACTCCTTGACGTACAAGAAGTGCTTTCAGGTCTGCCCACCTTTGCTCTGACCTTTGTCCCCGGAGCTCAAAGTGACCCAAATTTTCCAAGGAACATAACAACGTGCATGGCCGTTGTCGATGATGCGTCTTGATCAGAACTGCACAGTATGACGACTCACGACTGGAAACAAGGCGTCCCTTTCTGCAGGGAGTCTGTAAGCACGTGTTCGAGATTTTTGAAGGGTATTTTGTGTGGGATTCGAGGCGTTAAGTGCAGTGGTATCGCTCCACAAAGCGGCTTTGGAGTAGACCCGATCTCTCTCAACCGCATGTGCTATTGATACAACCTTGAAAAGCAGATAGTGGGGCTTTTTGACGCTTAAAAGCGGTGGCGAAAAGGACGACAGTGTTCTCTAGGTTCAGATTATGGCAGAGATATCAGAATCAACTATTGGGGTTCTTAAGGGAGCGTCGTTATGGAGTCGTGATTGGTTGAGAAAGGGCTAGTGCACGTGGCGAAGAAAACAAACCTCTGGAATCATTGCGACTAAAGAGTACTTTTTTTGTTGAAAGCGTGCTGTCGAGGGGAAGAGTGACAATTCTTGAAAATAAAATTTTATCTTTCTGCCAATTTGTTGAGGTGTAAGAATAGACTAGAGGAATGAGGGCCCCCGCTAAAGCTTCGAGTCGGGATGCCAGATTGATACAAACATGAAAAGGACGATATTGCCTGCTAAGACTGTCCGTCCAGGTGTCCAACCCCTTCTCGCCTCATCTCCTGTATCCGCTGATCCCCATCCTCACCTTCACTATCCTCTCCAATATCAAACAATTCCTCTCTCTCATCCTCTGGCGTTGCAAATCTCACATTGCCTTTCGATTTCTTTTGACGTCCCAACGCGTTAGGTCCCTGAACTTCAGACAGCATCACCCCTGACCGAGAAGCTGCTGATGATCCGCTATTCCCACGTGAATAGTGAGTAGGAAGTAGTTGCGTATCGAGGTCTTCCTCAAAATCAGACAGAGAGTCACTCTCAAGTGGACGGTAGAGGCGAGAAATTTCGCGGCGATAACGATAGTACTTTTCAAAGTGGAAGGAGCATAGTAGGCCAGATGATGAGCCGAGGAGATTTGCCTAGGGTGTATTTGTGTGTGGTCAAATGGAGGAGTGAAAGTGAAGGTGATTCATTTGATGAGAGACTTACTGCGACGTCACCGAGTTGGAATTCTTTGTACTGTTTTTTTTATTCAAGGAGAAGAGTTTCAGTGTTTCGGGAAATGTATAATCAACGTACCGGGAGTAGTGATTGCACAACCTCACTCAAAATCCCACCACAGAAGCAGCAAATGATAAACGTGAAGATGAGGTTAAAATATCTCCAGAACCATATTCTCCTCGCATTCCTAGCAATAGGTACACATCGAGCGAGCGAGTGAGAGAGACCATTGTTAGTAAGGCACCTTTGTATTGACACACGTAATAATACATACTCTTCGATATCAACAATGAAATAAAACACCCCAGTCGCGATCATGAAACACAAAAAGTGTAATAGTTTATCATTAAGCGGCAACGCTCGTTGTTCACGGAACCCAAGAAAGGCAAGCACGACCATCACGGCACACGTCAATGCCAAAAACCACTAAATGATACCAAAGATATGAGCCCATAGCACACTAACCCACAGAAAAGACAATCAGAATAACAACGCAACTGGTCGTAATCTGAACGGAAAGTCGTTGAACTTGTTGGGTACATGAAATCGGTATGATTTCATGATAGCATGTCCAACCCTTGACGTGAGTTTCTGTGGCATTTTCATTTTTTGGTATCGTTTGAATAGCTTCCTAGGAAATGAGTGGCCCAATTTCAAATAAGACCTAATGGATGAGTTAGGGAAGCATATGTGAACGTTAGTGAGTACCGTGTCAGATGATAAATATATGTCAATAGTCTCTTACTTCCTCCTTCTTCCTCCGTGGCGCATTTCTGCAGAATGGCATACACGACGACCGCGACGACGACCTATCCCTTGCTCAAATACTCAAGATCTTACCCCATCGGTGGCGGGAATACCACGACGACGACTCATGACTGGCAACACTTTACAAATCCATCGCTTCGGCTCGTCCTCGACGTGACTAAAACTGAAAAATCAGAACTACGTAGCGTCCGTATCAAAGTCATTTGGACAATTCAGAATGGGGGTGTCATTGTCACGATGAATGGCAATTCTGATGAAATCGTTCTTGCAAGTCTTTCATCCCCATTCCCACATTCCTCCTCCCTTTCTGCTTTCCTCTTGTCCGCTGAAAAAAAGGCCTTTTCGATTTAGGAAGATGTGGACTTGTTGGCTTTCTCGACTATACAGCAAAGAATGGGTGCTTCTATGACGGTTCCCTTGAAAGCGGTATATAGGGACTTGACGGTCGGAATTCGATACCTCCACCCCCTCGATGACACAAACACGACCGTATGTATATATCTCACACTGCTTTTTTCACCGTTCATCAACCCAACGCTAACCCTCTCTGGTGGCTTTTTCTTTTTCATCCATGCTATATAGATCTTTCGACGCTTTCAGATTTCTTTCGCTTCAGAGTCGGACACAAACACCTTTATCATTTCAATCCAAGGTGTTTGTCCATGTAAAACGAGTCTTGCACCATCCGCGCCAACGGTAATGAGCCAACAACAGCAAGCCGTGAGCGGTCTTAATATCGGGACGTCCTCCTCGGGAATGGCCTCGACGGTTCGAAATCATCTGCGTGCTCCGTTGCAAGAACTTCAGGATCATCAGCTCGGTCCCGCTACTAGCCAGCTTCAGACGTCTGTCGTAACTCAAGACGCTCTTCTGAACTATATCCAACAAAACGCAAACGATAGCAGTAAGAAGTCTACGACGAGCACGCCTCAGCTTTCATCAATGCTCCCACCACCTCTTCCCTTGCAATCCTTATTAAATAAAACGTCCGCTTCATCCGATCTCATTAATGTTAATGCTTCCGAAAGTGCCAGTCAAAACCTAACCCCATCAGCGTCCGCCCCGCAACTTACACAACCATCGCATATATCCAGTCAGACATACACAGCTCCGAGTTCTTCTCAAGCTTCTCCTGGGCGCCAGGATAATGTGGATGCACAAAAAGCGGCTAGTCCGGCCCCAGAGCAGGAAACAACGATATACCCTGTTCTCAAAGAACCAACGTCTCTTTATGATTTGCCTTTGGATGTCTTGGAGCGCGCGATAGGCGATATCATTCGTGAGGATGGCTTTATTCCTTTGGTGAGCTTGCATGCGTATCTTTTATATGAGCAGAGAGCAAGTTTTTTTGACAACAGCATAACGTTAGGTTGAGAAATTGGACCAGATGTGGAAGATTAAAAGTCTCGTTGTAAAGCATTGATCCATTAATCAAGGAAAAAACACAAAGATTTGCTGATACATGTTTCATAAAGTATTTATTAATCCGAGTCTGAAGAGGATAAGCCCGCCTGACTCAAGAAAACGTCCTCGTCCCACCCATACCGGACCTTGAGACGTTTGGAAATACATCTCAAATGCCATGGTGTAAGATAGGCTTTTGGATGTGCTGCGGATGTTAAGACAGATGAATAAGCTACCATCAACGGCGGGCAAGGGAAAAACCTACGCTTGTGAATTGAGATGGGCTGTCGACTTAATCAGTATGACTTCGCCTATAGAAGGAGGTGCAAGCATACATGGTCATCCCTGCCTGGAGGTATGAATCGTACACTCGAACCTGCTGTGCTCGGGTCACATTCAAAACCCATCTCCGCCATGAGCTTCGGGCGATGATAAAGGGTAAATTTTTTTTCCTCTCGGCAGTTAAAAAGTAAAGAAAAAACCTATGCGCACCTTAACAAAGTCGTCCCATTTCATCCCACCCTTCCCTTGCCTCACATCATCCGGAGTCTTCAAGAGATGGTGCATGTTAGCAACCGCCCTGGTCGACAACTTTGAGAACCAACTCTTCTGTGCGACCTTTTGTTCTTCCGGCTCTAATATGGGTTTCTTTTTGTCCAAACCTAGCCTAGACATGATGCTACGGCCAATGCCACCATTCGTGGGCTCCTCATCCTTTGAAAAAATAGAAGCTTGGTCATTTCTCGTCTTCGATTTAGCTTTTTGCGGTTCAAGAGACGATAGATACGCTCGCGCAGATTCTCCTCTTGTCGTCGCAGTCTCAAAGACTGGTAATGTAGTCGTAGAAGAAATCGCTTGTTTGGTACTTGAAGCTAGAAAAGAAGAAGCTGGGGTCTTTTTATCAGCTTTTCCTGTTGTAAGAGAGACCAGGGGTGATATAACCTCAGGCGAAGCCGGAGGAATAGGTGCAGATGCAGGTGGTAAGGGAATTTGATCTGCAGATGTGATACTGGCTAGCCTTTTCTTCTTCTTGGATTTTTTCTTTTTCTTCTTTGAGGGTGTACTTGGTTTTTCTTCGTCCGTCGTTTCCTCTGCCGTTGCTTCTTCTGTGGGTGGAGAAGCTAAAAGAGGGAAGAATCAGGGATGGGGAAGGCGACATCAATCAAATTCGATTAGCACCTTTCTTCGGCCTTGCCTGCGTTGGGAGTTTCGATGGCGCATGCAATTTGGGGTCTCTCTTAAAAAGACGCCCTAGTGCAAAAAGGTAATAACTCAAAGCTAAAGAAACTGGCACGAGATAGACGAACCCCGTAGAGAAGCCAACATGTTGAGGAATGGATTGTTCTGTCGTTCTTCATTGGTAGGTCTTGGAGGAGGTCTTCCTCCATTTGATAAGTCTCTTTCAATCACATAATCGATTGCCTCTTTGACCAAACGTTTAATCGTCCCCTCTTCTTCCGTATCGAAACCATCATCTTCCTCTGTTTCACTGTCAACATAGCTGGCTTCAGAACAGACTTCATCTTTAGAGCTATAATCATCAGACGAATTTGAGACCGTTTGGAGTCCTGGCATGTCCTCATAATCGGGACCGTTGGCGGGCCAATCCGCAATGGCAAGCGGCTCTTTGGCTTTCTTCCTGCCTTGATGGCCATGTTCGTCGTCAGACCCTGACAAGCTCTTGGGTATGTGCATGTAGAAGCTTGTCCACTGCGGTTCAAAGTCTCGCTCTCCGTTAAGCATCCACAGCTCATCAATGCCTTTACCGGTCAACCTGAAATAATTCTGAATGCGTGGGTCAGAATGCATGTAGTTGTAGAGTGACAGCTTCCAACCTGGTCAATCCTTATCCACAAATTATCCAAAACTGCTCTTCTGAAGGTCTTGGCAAGGGGGAAGACTACATCTTGAATGTTTTTAATCTTTTCTGACGCCTTGAGCGACATCATTTGGGCATCTCTCCACGTATCGAATTCTTGAGGCATTTGCCACAATTCTTCTTTCCAGTCATCTGCCTCGGGTACGAGCAAAGGCACTTCGAGAAGCTGGTGCATCTCAACACATTCCTTCACTAATGTCAGATCTTTCTTGATTCAGCAAGGCTACACTTACGGACAAATCACCGACAGCATCCCACATCAGCTGCGAAAACCGTTTTGTTTCCTTTGGAGATTCTTCGGCTGCATCGTGAAGAATCTGGTAAAGCACAAATTTGGGATACGGGGATTGAGGGAAACAAAGCTCAATAATAATGGAGTCGATGAATGATAAACCGGCCTCTCGAAGCTCGCTATGATCAAATATGATGACAGGTTCATCTTTCGGATCGTCTTTTGGTTGCTGTTGCTTGAAGTATCTCGCATAATGCGCTACAATCTTTTATCAACGCGAATTGATCATCTCTTTCCCCTCTCGTACCTGAGTTCAATGCCAGCCCAGAAAACCTCTGCTGGTTTATATCGACCATGACTTCAACCATACAGAATAGCACAAAATAGAGACCCCGCATCCTGTTGTCATTTTTCAACAGTGCCTTGACGTTCTTATTCGACATTCCTCGATCAATCAATTCACGTAAAATATTCCCGACTATCTTCCAAGCAGAAGCCATCATATGTTGGTTGTGAATTCTGGTTGATGGTTAGCTATCTGAAAATGAAGAAGCCAACTCTGGCGAGACATACTTTGTCCCGACCATCCTAGCAACATAACTCGGGTTCTTCAGAGGGTCCAACTTCTGAGGATCATACCTCGTTTGCGCATTGATCTCAGCCTCAATGATGTCAGAGAACATTTGAGGATCACGTAGATAAGCGATTTCTCCCAGAGAGGCTAAAAACTGGGATTCAGAGGCACGAAAAGGATCTATTGGCATTTTGCACACCATCATATTGCGACTGAGCTATACGGAGGCATTTGAGAATGTCAAAAGGGGCAGCAACAGCTTTTGTAGTCTGTTCAACGATGTCCTCTACATAGGTGATGCTGTGAAATAGGCTCTACTGAGATAAGGGGTTAGCCCACCGGCAAGTAGATCAAGTTTTTCTCTTCCACTCATTCTCTGCTTGAAGGTAGGATCTACATTCCCTTGTAATGCCAGCTTGGCATTGCGCAAGATAAGGGCACGCGATGTAGTAGGCTTATCCTCTCGCAATTTCCGAGCTTTCTCAGAATCGATAAAGACGGTGCGCCGCACGGCCTTGACAAGATCTTTGCTCTGAGGCTTTGAATCAGCTTTCAACTTTGGTTTTGATGCCATAGCAAAGAGCAGGTAGCAAAAGGCCAAACAAGAGAACGTACTCACTGCTGAATCTAATCCTCATGACCTTAGTAAGAATCTGTCCATCACTCCTAAATATATCATGTCACAAAGTGTCTGGACATAGCCATGGCCACAGTCCGGACCGGATGTTTATGAGAGACAAAAATGTATTTCTTTTCATTCCATCCATGAGAAAGCTAGTGCTTCTATGGTTTGATGCTGTAATCTACAGTCAATTGGGGCCACACTAAACTCCTATATTTGTACAATGTAAACTGCCTTATCATGAATCTCATGAAACCCTCATATACAAACCCTCGGCACTGTCAGAATTCTATTTAGAATGGGATATCGGTAAATCATTCACCACGGCAAAATGGTATCAAACAAATGTAGAAAAAACTGATAAAGTCTCTCACAGCATAGTGGCAGTCGCACACTCACAGTACCTTTCCTTAGGGTAGACAATGTCAGAGTAAAGTGAGAATAGACTAAAATAGAGGATATGGAATTGGTTTCCAACGTACAAACAGGCCATCTTTATACAAATGAAATCTCTCTAGTATGAGTCAAGGCATTATATCTAACTACTGAAATATATATCCTTCCCTCAATGCTTTCCTGACTCTTTGATTCTGCCCAAATGTATCTAATTTTTTATGACTCACCTGGATTCCAAGAGCAAATTCTTTCTATATGGTTTGATTGGGGAGCAAATCAACAACCTGTGCTATGGAGTTCTATGGAGTTCAAAACAGCCTAAAATATTGCAGTTTGTGCAACCAGCATGTCTCGAAGGTGTAAATGACTGAGAAAAGTTGATTTGTGTGGAAGGCAAGATGATACCTCAGTGTTGACGATGAAACCTAAGCTGTTGATGACGCCTGTCAGGACATCACACAAATGATGGAATGTCCAATAGCCGGTGATTGGCAATTGCCATTCCATCAGTCCTACCTTCGGGCTACCGCTGACAGTAGTCATTTCTTTCTCTCTTTCTTTCTCGAGAGCTGGTTGCTCACAACAGCTTGAAGCTGTAAACCTTCGTTCATTCGCTTTTCATTATTTTTTTTGTATTTTGAATTGAATTCGTGGTCCGTGATGTCGCTACGGTCTATCTTAGGTGAGTTTACTGGAGCATTCTTCCTCGATTGTGCTCAAGTATGAACCTATCTTCAGTGGAAGATTGTTCTCCTTTGATTCTATACGCACCAGACGGTGCATGGAGCGATGCAGAGCTTAATGATACACTTGCAATGGTGTGTCTTTGATGCTCGTCATGCTGCTTGGTCAGCTCAACATATCTGTAGTCGTACTCAGGAGGTTCATATCATGCGACTTCAGTGCAGGGAGCAACGGCCACATTGCAGTTTCGTGGTATAACTTCATCAGACTGTTATACACCGCTCGTTGTTCTCAAAGTGACTTTTTAGGTACTGGTTTCGTGATTACGGGTGGGCGCCGACCTGGATATGGACCTTTTTCTGTGATGTTAGACGGGCAACAGCTTTTCAGTGGCAATCTTACTCCCGAATCCTCTCCTATCAACAATACCCTCGCTTCCTCTACTGGTCTGTCCAACAAACAGCATACCGTGGTACTTACGAACACGGGAGGAGAGCCGATCGACATCGACACTATCACATTTGAGCCGCAAATAGGTTCGACAGGGTGCGTTCGACTCTTCGCAGTCAATATTGCTTAACACAGACATAGCAGGAATTTTAACGTGACGACAATTGATGACACCGACCCACGTATTCAATACCTTCCACAAAGCGCTTGGAGCGTAAACTCCCGCCCAGAGTTTCATGATAGTACTCTACAGTAAGTTCTTTACCCGGAATCTAATGTCATATTGACGTCGTGAAGTTTCTCTGAGGAACCAGACGCCAGTGCTTCACTACGGTTTACGGGAGATGCCATTGCATACTATGGCACCGTTGCACCCGACCATGCTGATATATCCATCAGCATTGACAATGAGACTATCACAATGCCGAGCGGTTCTTCGAGTCATGTGAGCAGTGTTCAAACACAAGTAAGTGGATCTGTGACAATGAGTCGACAGTGAGCTTCTTATGTGATCGTTGATTCCGCCTGCAGGTACTTATGGTGCGTTGACCTGACTGCTTTCACAAGAAAACAATTGACTATCTCGTAGTGGTGGGCAGATGGACTTGGAGACGGGGAGCATACCATGACCATCGTTAAGGCACCAGGTTCTGCCTCAAGGCCTTTTGTGGATCTCGACTCTTTTGTAGTCTTCTCAGAAACTCAATTGCCTGTGGTCAAAAATAGCACGTCAAACCGTCCTGTATCGTCAGGGTGAGTTTGTCAATCGGATTGGAGTGATTTCTGATCAACGAGAACGTTATTAGCATCATTGCCGGTGTGGCTATCGCGAGCGTAGCATTTGTGCTGCTGATAATTACGGGTCTGTTCTTGTTTTTGAGGCAGCGCCGCCGGAAAAAACATGCCACGGAAACCAGTGTCTCATCTCTTACTCCGATTCTACCAATGCAAGGTATCGAGGAGTTGGAACCGGTCCGTCCCTCCACTTTAGATCTCAAAGAAGAGGGTGCAACTTTTCCGTTCTCTCCACCGGCACTACCGTCACCCACATGGAAGGCACGGACTAATTTCAAGCGGACTTCGGGCCTCTCAATCGCGCCAAGCTACTATGGCAATTCTAATTTTCCTGATGAGATGCGAAGTCAGACTGCTTCACAGGCCTTGGATCCTCCGATACCTCCGGTTCCCCGCCTAAAGATACCTCGTAATCCTGCGTCATCTCGTTCAACTCCCGACACTGTTGCGGCGGTGAGCCCACATTCAAATGGGTACTCGATTGTCAATACTTATCT
>Ga0153942_1000830_pt1 | contig 12459 bp, 14 predicted proteins | sample TSNJ026MetaG_FD_104731 | JGI IMG/M metagenome (GOLD analysis project Ga0153942, IMG submission 104731) | Attine ant fungus gardens microbial communities from New Jersey, USA - TSNJ026 MetaG | ecosystem: Host-associated > Fungi > Mycelium > Unclassified | place: USA: New Jersey, Brendan T. Byrne... | reverse complement strand
TTTGATACTATTTATGAAGACATTATTTCGGTTATCTATTTGTTCTAGTAATATAGTTGCATTATTTTCTAAATTTTCTATTTCATTATAATCTTGAAAGAAGGTTTTAATTTCTTCTATTAAATCATTGTTAGTGCTTTTGTTTTCATTTATCAAATCTTGATATGAATTCACTAGTGTAGAAATACTTGCTGGTATTTCATATAAATTTGGTGCTAATGAGGTTGTTATTAATGTTGTTGATTGCTCATATTGATAAGCAATTTTGTATAACAATTCTTCTTGGTTCGTTTGGGCTAAAAATTCAATTCCATAAGGAAGATTATCAATCGTTCCTAAAGGTACTGTAATACTTGGATAATCAATAACACTTCCAATGTGAGATCCAGGCGAATTTAGAGTTGTCTCATTTAATTTTGATAATTCATTTTTCGTAGTGGGATAAATTATGACATCCAAATCATATGTTTCATAGATAGAAGCTACATAATCTTGATAGCTTTGTTTTTGATTTAATTGATTTGTCGTAAGTTTATAATTACAACTCGAAACATAGCCAGAAAGTTCGTAGATTCTTCCATTTGAGTTATTCAATTGTTGAAATGAAGTAATTTTAGAATTATGATCTTTTATATAGTTATTAAATCCTTCACAAAAAGTAAATCCTGCCATAGTATTTTGACCAGTGCTATAATAAGTCGAAGTAATAAACTTATCTAAATAAACAATAGTGGCTCCTTGTGATTCGAGATAATCAATTTTTTCTTGCATCAAATCAGTAATTGGTTGATATGTTTTTTGATTGACACGAAGCGATGCATTATTGCTGCCAATATATAATTCGGTTGGGACACCGATGGTGATTTTACTTAAATCGAAATTAGTGATATCATTTTCCTCTGTTTTTGTTAAGACACTATATAAAGTTGCATTATCTTCTACTGTTTTAGATAAGATTCCTACTACATCTCTAGTTGTATCATAAGGAATCACTCCAGCAGTAGAAATATTATTGATAGTTGGGCGAATTCCAACAAGTGAAGCTGCACTTGCGGGGATTCTAACACTTGAATTGGTATCTGTTCCTAAGGCGATAGCTCCAAAAGATAATGCTAGTGCAACGGCACTACCTCCACTTGAACCGTAAGAAGAATACTCGGTTCCGTAAGCATTTTTAACACTCCCATAAGAACTATAGGAATTATGTGCTGAAAAAGCAAATTCGCTCATATTAGCTGAAGCTAAAATAATCGCTCCTTCTCCTTTTAGTAATTTAATCAGTTCTGCATCCTCACTTGGATAATTATCACTTAAGGCTTTAGAACCTGCCGTTGTTGCAAATTCGGTTGAATCTATATTAGTTTTTATGATAACAGGAACCCCTGCTAAGCTTCCTACACTTTCATTATTTTGTCTTTTCTGATCAATTAATTTGGCTTCTTCGATTGCATTCTCATTGACGTAAAGAATAGCATTAAAAGTCTTATTATAGGTTTCGATTCGTTCTAAATATAAGTTAATTAATTGCTCGGAAGTAATAATGCCTTGATTTAAATATTCTATTAGAGTTGTCATATCAGTTGTTGTAATATCAATTGGAGCTAGTGTGGTTGCAAAAACATTACTAATAAAACTGAAGATTAAGATAAATAACATTACTACTTTTTTCATCTCTTTAGTCACTTCCTATTATCATTATACATCTGAAGTGTGAAATTTTTATGAAAAAAATTAATTTTAAAATAATTGTTTGGGTTTTGTCTAATTATAAGATAAGTGCTTAGAATATAGGTGCTCGATTTTTTACAATAAAAAAACAGGAACGTTATCGCACCTATGCTATATTTTTTACAATAATTTTATACTTCTTCTTTATAAACAGAAGTAAATAATTCCATTTCTTTTGGATCTTCTAATTTTGCTTCTGGTAATTTTGGTAAATCAGATATATTGGCAAGACCGAAATAATCTAAAAATTCATTGGTCGTTTGATATAGATTTGGTCTTCCCGGCATATCACTTTTACCACAAGCTTTAATAAATCCTTTGGCAACTAATTTTCGAATTAAAAAGGCTGAAGATAAACCACGTAATTCATCAATTTCAACTCTTGTAATTGGAGCCTTGTAAGCAATAATTGCTAATACTTCTAATGCTTGATCACTTAAGCCATTATGATTAGGATTTAAGGCTAACTTTTGATAAATATCTTTATGTTCTTCTTTTGTAGTTAATTTAAAAGATTCTCCTAGATAGTGAATTCTTATTCCACGTTCTTCGTTTTCATAATTTTGTTTTAAGGTTAATAATAAATTTTTGCATTCTTCTTGACTTATTTCCATCAATTCAGATAATTCTTCTAAAGAGATTCCTTCATCTCCCATGACAAATAATATTCCTTCTAACATTCCTATTTTATTCATGATTTACTTCCTCGATCCAGATATGATCAAAGTTATTTTCTTGTTTTACATCAATTTCAGCATTTTTACTCATTTGCAATATTGCTAAAAAAGTAACAACTACATACTCTTTCGTTGCAGTTTCAAATAACTCTGTAAATTCAACCACTTTTTTTTCTTTTAAAACTTTTCTAATATTTTTTATTTTTTCTGTTACACTTAATTCCTTTTGGGTTATTTTAGTATTTACAGGTTCATTAAAATGTAATCTTTCTTGCAGTTTAATAAATGCTTGCATTAAGATATCGGCAGTTACTTCATCAATATTTTCTAATTCATTGACTTCAAATTGACTTAGGTTTTCAGGTACTTTAGTATGAATTTCTGCTCGTTTTTCTTCTAATACTTTTAATTCTTTGATAATATTTTTATATTGTTCATATTCAATTAATTTTTTTATTAAATCTTCTTCACTGATAATCGAGAACTCATCACCATCATCAACCGTTTCAAGTTTACCAATTAATTTTTTACTCTTAAGATGCAATAGTTCTGAAGCCATGACTAAGAATTCGCTTGAAACTTCAATGTTTGAGACTTGGATGGAATCAATATAAGATAAAAACTGATCAATAATGTTAGTAATATTGACTTCGTAAATATCCATTTTTGTTTCCTTGATTAAATGTAATAATAAATCCATCGGACCGACAAAATTATCGATGTTAAATTCTAATTGCGTTTTCATAATTTTCTAGTCCTCCTTATTTATTTACAATTATATAGCATTGATGATAATTCAAAATATATAACTTTCGCTTGTGTTTTATAAGTATATAATGCTTCGTGGTTTAAAATCGCCTTGTTGCTATCATTGGTTAGATCAGTTTTGGTTAAATCAATTGTTGATGTCATTGAGAAACCAACTGTAGTTGAGACAATCGTACTGGTTACTCCATCTAACGTATTATAACGACCACTTAAAATTTGGGCAGTTGATAATAATTCATTATATTGAAAATCAGTCATATCAACAGTATATACTTCTTGAATTGTATTTAAGTTATATTCGGAATCAAAATAATAAGTAAACTCATATTCATTTTTACTACAAATCATTTTATAACTTTCTTCTGATTCTTTGGTTAATGTTACATTAGGATAATCATTTTCAGTTTTTAATATAAAGGATAATTTCTTTGCAATATTAATAACATTAGGGTCAAGATCTCCATTTAATGTAGTTTCAACTGTTTTAGAAACATTTGTGGTTGGCACCTTTATTCTTTGTAATAACGTATTATCTTCTGAGAAGATTTCTATATAATAAAGATTATTTTTAAAGAAATCGATGGAAGCACTTGTATTTTTTACAGTATAAGTAATTTTATTAGTAGCTGCATTAAGAACAAAGTTATTTATTGTCAATCCTTCTAACTCAATCTTAAAATTTGTTGTTAAATCATAATAAACAACTTCATTGACATCTGGATGATCATCGTTATTGTCATTATTATTGTTATTATTGTTGTTATTGGATGGTGTTGATGTATTTGTATTTCCAGCATTAAATTCTGTAATTATCTCGCTAACATAAGGTAATACTACGGTAAAGCCTATTAAACATACAAACAAGAAAATTAACACAGCAGTTGTTCCATTTCGATCATTTAAATTCCCGATGGTTGCTGGCACTAATTCTTGTTCACTTAATTTTATTTCTTCTACTTTTTTCTTTGCCATAAATAATATCCCTTCATTCTCTTCAAAGAAATTATAACAAAAAAGCCGTCATTCGTCCACTTAAGTTTTACTTTTTTTATTTAAATAAAAGAAAAAACACCTTTGTGCTTAATCTTTTGGTTTAAATATTATTGCAAATACGAATGAGAATATAATTGCTGATACGATTGCCGCGGAACTTAATTTCAATAAACCTGAGAAAAATCCTAAAATACCGACATCGTGATATCCTGCTACTCCAGCTTGATATAACATATGTCCAAAGTTTGAAATGATAACTGTTGCTCCTGCTCCACAAACTTTTACTAACCATTCATAAACTCCAAAGAAGGATAATACAACTCCTCCAACTGTAAATAAACTAGTAATATGTCCTGCTGTTAATTTGGAATTATCCAAAATAACTTGGGCAATTAAACAAAGTGTTCCTGCACATAAGAAGGAATATAAGTAAATCATTTTAATACCTCCAAACTAACTGCATGGGCAATAGCTGGGATGTCTTTTTTTTGGTTAACTAATGTCGTATTATGTAAAGATCCTGTTGCGATTAGTAAGATTTTTTTATTCTTTTTATTTTTAATTGTTTTATTAAACAAGACGAGCGGTAAGGAAACCGGTCCACTGGCTCCTGAGTATGTTTCTTGACTTTTTACATAGACTTGAGTTCCAGCATCCTCATGGTTTTTAAGAATTATATTATAATTTCTTTTCATATATTCTAAAAATATTTTTGATCCAACTTCTCCTAAATCCCCCGTCAGAATAAGATCATAGTAATCTGCATTTCGATTAAATTCTTGTAAATGTTTGACGACGGTTGCTGCTGCTGCTGGCGCCATAACTGCTCCCATATGACCTGCATCAGTGGTTCCTAAATCAATAACTCGACCAATCGTTGCACCTTCAATTTTGGCAAGTGCTTTCTCGCTTTTTTTTGATAAGTAGGTACCTACACAACCTGTCGCTGTAAATGTTGTGGTTTCTGGTCTTAATGCTCCATACTCAACTGGAAACCTAAATTGTTTTTCTGCATTAAGATTATGGCTTGAAGTAACTGTTAAGGCTTTATTATCATTTTTGTCATCTAAGAATTTAGATGCAATAATTAGTCCTTCAACGAATGTTGCACATGCACTATAAATACCAAAGAAAGGAATGTTGTAGTGTTTTGCTGCTTCATTTGAAATAGTAATTTGATTTGATAAGTCTCCGGAAATTAAGAAACTAATATCTTGCTCAATTAATTTATTTTTTAATAATAAATTATCAATTACTACTTTTTGCATTTTTACTTCTGCATCTTCAAATGTATTTTCGTTGTAGTAAAAATCATTCATAGTTAGATTAAATCCCGTTAATTGTCCATCTTTTTCCATATGTCCTGCGACTGTAAAGCTATCGTTAATATAGACATTATTAAATTTCATACTAGCCATGAATAATCACCCCCAAGATAGCAAAGAAGAAAGCAGCGATAATTCCATAGAGTAATACGCTTCCTGCAAGTTTAAAGAAGTTGGCACCAAGACCTGTGATGTATCCATCTTTCTTGTAATCTAAAGCGGCAGCAGTAATTGAATGAGCAAATCCAGTAGTAGGAAGAATCAATCCAGCTTTGGCTTTTGACACCCAGTTGTCAAAGAATCCTAAAGCAGTTAGTAAACTAGCAATAAAAATCATTAAGATGCACAACCAGGTATAAGCTTCTTTTAGTTCCATTCCAAACGAGTTTTGAAATACATGAACAGAAGCTTGTCCTAAGACGCCGATTAATCCGCCAACAAAGAAAGCAACCATTGCATGTTTAAATTTTCTTACTTTCGGTGTGAATTCATCGACTAATTTTTTATATTCGTCTTTATTCATAATATATCCTCCATTTTTATTATGTTAGAGATTTGATTTATTTATACAAAAAAACACAAAATCATTTGCGTTTAAGATTGTAAACATAGTTTATGAGATTATAATAGACAAAAAACACATAAATAACAAAATTGAAGAATTAAACAAAGAACAATCATAAATAGTTGATTATAGCCAAATTAAAGCCATAATTAAGTGAGTATATAATAGAAATTTGTTGTTGCCTTTTCTCAATGTAGTGTTATAATAATCAATTATAAAGCAAAGGAGTTTAAATTAGATGCAAGAAAAAAATGAATTTTATTTTATCAAATTACAAGAACAAATAAACAAACCAATTACAGTTGGATATATTTATACAACAGATTCAGATTGTATAGTTAATGAATTTTCAAATATTTTAGAAAGTTTAGATGGACATATGGGTTTAAGAATAGATGGTCCTGGCTTATATAGAATGCATACTTTTATAAGCAAAGATTTTACAGTAGTTTATATTAAAGATAAAGATGGAAATATAATATATCGAAATGATATGGTTCAAGAAATGTGTCCAAGAGAATATAATCTTGACTCAGTCGCAGAATTAATTAAAGCAAGTTTTGGAGAAGAAGCAAGTGAGGCATATATTAGGGAAAAAAAAGAATATTGGGAAATGGTTAGAAGTCTTTTCGCTAATGACGATGAAGATAAACGAACTTTAGCTTTAAGACTTAATGATAAAGAATAAAATAAACTTTGAAAACGAGTCTGTAAATAAATTTGTGTAAAGATACCTTCTAGGGTATTTTAAGGATTGAAATTATCAATCCTTTTTTGTTATCTAAATAATAGCATAATAATATAAATTTTCAAATATCAAATTTAATTATTAACTATATCTTTTAATTTATTAATCAATGATTCTGATAATATATATAATTCAATATAATAAAATTGTTCTTCTTTATTTAATATTTTAGAATGTTTTTTAAACATCTTAGTAAGATTATCATAGTCCCCATTAATACTTTCATGGCTAGCTATTATCATATCCTTTTTGGGAACTGGAGTTAAGTCAAGATAAATACCATTGATTTTTAGTAAGTTCTTCAATAAACTCTCTTTGGCTACGACCATTACCTTCTCTAAATGGATGTAAAGCATTTATATCCGCAAATAAATCAACTAAGCATTCTAACTTTTTATCATAGTCATAAGTAACAAAATAATTATCTTCTGCTAATTTATTAAATATATCATTTGCATAACTATCAATATATTGCGGTAAGCAAAATCAATCCTTCTTAGCAATAGCGCAAGTTCTTGGATTACCAGCCCAATTATATATTTTTTCAAACAATCTTCTATGAATAGCTTTTAAATGTTCAAAATCAAAATCACCTTTAATTGGATTTTGAACTAAATTGGTAGTTTGATAAGCAACTAATTCCATTTCAGCATTGTATAAATCTTTATCATTTGTAATATTAAGTTTATTTTTCAAAACATCAGAGTTAGGATAACAATATTCATTATCATTTTCATAGGTATATTTATATTTATCATCCATAGATTTGCTTATACCTTTCAATCACTTTTTGGCATTCTATTTCGGTTGTACTTTTACCACTTAAACATTTACGAATATTTTCTTTTATTTCTTTAGTAAGTGGCATACCTTCCTGAGCCATAGAATCGTTTATTTTTTTTATATTTTTTTCTATTTCTGTAGTTGTCATTTTTGCTTCTTTTTTCCTGTTCATATTATCCCTCCAATACATTAATATTACTTGTTTTATATATTAATATTATTCATTATTTTCATCACCAAATAATTATATGATCATTAAATCATTATTACTCAACTTATGTTTTTTATCAGTTAAAAGATTCTCAAAAAACATAATCAAGTATTTATTTGTTGAATAAACATTCTTTGCTCTATTTGAATAATTACTTCTTACTAAAGCATTTCTAAAATATACTGAGTGTTCTTTAAATAAATCATTATTTATATTATAACCAAGACTTCTTAAATATTTTTCAATCATAACTGCAACTGTTCTAGTATTACCTTCACCAAAAGCATGAACTTGCCATATTCTTGAAGTAAAATCTACTATGTGTGTAATTTGTTCTTGTAGTGTTAATTTAGAATAATCATATTCCATTTCTTGTTTAAAATCATAATCTAACGTTGTTTCAATTTCATTGAAAGATGCATATATAGCTGTGTCGTTTTTTAAAATAGGTTCTTCTTTTGTTATATTATAAGTTCTATATTTACCAGCAAAATCATAAATACCTTTAAATAAATATTCATGAATTACTTTTAGTGTAATTGGTCTAAAAGAGAAGTTTTTATCATTTAATAATTCTACTATTCTAGTTGCTACTAAATCACATTCGTGCTCATCAATTACTTTCTTATCAGCCATATTTTGTTTTTCATAATACTTGTTTAGTAATTCTTCTATTTCATAACTACTTATTTTTCCATTAATATTATCGTTTGCTAATTCTATAAGATATTTTGAAGGTACAAGACTATCTACTTGTTGTAATCCAATGGCCATATTCCAATATAATTGTTTTGTATAAGTATCTTTTGTTTCTTCTACTCTTTCATAACTATTTAATTCACCATTTAATTCTTTTTCCATGTCTTAACCTCCTTTTAAATATATAACTATTATACCATATTTTCGTGATTATTTAATAGCATATTAAAAGAGATTATATGATTTTTATAATCCCTATTTATTGATTTATAAGGTTTCTTAAAGTGTGTTTATATTCTAATCGTCTAGCACAATAATAATCATTTGCTTTCCTAATGTCCAATATAGTTTCTTAATTGTTCAAGAGATTGTTTTTCGTACCTTGAGACCATAGCTTGGGTCATTTGCATTTTTTTGGCAACTTCCATTTGCGTTAAATCTTCAAAGTAACGATGAATAATAATTTGTTTTTTATTTTTATCTAATTCTTGGATTGCTTCTTTTAGACTCAATTTATCATCTAATGAGATATTTTCTTCATAAGAAATGGTTTCATGAATGCTTCGTTCTCCATTTTCTTCTTCATCCATACTAGAAATATAAGTATTTGTCATTAATGCTTCTTCAACCATTTGTAATTCTAAACTTAAAAATTCTGATAATTCTAAATTACTTGGAACTCGACCATAAGTTTGAGTTAAATCATTTCTGGTTGCTTCAATTTTCTTATATAATTGTAATAACTTGGGATTAACTTTAAAGGCTTTGCTTTTTAAAGCTAATTGATACATCTCTCCAAAGACTGATTTATAGGCATATGTTGAAAATTTTGTATCTCCATTCATCTGATAAGACTGATACGATTTAATCAGACCGGTTCTACCTGCTTGATACAAATCTTCATAATCAACATTATAAAATTTACTAGCAACTTTTTTTATCAACCATTCATTTTCTAATATAATTTCTTCAATTGTCATCATTATTTATCACCTTTTATATATGGATTGATTGGACTGCTAAAGCTTCATTCTTGATTGAATTTATTCTTAATTTCCTTATGTTTCTCTCTATATTTTTTGGGGTTTTACAAATCAACATTTTTCCTTGATTTTTTTTGATTGCATATTTTATATTTAATAATGCATCCACACCACTTGTGTCTATTTCTTCTAGTTGTTCTAAATTAAATACGAGATATTTAATTCGATGTTTTATAATTACTTCTTTTAAGTAGTTATTTATTTTGTAAGTATTTTTTCTGATTAATTTCCCATCTAATCTAACAAATAAGATTTTTTTATTGTATTCAATATTCATGAATAACATTTTTCTATCTCCCTTACTATATGAATATAGACTATTTTTAATCTTTTTTATACGATTTCGACAAACAAGGATAAAAGTGTTGATATAACGACACAAAAGACGAATTACTCATTCGTCTTTCATTAATTTAGATATAAATTGATCAATTCTATTCTCTAAAATGCCAGTATTAATTTGTTCTTTTTGCTTTGATATTATTTTAACAACAAACTTATCTAGACCTGATTGTTTTTCAAGATCAAGCTCTCCACCAAAAGAATCATAAGTAATTGCTTTATTTAACAAAGATTTATCAATCTGTTCAAAGTAAGGCTCTATTTTATCAATTTCGATTGAACAAATAAAGTATGCCACTTTTTTATTAAATAAAATATCTTTATAATTTTTTAGATATTTTTTTACTTCTTTATGCAATTGCCCCATTCTAATACTTCCACCAATAATAATTAAATCATAAGGGCTAGGATCGATTTGCTTTAAGGATAAATCTTGAATTGTAGCATCTTTTATTTTATCTCTTAAGATTTCAGCACATTTTTCTGTGGTTCCAGTTTTAGAAGCATATAAAATTAATGTTTTCATTTAGCTACTCCCTTCTATTTGATTGATTTTATCTCTAGCTAATTCTACACTTCCTTCTTTTGGTAACATTACATAGGATTTGGCTTTTTTATAAGTAAATGTATACTCACTACTATCTGTTCCTTCTAGAATTTGAGTTTCAATTGACCAACTATTATTATTTTTAATTTGTAGCTTAATTAAATCAGTTATATTGTTCATTGGCATATTAGTAACAAAGTTATCACCCACAACACCTAATATATCACTATAATTGATAACGATAGAGCCTTGCATTAGTTTGTTTAGAACAGCTTCTAAGACTATTTGTTGATTATTCGCTCTGATTCTATCTCCTAGAGCAAATGCTTTTCTTTCTCTAACAAAAGCAAGTGCTTTTTTTCCATTTAAAGAATTAATTCCTTTTTTAAATGAATAATTAACGGTTTTATAATTATCTTGTTCATCGATATAATTGGCAGTAAAAGCATAATCACTATTTATTTCAATTCCATTTATAGCATCAACTAGTTTTACTAAAGCATTAAAATTAAATTTAACGTAGTAATTGATATCAATTTCTAATAAACTCTCAATTGTTTTTTGGGCAGTTGTTATGCCATAGATTCCTGCATGGGTTATTTTATCTTTACTGTTTTTTCCATCTAAGTCAACATAATAATCTCTTGGAATAGAAGTAATTAAAATTTGATTGGTATTTGGATTTACTGTCATTACCATATTGACATCACTTCTGGTACTTCCTGTTATTTTTCCATAAGTATCTACGCCCATAATATAAACATTAAATGATTCTTTTGTAACATTAACATGTTTGCTAGTATCATCTAATTTGCTCTTTATTTCATAAGATTCAATAATCTGGTGATTTTCAACAAAATCTTCATCATTTATAGTAAATATTTGATAATCACTTTCATTTACAATAATTGCCGCATAATCTTTATTTAAAAGTAAACTTGCCAAATCTTCATTTGTTTTTTCAACATAATTTAATGAAGTTTTTTTCTTTATTTTATCTTTTAATTTTTCAAGTTCTTGTTCATCATAAGATCCAATTGCAATTTCTTTATTATTTAAATCTTCCAATGATTCTATATTGTTATTTTTTAATGCAAGAACATAATATCTTTCAAAATGATAATTTGTTTCCATAATACTTTTTAAGAAGTCTAATGTTGTAGATTGAAAATAGATTATACCAGAAAACAATGTAATTGCTATTACACTTAAAAAAGTTCCAATAAATCGTTTGAAACCTTTCTTACTCCTTAGTAGTTTAAAATTTATGCCATTAAAAATAATTAAAAATAAAATAACAACGCCAAAATAAAGAATTGGTAAGATATCTAATCGCCATAAAAAGGCAGTGACAACAGCACTTAATATCAAAGTAATTAAAAAGAGAATCGAAAAAAACAATCCTTTTTTCAGTTTTGGTTTGGTTTCTGTTTTTGTCTTCATTTTGTCACTCTCCATTAAAATTATATACCTTTTTTCTAAAATTATATATTCTTACAATGAATTTATTGTCAATGAAAAGTAAAAAAAAGATATATTTTAGTAATATTCAATTTTATTAACTAGCAAACTTTTAAATTTTAATGGTTACATGGCTAATCATTTTATTTTCTAATATTCTCAAAATATTATTATAGCTAATAACAATAGATGCAGTATTATCATTTGGATGAAATAGCAAATCATTTTTGTCTTTTAATTTTTCATCTAAAACAACAATTACTTCATTTGAATTTAAAATATTAAATAAAGATACTGAGCCTTTGGTAGTTTTTAAGATTCGTTCTAAATCCGCTTCACTAGCAAAACTCAATCTAGATTCATTTAACTTCTTTGAAAGAACTTTTATATCTAAATTTGTATTTTCTTCTAAAATAGCTAAGTAATAATTTGTTTTCTTTTGATTTCTTAAGAATAGATTCTTACACCCTGTTCCTTTCAAATTAATTTGCTTTGCTTCTAAAACGGTGAATATAGCGGGATGTTCTATTATTTGATATTGGATATTTATTTCTTTTAAAAAGTTAAAT
>Ga0153942_1000827_pt1 | contig 12478 bp, 6 predicted proteins | sample TSNJ026MetaG_FD_104731 | JGI IMG/M metagenome (GOLD analysis project Ga0153942, IMG submission 104731) | Attine ant fungus gardens microbial communities from New Jersey, USA - TSNJ026 MetaG | ecosystem: Host-associated > Fungi > Mycelium > Unclassified | place: USA: New Jersey, Brendan T. Byrne... | reverse complement strand
TTGAGGTGGTTCGTCACTAGCATCATTGTGAGTATCTAGCCAGGTACATCATTGACCAAATGTGTATGTTACGTCGTAGGGCGTGACTGTGGTAGCCCATTTGGCATTTGGGATGGGTATGTTGTCCTTTTAGGTGGTATTGTTAGACTTATTTTTTGGCCCAGAAACTCTCGTATATTTGTAACCGTCATTATTTGCGATCCGCAAGACTCCAAGTCTTATCTCGATCTAGATTCATAAAAAAGGAACTCTCAAGGCTTTCTGAGATAACAGTACGTGGAGGCCCTACTGGTACAGCGCCGAGCTTAAGTCGCATGAAGTTCATAGCAGCCACTCCATTTGCCATCGCTGCTGTGCTTTCAGACATCCTCATTGCAGGTGCCTTATGCTGGCTCCTACACGGAAATAAAACAAGCTTCAAACGGTATGATTTCATAAGACCAAATTCCCCAACAAGCTGAGCTTCTGCTAGTACAAATGCTTTGGTATCCAAACTCATTGTTTATGCCATCAATCGGTGCCTATTAACATCGTGTGTGGATTTTCTACGGTAGCTGGCCAAAATTTTGACTCGATTTTAGTGTGGTCGCTATTGGCGAGGTCATAGCCGTGAGTGCGATCCTGTGCGATTATTCTTGTAATTGAATCACACCTAAAAGTTCTCTGCATCTCCACATACACTCTGGTGGCTGGCTATTGATTTCGTTGTTGGTAAACGTGCGTACAGTGCCTGATTCATTTTGCATCTATTTTGTACATCACACTCAATTTGAAGAATCCTAGTCTATGCCAACAGTCTCTTGGCAACTCTGAACAGCAGGCGATCTCTCAAAGCCACTTCCGGAGTATCTGCAAACACTATTCATCTGTCAGATATTGAGTTTGGATCGGGGTCGAGCCGTGTGGTATGAGCCTAATATCATTTACATTGTCTACCAATACTGACTGCCCGAAAATTGTAGCATTCTGAGGTTAGTTTATAGTTTATATGATCTAGTCTAAGGGTCATCTGACTCTTCAATGGAGGGCGACTCCGAAGATTTCCGACGCGGATCTCGAACAGTGACCTTCTCAGATCACAGTGAACAGGGATACAAATCAGTAAGGGTGGGGTAAGAGGCCCCTTAGCTCTACCCTTACCCTTCAAGTCAAGGGTATGATATAGTCTCAAACTCGGGATAAATGATTGTGCTTTGCTTTTAGAATAATAGATACTGTTGAAGTATACTCTTGATATGACACTTTCAAGCTTACAATGTAGAGTATATTCCTAGGAGTAGAGATGAGGGTAGTTGATGACCTAGGGTTACCCTTAGTGGGCCCTATCTGTACCCTTGCTAATATTCAAATCAAAATCTTGTCTCTAGATGGATACCTCAGCTCTACTCTCCCAGATGACCAAGTACTACATAGTTTCCCCCAGTTTATTTAAGTAGCAACAGAGTAGACAAATTCCTTAGCTTCAATATCAACTAAGCCTACCTCCTGTAGGAATCCCCTTCTCTCAATAAACCAAACCTCCTTCAATTTTTGTGGGCACAGCACAGAGGGTGACACAACCCTGAGGTTGAAGTCAGGCCCAAGAATTTTCGGAGGCACGACTTGACAGATACTCAGACACCAATTCATGATTGAATCCTGGAGAAAATTTCAACGGAAGTCGCGTACATCTGATACATGGTTAAAGACCCAACCGGGGCCCTCGCTTGGTCCACTTCGACAGGGGACAACCGCTCAACCTCGAATTCGGCACGCGATGAGACGAGGCCAAAAGATTGGAACTCCAGAACACTAGAAATATGTTTCAAATCTCAAGGATTGCTTATGGAACCAACTGGAATGGCAGTGGCAGTGACCCATGTGTGTGAGGGAAGCGAGGGGAAACTCAAGCAAAGCAGCTGTGGTCTGTGGTCAGCTTACCACCATCGGACTGTAGGCATATAAAGCATGTAGTCAAATCAAAAGCCAATATGTTACTGGTCCCAATTTTGGATCAAAAACGCTATCCAGATTATCTGTCCTTCGCTGCCAACTAAATAGGTGGTCCGAGCTGACCTCAGAGGGAAGAGGGATGTTGAAAAGAAGCAGTTTCAGGGCACAATAACCACAGATATTGCAGCAGGTGTGACATAAGCAGTCGGTAAAATTGGGAGCTCTCGTCCAATGTGGCTTTGTAGATTGAGAGAGGAAGAAAAGTTACGATTACTAGATATTTCTTAGTAGAATTAACAGATCAAATAGACCGAGGTTCCTCACCATGGCCGCTAGAAGGTAGCTGAAGTACGAAAAAGCGATCAGTTCGCCTTATTTATTTCTTCTTTTTTGGCTTTTTCTTCTTGGCCACACCAGAAGCACTGGGGGCAAGTTGTATAGTAGCAGCAGGTATCGATGATTTGGCTGTAGTTTCCTCCATTAGTGGAACACGTAGCTCCTCTGCTGACTTCGGATGCTCTTGGTGCCGATTTTGCATTTTCTGGATCAAAGAAAGGTTCAATGCCTCAAATCGATTGAGGAAGATCGAAGAGAAAGTTTTAAATTTGATACACTGAACGAAGGTTAGCGAATGTAGCGTATATGATACCGATTAAGTACATGCCGTGGTATCATCTGTGATTTTCAGCACGAGTTTCCCCTCAGTTGACTTCCATTTTACGACGTAACGAGCCTAAGAAACAGTGATCAGAGATTTAGGACATATGAGGCTATGTATGCACCTTATTGGGAGATTTTGTGTACAGAGCCTCCGCGGCATCCTGGAATTCCTGCCAGGAGTGGATGTAGACCATCGTGCATCTGCCGCCGGCTGACACGCCTAGTGCCATCATCACATCTGTTGTCACATATTGTGTCACTCCCTCGATAAAGTTCCCAAGTATTAATTTTCAGATCGTCACTGCCTTCAAATATCTTGTCGTAATGGCGGCAGACCAAAAGAGAGAGCACAAGCCTAAGCGTGAGTCTTCTAAACATCTACTACATTTCAATATTCTTGCTCATCAGACTGAGGATAGCTCTTCCTTTCATTGCTAATTTTGCGGCCGGTGCTATTGCAGGAGTCTCGGAAATCTTGACATTTTATCCTCTAGGTATATCCTTCGTTTACGAAGTCTGTCTTATCAAATTTACAGCTCTTTCAAGATGTCGTATGTGTTATTCTTCCTGCCAACTGTCGTCACGCGAGCATATTTTAGGTCAAAACACGGATGCAGCTGGACACCGGCAAGTCTAAAGGGCTTGCAGGAACTTTTTCTTCGATTGTAAAAGAGGAAGGGTATGTCTGCTAACATTCGTCTGTCTTGTTCTCTGAATAAAATCCGTCCACCTAGTATTGGTCGGCTTTATCGAGGTACGAACCTGATGACTCCGCTCTTCGTCCACTGATGAGATATCTTAGGCCTCGTCCCTCCACTCTTGTTAGAAGCCCCGAAGCGTGCCGTAAAATTGTGTGTGGTTGTATTTTTTTGGTATGAGCTAAACTTATCCTATGCTATTAGTGCCGCCAATGACTTCTGGGGAAAGAGATACTTGGGGTGGTCTGGAGAATCTAAAATGACTCAAAGCTTGTCAATCATTACTGGTTGCAGCGCTGGTGCAACGGCATGTCTTGCAATTGTTAGTTGTCGTATCAGGTTTTGACTTTTCAAAATAGGAAAGTTTTGTCGTCGTACCATTCGAGCTTGTCAAAATCAAGTGTGTTCTTTTGGTCTCAATTCTTTCGGGAACTCATTCATTTGGTAGATTACAGGATAAAAATCTGGCAAGTACCTACAAGGGCCCGATGGATGTCGTGAAGCAGATTGTGCACAAAAATGGTATTCTTGGTCTCTATGCTGGCATGGAGTCCACATTTTGGCGGTCGGTATCATGACTCCAAATAAAATTGGATCAGATGTTGACTATCCACATAGTCACCTCTACTGGAATGGCGGTTATTTCGGGACCATCTTCACTGTGAAGGAATACATGCCAAAGGCTAAGGTATGCTGATTCCGTACCAATAACATCAGTTTCTTTTCAAATCCTGCTTGCCGCAATAGACTGCCCGAGATCAATTAATGAACAACTTTATCTCTGGGAGCATCGGTGGATTCTGTGGAACTGCTCTCAATACCCCGTATGTTTTGTTACCTTCACTTCATTTTCCTGACTGACAAGATGCATTTACAGTTTTGATGTAAGCATTGTCTCCATAACTATCAAGTAAATGTGAAGCCCCTTATATCTCAACAGGTCGTAAAGTCTCGTATACAAGGTGCAGAGCACGTCCCGGGAGTCGCACCTAAGTATAACTGGACATATCCCGCACTCGTGACGATTATGCGTGAGGAGGGCATAGCAGCATTATACAAGGGTTTTGTGCCAAAGGTCCTCCGACTTGCACCGGGAGGCGGTGTGCTACTCCTAGTTGTTGAATTTACTCTTGGTGTCTTCAGACAAGGTACGTCATTTTGTTGGATGGCTTATGACTGGTGGGATTAAATAAGATGTACGCTAGTTCTTGGGCCGCCATACATCTAGGGGATGTGTAGGGTTAAGGTCAATGGAACAATTGTTATTGATGTGTATGCATCAGTCCACCATGGTACTTAGGAGGTTGGACCATTTTCCAACACTTCAAGTACTGAAGCTAGTTTTCTGATACTGCTCATCTAGTATTTGCGTTGCATCACTTGTAATCACCTATTCTAATAGGTATTTGAGTACATAAAGTTCTTGTGACTTTGAGTACTGAGGTACCTGTTCTAATAGTATGAACATGCTGAAAGCATGAGTGAAAACCTTGTTTTGATATCATAGGTATCATATTCAGACATCAGACGCTATCAAAATATATATCCAGTAAGGTAAACTATGAGCAATGTTAAAGGAATACCACGTCGTGGATGGGTTAATATGCATATGTTAAGAAGGTCCGACCGGAGTCCAGGATTCAAAATTCATGCATTGCGGAATCGGTATCAAAACCAACAGATGACATTGATTATGAGAAAAAATTCCGCTTTCTGAGATGGTTTTGATGTTCGTCCGCGTGCGCGGTGACTGTTCTGTCTACAGATGCTCGCCAAATCGGAACCCCGAACTAAAATATGCCCATCCCAGTTGATAATCCCTCCGGAGACACGGAAGCAGATCCAGATACTCACATATGCAATCAAGTCATAAATGCCATCAATGCACCAACTGTTCCTTGGGGCAGCCCCTCGCGTTGATGCTCGGAAGAGCCCTGTCGTGAAATCACCAGTTATGTGCGCATGTCCATCCTGGATGCCTAGGATTATGCCCTTTTTAGCTGAATTACTCAAATATGTCACGAAGGAAAACAGGAAGTGCTTGAGGTTTCCTCGCAGGAATTATCCAAGCAATTCGGATAGAGGAAAGTGGCTCCATTGATAGACAATGAGAGTGCTTACCCTTGAACAGCGCCAGCGCGGCTAGGTCTGGGGTAAGACCATCGTCTGCCTCTTCAATCTTAAGTGTAATTTTGGGTTTGAACTTATTTTCCTCTTCGTATCCTGGTGTATACATTGTTGGTGGGAAGAAGATGTGGATGTCAATGCCATATAGCAACATTTCCGAATGGAGAGTATCAGCAAGACCTTTTCAATACGTGAATGTTAGTAGGCCTATCCTCAACCTGGGACCTACCTCTCAGTGCGTGCTTCGCAGGCGAGTACGAAGAATATCCTACGAAGGACATGAGTCCGAGGGTCGAAGAAACGAAAGTGATTTTCCCCTTTCTGTTCTGTTTCACCATCATCTTTGAGACTGCCTTTGCCTCTTATCAGGACTTGCAGGCTAACACAACGGATTACACTCACCCAAGCTGTCCAAGCCTGTATCCAATATCCGTTGGTCATTCCATTTGCCAAGTCCTTTTCTGTCATCTCTACAAAAAAGCCTGGCCGTGCAGCCCCCGCACAAGTAAATGTCGCGTCCGGTGCTTCACCATCATATGGTTCACAGACAGCTTCAAGTGCCTCTGTCGCTGCCTTGGCAGTATCGAGTGCAAATGAATAAGCACTCAACTTCTGGTTTGGCGATCGTCTTTCTGTCTGAAAACAAGACTCAGCTCGGCACGATCAGACCGTGGAACTAGCCCTGCTACATACCTCAATCTCTTTTAGTGCTTTATCCAATTTAATTTGATCTCTTGCAACAATCGACACATTTGCACCATGTCGTGTAAGGAGCTTCGCAAGGGATAAGCCAAGACCTTGGCTACCTCCTGTTACATAGCAATGCTACATCACGATAAATAAGCAAACCAGTAAGGATGCGGAAACTATAGACTTGCCAGGCCATCAGGATTCCATTTTTTTGAAAAAATCATGCCAAGGTCAATTGTGATTGGCAAAAGTGGAGGGAGGGTAGGACCACGAGCGCTACTAACACAATTTCTGATGGCATCGGACTTCATGAAAACCTTTGCACAAATCCGTGTTAATAGTGTTAGCTAAACAATGGCCTATAATCCATGATAAAGAGACAGAGACATATCACAAGATGGACATCCTGGACTCTATTCTACAACTTTCTCCTGTATACGCTTAATTTCTATGGTTGGATGTGAATAACTCCAGTAGTAGTGCCCTATTTATGATCTATCGCCAGGTTCTCTCTAGGTCCTCAGATTGAAATCAAAGCCGCCGTTTCTTCCATCCTGCGTCTCAGAGATCCAACATCCTGTAAACGGGCTTTCCTCTTCTGTTCGACAGTGCCAGTAAAGGCTGAGTCCCACCACCTCTCATCCTCGGGTACGTTGCGCCAACCTCGAACTAAAAATTCCCTCAAATTCTTCATGCTTCCACCAAGAGAAGCTGACACAATAGCCTTGACTTTTGTCCAATGTGGAGGGGGATTCGCCTTCGAATACTGAGTAAGGCTCGAGCCAAGGTCAGACGGAGGAGCAGAAAATCCGCTCGTGGCACAAGCTATCGCAGGTGGAACGGTGATGCGGCCCATCTTGAAGCAAGCTTCTGAAACAACAACGGCATGAACAATGGCACCATCTGGTTCTTCTGTAAATGTAAGCCTCGCAACAGCAATAGAGGTATCTTGCGAAGTAGCGGAAAGAGGGAGAACGGATGGTGCTTCTACTCGACTAGGAAGGGAAGTATGGTGCCCATTCTGAGCTTTCTGATGTGGACCATCACTTTGTGGAGCTTTCGACTTGGATGTTTCCGACCTTTTACTTTGAGACTTTATGACGAACTTATGGACACAAAATATCTATTGCTCAGATCTAAGCCTTTGATTTCACAAATACTAATGCTATGAACTTGCCCATTTGTGGTCCCAACAAGCAATCGATGACCTCACTTCATATTGTGCCATCCAGGGTATTTGTTGCAGATAGAGGAAATGCGTTCCTGTGTCCTAGTGAGTGTCATTCTACGATAAAAGAACACGACACCTACCTCCGAGAGCTAAATAGCCCCCACATCGGAAAAACATCAAAAACATGTCAAATATCAGATAGGAACGAGCGCAGTCTAGAGCCTGCGATACCGTCAGAGACAATATGAGACAGAATCGGCGACAGATACACCTTAGCGTAGCTGGAGTTGCTCAAATGTCCATTGAAGTCACTGTCATCGATGGCTGTAGAGCAAGAACATAAGTCTGTCTTGACATGCTTTCCGGACCCTGAACCGATTGCTTACTCGACCTTGTCCTATAAACCGACACTTTTTCAAACGGATTTTCGCCAATGGGTAGATTACTGTCCGACCAGTCGTCGATTTGTTTTTCTCGAGCCCTCCTCGAGCTCAACGCAGTACGGCATAACAATAGAAGATACTCTGCTCTGATCCGGAAAACAGGTCGGAAAACACGTACTATTCATCTAGTTCGAAATTCAAGTCGTGGACAGCTAAGAGTCAAGACTTACTATGCCACATTAGAGGCCACGATTTCGCATTGATGACGAGTAGCAAGATAACAAGCCGCTTGACTATTAGTCGTATATGTGGGGAACACCGATTTATTGTGTTCCAAGCGGACATATAGGCGGACGTGGCCATGGAATCCAGATGAGAAAACGTAGCTCTACTTCAATATGGTCACAATTTCATGGACAACAGACTATCCCATTTGAAGGAGGATTTTGCTTTGTCATGATGGCTGATTTTTGAAATGTTGCCCTCCACTTCCATGTAAAACATGCGACATCTCGTGAGAATTTGGGAAATTCTGAGAATGTATTGGTGGAGAAGGTTTTTTCTAATTCGACAATTTATTACACGGTGTACGTACAGTCCGCAGGAGAGGATAACTATATTTTGTATTTTTTTGAAGTAGCTCTAAATAAAAAAGGATTATTACTACCTTTTTTTAAAATCGCCAATCTATTACACGGTGCTCGATCGCAGTCTGTGGTCAGGGATTAAAATCAGATAAAATCATCTATGGTCATTAATCATCTACTACTTTGCAGGATAGCCATGATAGCCATAGGGTGTGCAAAGTGATACAATTATACAGAGTTTGACCAGAGTTCGAACTCCTTCTGTATTCGAGAGGTGAGAGGGCTGAGTAACTCATGAGAGCGTAGTCCAAAGAGGGAAGATTGAATGACAACAGATTACAGGTTTCATTTGAAACTAACTGATCTTGCTTGACAAATATAGCACACCCTTATCTGTGGGCCCTTACTTCTTTTCCTTTTTCATCCATGACCACAACTATCGATCCAAAGTCCATCGGAAAGCCGAAACGGCCTAGGAGGCACGTCCGCACTCTCACAGGTATGTCCTTATCCGTGACACACGCTTTAGCTAAGCTTAGCTAGGCTACCTCCCGGACACCGACGCGTCTGGTAAAGAAGTATGGCCCAAGGGAGACGAGAAAACCTGGAAGGCCGGTTTGCGTGATGTTGATAAGGGTGCGTCATCCGCTTATATGTCTCCGTGTGATTGTTTATGTTATCTAGACGTCTCCAGCATCACCAAGGGTATCATTAACCATGTCCAGACCTCCCTTGCACGCCAGGCTTATAATCTTGGTATGCCCATGTGCGATGACTTCAAAAACTATCAAGATTGACAAATATAATAGATAACCTTGGTGCTTATCAAGCTTCAGCATTGTCCGTCAGGGACAACCTGTTGGTGGGATACACACATTCATCAATTGGTCCAAAGTATTCAAAGGGGGTTGTTGTAGGTCAATTGGAATGAGACTCAGCTCAATTATACTCGTAAAGCTCCTAAGCGAGCATACTACTTATCTTTGGAGTTCTTGATGGGCCGAACACTCGACAACGCCGTATGTTGTACTACGTAGATCTTGATGATCTTTGCTGATCTGGCGATCTAGCTACTCAACCTCGATCTCAAAGACAAATACAGGACTGGTGTTGAACAACTCGGCTTCAATATGGAGGACCTCCTTGAGCAAGAGCGTGATGCTGCTCTTGGAAATGGCGGTCTCGGTCGTTTGGCTGCTTGCTATCTTGATTCTGGAACTTCTCAGGTGCTTCATCCGCGATCAACTTGCTCTATGATGACTCAATGAACATCTATTTCTCCAGGAGCTCCCACTTTGGGGTTATGGCCTTAGATACAAATATGGTATATTTCAGCAGCTTATCTCACCTGAGGGTGACCAGCTCGAGGTTCGTCAGCTCTTGCTCTAAATCCTATCCGAACCTTGAGTGCGTCTTCTTAGGCTCCTGATCCATGGCTAGATAACCAGAACCCCTGGGAGGTATAGAAATTAATCTACCTATGACCTTTTCTGACTATGATGACAGCTTCCTCGCCTGGATGTCACCTATGAAGTAAGGTTCTACGGCAATGCAGAGCGTCTCAATGATGGAAGTGGTCGTGGGACCTGGACTGGAGGTCAAGAAGTCCTGGCAATTGCATATGATGTTATGATTCCCGGTTATAAGACGAAGACTACAAACAATCTGAGACTCTGGGAAAGTAAGCCCAAGCGTGGATTCGATCTCAATTCCTTCAATGGTATGTCTTCCTCGCACCAATGGAACTCACTCCGATTTCATGACACTGTCAGCCGGGAATTACGAGGGGGCTATTGAAGCCTCGAATAGCGCGGCAGCTATCACTTCAGTTTTGTATCCAAATGACCACACGTGAGTATCTCCACCCATCCAAGCACTCCTGTCTGTGCTTACCAACTTTCGAAGGTCTTGTAGGTATTTCTCTCTCTCTTCGTACCGAGGTTAATGAGGATCAAGTTGGCAAGGAGTTGAGATTGAAGCAACAATAGTAAGATAAATATGAATAAGTAAAATCTTTTCTCAGTATCTTCAGTTTCTGGACTGCGGCCAGTTTACAAGATATTCTCCGACGCTTCAAGAACATCGGGAAACCAATCTCTGAATTCCCTGACTGTAAGGGGCTTTCAACTAGGTGAAACGAGTCACGCTTCTGACGACCCTTCAGATGTTGCAATCCAGCTTAACGACGTATGGGATTGGCTTAGCTCACCTCGAATTAAGTTCACTAACTCGTGTATAGACCCATCCAACTCTCGCAATCCCGGAGCTGATGCGTATTCTCGTCGACGAAGAGGACGTCTCGTGGGATCAAGCATGGCAGATCGCAACCAACACTTTCTTCTACACAAATCATACCGTTTTGCCAGTGTGTATTGCGCCCAATCGACTTTGACTCTGCCTCAGATTTAATGTCTATAGGAAGCCCTGGAAAAGTGGCCTGTCCCCCTTGTTGAGCATGTGCTCCCTCGGTAAGCCGACGTCTGATGTAGTGTCTTGTGTCCGATATTGATGCCCAGACCATTCTAATAGGCATATGGAGATTATCTATGATATTGTGCGTAACACCTGTTCACCATTATTAGTTGACCATTAACGGCTCGTCAGAACTTGTATTTCTTGCAAGGTATGATCTAATTTCTTAGATTTGAGGTCTCTGTAACGTTTTATAAGCTGTTGAGAAAAAATTCCCCGGTGATCGCGACCGACTGGCAAGAATGTCCTTGATTGAAGGTGTGCTACCCTTTCTTCTGACCAATGTGCAGTCACTTACCTTTTTATAGAAGGATACCCAAAACAAATCAGGATGGCTCACTTGGCCTGCATTGGTATGTGAACGTTTTGCTACAGATTGGGTCTGATGTCGGTATAGGTAGTCGCAAGGTCAACGGAGTTGCGGAGGTAGGCTAACTATTCTTCTGTATCTGTATCATGGATGTTGCTCAATTTGTGTAGCTTCACTCTGAGCTTGTTAGAACGACGATTCTCAAGGATTTTGTTGAATTCGAAGGTCTTAGCAAGTATGTCGCCACACTATATCTATCATAATTTCATCCCTTTCTTATGCACAATAATCAGGTTTGGAAACGTCACTAATGGAGGTGTGTTTCTCAACATTTCGACCACAACTCAATTTGAGTCTCCCCAACAGTCACCCCCCGTCGATGGCTCGATCAGTGCAATCCGGAATTGAGTGATCTCATTACCAAGAAATTGAAGCTAGACAAGAGCGTTTGGCTCAAGAATCTGACTAATCTGGAGGACCTACTACCTTTAGCAGAAGACAAGAAATTCCGTAAGGAATGGGCCACTGTCAAGCAGCGAAACAAAGAACGCCTTGCTAGATATGTCCAGTTCACTCTCGGATTTACTATCCGAACAGATGCTATGTTTGATGTACAAATCAAGGTCAGATTCCTAGAGGATTCAAGGATAGAAAAATTTGTCTCATTGATGTGACGTGATTAGCGTATGCATGAGTACAAGGTACTTGATGCTTCATTAGAAGAGGAGAATCAGAAACTCACACGTAGCAGCGTCAAACATTGAATATTCTTGGTGTCATACACGTAAGTGGCCATATCAAACCTCTTTCTGTTTTCTGACTTTATTTAGCGATACCTTACCTTGAAAGGCATGTCTCCTGCTGAAAGGAAGAAGAATAACCGTAAAGTCGTCTTCTTTGCCGGGAAAGCTGCTCCTGCATGTGAGGTTATGTTTGATATAGGATGCTTACTGATTTGATATTGAGCACGTATTAGATTACATTGCCAAGCTTGTGGGTCTTCTCTAACTTGTTGTTTTCTGAGACCCACTTTCATTTTAGACGATCCGTCTCATCGTGAACGTTGCACGTGTCATCAATACTGACCCGGATACCAAGGACTTTTTGCAGCTCTACTTTTTGCCAGATTATTCTGTTTCTCTTGCTGAAGTCTTGATACCTGCTTCTGATATCAGCCAACATATCTCGACTGCTGGAACTGAAGCTTCTGGTACTTCGAACATGAAGTTCTGCCTTAACGGTGGTCTTCTCCTTGGTACTGTTGGTAGGTAGTCTTCATCAGCCCCGCTGTTGTTACGCCCTTAAGGCCATTTCCAGATGGTGCCAACATTGAAATTGCTGAGGAAGTTGGAGAGAGCAATGTCTGTGAGTATTGTATTGTTTATTCATATTCATTCATCCATTGGTACAATGCTATTGACACGCTTCTCCAATATAGTCTTCTTCGG
>Ga0153942_1000822_pt1 | contig 12503 bp, 20 predicted proteins | sample TSNJ026MetaG_FD_104731 | JGI IMG/M metagenome (GOLD analysis project Ga0153942, IMG submission 104731) | Attine ant fungus gardens microbial communities from New Jersey, USA - TSNJ026 MetaG | ecosystem: Host-associated > Fungi > Mycelium > Unclassified | place: USA: New Jersey, Brendan T. Byrne... | reverse complement strand
GATTTCTTCGAGACCCTGTCATGTTCCTCGTCTCATATGGTATTGACAGTCCTTATATGGAGAGCTGGAAAGATGCTTTCGATGAAGACGAGGTCAGACGGAAGAGCGAGGTATGTGCGAGTCCCCTGAGATCAAATTGTATCTAATGGTCAATCCAATAGAACCTTCTTCGAGAACATATCTGTCATCCGCTTCTGATCTGGAGGGATGCAGCAAAAGAACAGTCCTCGCCTGAGTTTTGGTCAAAATATGATACAGCACGTATTGCTAGCGAAGCAATGATGATGGACATCCGGAACCTAGCTGTAGGCTTGCGAGAGCGATATGGGTACACAGGTCCCAACGATTTTCCTCCATGTAGTGAGGAGACAGAGACGGAACAAGGAGACGTGGCACAGAGTGGGCCAGGTGGCGAGGCTGAGCGGGTAATTCTCGAAGCAGAATCAACTCTAGAGTCATCAAGTGAACGCTCTCGCTTCATTGCGCCATTAGACTTATCGAATGGTCGCGTCGTGATTTCACTGGCCGACATGGTGGACGTGACCAATGCTTTGAAGACTAACATTGATGTGGAGTTTATCACTCCAGATATACAGCGGATTGATTCTCTGCCTTCACGGTCACCCTCTCCTGTAAAACGCGAGAGAGTGATCTCTTCAAGATCAGCACCTGAAGCTGAGTATGGTATGGGGAATGCTGTGCATGCAGTTGCAGGCTTACAACGGGAGGTTCTGTTACTGCGGAATGAGCTCAATTTCGAATTGTGGATACAGAGGGAAAATGTTAAGCATGTAGGAAGATTATACCAAGATCGGATTCTAATGAAAAGTGCAGAAGCAGAACGTCAAGGCCTCGTACGTGCGTTATCAATCCGATGGTTTGCTATTAGTGAAGGTATACCTCAATGCAGTACAACAAATTACGCAAGTATCGCTCACAGGCCATTACCCTTGAGAGCGAACTACGCGACAGCAAACAACAGGCAACTTCTGCGAAGAGCAAGTATGCTGAGTGGAACACAGAGCTACAGCAGAGACTAAAGGAACTTCGTGAGGAGAAAAAAACATGGATATCCGAGGCAGCCACACTTCGAAGTGCCGAGAAAGAAGCCAAGGTACTGCATTTTTACACGTCCAGCCACGTCTCTACATGACTTGCACCATGTTCAGGCTTTGTTTGCTGCACAGGCCAAGCTTCTGGCCGAAGCGACAGAACATGTTTTCCAGCTACAAACGCAGAAGAAAGAAAATCAACACAAAATTGACAGACTGCATGACTATGAACAACAAATCGAGCAACATCTCAAGATTCGTGATCTCTGGTTCGGCATCATGAACTTCTAGTATATTTCTCTTCCTTATTCCTCCTTTATTAAGGAAGTGCGATTATGCCAAGTTCAATGCTCGTGGAGAACAGCTGGTCGACATGGAGAACAACATTCAACAGTTCAAATTGCGTCTCGAAAGTTATGAAAAGACCCTCAAAGACATGGAAGAACGCGCTTGGTAAACACTTTTACTTTTGTACAAGATGTTCACCAACTTCTTTTGTTTCAGCGTTGACCGCCGTCAAATTCGAAGTTTAGAAGCGAAGCTCTCAATAGCGAACAAAAGAGCAGAGAACAATCGACCTTTCACTGAAGAAGGTTTACGAGCCTTCGCGGCAGAAAAGGTTGCTCTGAAAGAGTCGAATACAAGGCTGAAGGGAGAAAATGATGAACTCAGAGAAGAAACAGAGGAGTTGAGAGCAATGGTCGAAGTACTGAGAGCTCAGGTTACGGGAGAAAAGGGCTTGGTCTCTGAGCCCAAGCCCCCACCGCCTATAGGATAAATAGCTGTACGTGTGGTACACCTCTGATGCTACAGTAGCTCTTGATCGGTGCTGTTTTACGATAGCCAATACACCATGATAAAATATCTTGCTTTGTGGTAGAAGCTTCTAGGGACACGAGAGTGTTATCAAATAAAAGATTCAGACCATCGACAGTAAATTCCAGAAGGTTCGATGACGGATTCAGTAATGATACCATTTTGGGCAAATTTCAGATCCTTCGAGAACTGAAAATTTGGAACACTTAAAGGCGCGCGCGAAACCTTCATCTTTTTTACACCTCCCTTTACCCTTTACCTTTTACCCCATCTCATTCTAGTGTTGAAAAAGTAAGTGTGTCAGTTTGTCTGATGGTACAAGCCCTCGTTTACAGTCCTTTGTAGAAATGTCTGCTGTTCCAGAAAGCTTTGGCTTCCAGGCTGAGATAAGTCAGCTCCTCGACCTCATCATTAGTAGGTATTCCCATCCTTCGTAGAGCATCAGTGCATTGATTCCATGTTCCAGACACGTTCTACTCCAACAAGGAGATCTTCCTTAGAGAGTTGATCTCCAATGCCTCTGATGCCCTCGATAAAATTCGTTATGCATCATTGACTGATTCCTCGGCCCTTGATGCTGAGAAGGAACTTTTTGTTCGCATCATCCCCGACAAGGAGAACAAGACCCTTTCCATCCGTGATTCTGGAATTGGTATGACAAAGGCCGACCTGGTCAACAACCTTGGTACTATTGCAAAGTCGGGCACAAAGGTTAGTGATACGTAGTTGTCGTCGAAGGACCGTTTCTGATTCCTTTCCCCAGGGTTTCATGGAGGCTCTTAGTGCTGGTGCTGATATATCAATGATCGGCCAGTTTGGTGTCGGTTTCTATTCTGCTTACCTCGTCGCCGAAAATGTGCAGGTTATCTCCAAGCACAATGATGACGAGCAGTATATCTGGGAATCGGCTGCTGGTGGTACTTTCACCATTACTCTTGATACTGTCAACCCTCCTCTGGGTCGCGGTACTGAGATTCGCCTCCGCCTGAAGGAGGATCAATATGAATATCTTGAGGAGAAGAAGATTAAGGATATTGTCAAGAAGCACTCCGAATTCATCTCTTACCCTATTCAACTCGTCGTCACAAAGGAAGTTGAAAAGGTGCGCGTACGCTCATATGGAGTTACATTCTTATAACTGATGTTTATACTAGGAGGTTGAAGATGATGAGGAGGTTAAGGAGGAGGGCGAGCAGTCTAAGATTGAGGAAGTTGACGAAGACGAGGAGGGCAAGGAGAAGAAAAAGAAAAAGACTATCAAGGAGAAGGAAGTCACCAATGAAGAACTCAACAAGACCAAGCCCATCTGGACTCGCAACCCCAACGAAATCACCACTGAGGAGTATAGCTCCTTCTACAAAAGCTTAACCAACGACTGGGAAGACCATCTCGCCGTTAAGCATTTCTCAGTTGAAGGTCAGCTCGAGTTCAAGGCTATCTTGTTCATTCCCAAACGGTACGTCGACTTGATTCCGACCTTATCACTTGATGTTGAATTGTCTCTTCAGTGCTCCTTTCGATCTCTTCGAACAGAAGAAGAAGCGTAACAACATCAAGCTCTACGTCCGCCGTGTCTTCATCATGGACGACTGCGAGGAGCTCATCCCCGAGTACCTTAACTTTGTCAAGGGTATCGTTGATTCTGAGGATCTTCCACTTAACATTTCCCGTGAGACTCTTCAGCAAAATAAGATTCTGAAGGTCATTCGCAAGAATCTTGTCAAGAAGGCGCTTGACCTCATTAGTGAAGTCGCTGAGGACAAAGATAATTACAACAAGTTCTGGGAGGCCTTTGGCAAGAACATTAAGCTCGGTATCCATGAGGATGCACAGAACCGCAGCAAGCTTGCGGAATATCTCCGTTTCCACTCCACCAAGTCTCTTGATGAGCAGACTTCCCTTAAGGGTATGTTCTTTGTTTGTCAAAGCTGAGGCGTGTTAATCAGAGATTTTCAGACTACATCACTCGCATGCCCGAGGTCCAAAAGTCTATCTACTATCTGACCGGTGAATCGCTTGCTGCAACCAAGGAATCGCCGTTCTTGGAGGTTCTCAAGAAGAAAGGCTTTGAAGTATTACTTCTCGTTGATCCCATTGATGAGTATGCCATCACTCAGTTGAAGGAGTTTGAAGGCAAGAAGCTCGTTTGCGTGTCAAAGGAGGGTCTCGAGCTCGAGGAGACTGAGGAGGAGAAGGCTACTCGGGAGGCTCAAGTCCAAGAGTTCAACGAGCTCTGCTCAACTGTCAAGGACGCTCTTGGTGATCGCGTCGAGAAAGTTGTTATCTCAAATCGTATTGCAGACTCGCCATGCGTTTTGGTCACAGGGCAATTTGGTTGGTCCTCGAACATGGTAAAGAATCCCAGTTCCTGTGTTACAGAATGGAATTTGACGTGTATTCATAGGAGCGAATCATGAAGGCTCAGGCCCTCCGTGATTCTTCGATGTCGTCGTATATGGCCTCGAAGAAGACATTAGAGTTGAATGCGCAGAACAACATCGTCAAGGAGCTGAATAAGAAGGTGAAGGAGGACAAGGCGGACAAGTCCGTGCGGGATCTGACCTTCCTGCTGTTCGAGACTGCTCTGCTTACGTCTGGATTCTCGCTCGACGATCCGACATTGTTTGCGAAGCGCATTTACCGCATGATTTCTCTTGGTTTAGATGTTGATGAAGATGAGGAAGTTGCTGCCCCTGAGCCTGCTGCGGCACCTGCCGCTGCCGAAGCGTCTTCGACCTCGGCCATGGAGGAGATTGATTAGAGTTGATCTTTTTTGTTTTCTGTTTCATCTTGTTGCATTGCTGTCATATCAATCATTACTGCGTTACAATATCATCATCATTTGTCTTAGTTGCGAAACGCACTTTATGACTCGAGCCCTGACTACGAGTAAGGTGCTTCGTGTGAGCCTCGTGTTTGGCGAGTCAGGAGCTGCTACCGGATGATTACATAATGTGGAGAGGGGTGGGTGAGATTGGCGTTTATATGTTGGATCGACCATGTTCTCCTGCTAGAATGCCTGGCCTTACCCTTCCCCAATCTCTGCTCCCTGCCGTTGAGGACGTCGACGGCAACTTGTCCTGTCATTTCCCGGTGAGCACAATGTTGTCGATGCGCACCGGCCTCGTGCTCACCCCCTTCACAGTCCCTTCCTCGTTTCAAGTCTCCTCCCCATCCCTCTGGTCCTTGTGCCGCTGTGTGTCCTTTTTTTCTTTGTGTTGTGGCTGACACTGACCTCACGACCCAGCCTCCATGTTCGCCCAGTCCGCACCGCAGGGCAAGGCCACTTTGCGTGCAGACCATCCGCCGCCGTCGCCAGGCATCACGCGTCAAATACCAGCCAGAACCTCTGCCTCTGCACGCCTTTGATAAGCTACCGTGGATAGCTTCTCTTGATGTGTCCCCCAGTGAATTCGCTCACCCAGCCGACATCGCTGATCTCTCTACCCTTCCCCATGCTGGCCCTGGCCCCATTCGCCGTCAAAGACCCTTACTCAAGTCCAGTCCCTTTTCCACTCCTCAATCCCCCTCCCGGTCCACCCATGACGACCCTGACGATTTGTTCCACCATCTCATCTGTAATTTATCAGCTCGCAATATCCCTTCCCGGCCCTCAACGCCGGCCCCTAGATTTGACTTTGATCCCACTCGCGTTACGTTTCGTCACCTCATGCCAGTCCACATCGACGATGACGATGTCTAATCTCAACCGTTCACCCATCGCCACCGACCTCGCTCGATGGCATATCTGCCTCTGTTTGTAATCCACTTTCTGGCCGCGCTTTCGCCTCTGTCTACTACGACGTGACTTGATCTGCTCTTCATTTGACCTCCTCTGGCTCGTTCATAATACGCCACATGAATCCATTTGCATCGTATGTAACGCCTAATCTCAATGCTCTAGAACTACATTATCATATCTGCTTATTGTACTTGCCCCTTTATAACCTCGCTGTTTTCATCTACTCCTGATTTATTGTCTGTATGTATGTACTCTTCTGATCTCTTCCACCTCCTGTATCGGCGGCTTCTTTCCGAGTCAGCCTTTGCCTTTACGATCTCAAGGACTATATCGATCCCACTGTGTGGACCACTGTGTGGACCTGTGTCTTTTTTACTAGTACTGTGTACTTTTTGCATGCATCTGCTCCGTATGAATAAATTTTCTGCATGTAGTGATGATGATTATGTGATCCACTTAAAGATTATGTGACGGATTGAGTCAGGTTTCTAATCGCCAATGATGTCAGCCGAATCGCCTCGCCTCATCAACTTTGGTGCAGGGCCTTCTGCTCTGCCGGATTCTGTCCTAGAGGAGGCAACAAAAGGCCTTTTCAATTTCGGCAATACAGGAGTCGGGATTGCCGAGATTTCACATCGTTCACCCGAATTTACAGCTTTCCTGTCCGATGTCACGGCACTTGTCCGGTTGCAGCTTTCCGTTCCGCCCACACATTCCATCTTGTTCACTCAAGGTGGCGGAACTGCGCAGTTTTCTGCTGTCGTACTCAACCTTCTCGCTCGCCATCGCCTGTTGTTTCCCGATTTGGAGAACAGGTCTTTGGATTATGTCCTTACTGGTTCTTGGAGCAAGTCTGCTTATGAAGAGGGATGCAGGTTGTCTGACAATGGAGGCAACTATATCGTCAATGTCGCAACGGACGGACGGAACTACTCGGAAGATAAAAAATCCTTTGATTCAATTCCTCCGCACGAATCGTACAAATTCTCGGAAAACCCAGCGTTAATCTATTACTGCGAGAATGAGACCATTGACGGGGTTCAGTTCAGGCATGACGTGGAGTTGGTGGACAAGGACGACAAATCCGTTCAGGGGACGTTCCCGTTCCATTTATTACCCCAAGATAGACTCGTCCCCCTAGTCGGGGATTATTCTTCGAGTTTTATGTCGAGGCCTATTCCTAGACTCGCGGATCACGCTGTTATTTTTGCTGGAGCTCAGAAAAACATCGGCCCCGCGGGACTGACGATCTTGATTGTGAGAAATGATTGTATCGTCGATGTTGATGCTGCCGTAACGTTCCATGCACAACCTGTGCCACGGATGATGGCGTACAAGACCCTTGCGGACTCGAAGAGCGTGTACAATACTCCTCCTGTGCTGTCCATCTATATATCCGGTTTAGTATTGAAAAGGAGCAGCGAATTAGGAGGTGTTGAATATTATGAAGCTTTGAATAGAAGGAAAGCACAAAAGGTCTATGGGGCGCTGAGGGATGGTGAGGAGAAAGGCGTGTTTAAGGGACGTGTACAGCCAGAATCGGCAAGTTGGATGAATGTTGTGTTTACGGTGCTTGATAAGGACAAGGAAAAAGCGTTTTTGGAAGGTGCAGAGGTTAGGGGGATGACAGGGATCAAGGGTCACCGGTGGGTTCTTTTACGCTGTCTTTAACCTTTTTTTACTGATGTGCGTGGCGATCATTTTGATTCTATGTCAAAGTTCTGTTGGAGGTAATCTTTTTCTTTCGAGTCACCTTTCAGATGGTTGGCTGATAAATATGTGATCTAGGTATTCGTGTGTCCTTATATAATGCTATAACAGAGGCACAAACCGATAAACTCGTTGCATACATGCACGAATTCATCGCCTCGCAGTCAACGTAAATATAATTTGACATGGTGTCAGGAGGCTTCAGAGCCCTGCAGAAGCATTCACATTCCAGATTCCAGGATTATGTAGGATTTTCATTGTAACGGTCTCACGAAACGATCACTTATCATTATATGGTTTCAAATACCACATAAGTACTAAGTCACTTTGCCGGAGTGGTTAACGGGATCGCCTGCTACTTAATTCGATTAAGTTGTCAGCGGTTGGTCTTTGACCGCGAGTGTTCGAATCGCTCAGGTGACGTTAATTTTTGTGCTTTTCTGACAAACTTATTATCATTATGTTCGTCCCCGGGTTCACATATAACCTCTTGCTGTTCCAATACATTGAAGTGTATATAGGGGTTTATGAACAAAATTCATCTCAGGAGGTTATTGAAATCCATTCTGCTTCGTTCCCTTCTATCGCCATGATCATATACAAAGAATTCCTTATCTAGGGGTTACACACGAAGGCCCAATCCTGAAGGAACCTTCTCGGTGGTCATGCCCTGGCATGCTTCGAGAGATCACTATTAATTCTGTAACCCCTAAAGTTTGATTGAATTAAAGTACGCCCAGATCAGTGGTTAATGAACAGAGCACAAGGCTATGAGGTAAACCAGCATTTAGGGGTAGAGGGAAAGTCCTAAAGCTTGAATCTTCTTTCAGGAGATAGTCAATCAATAGGAAGGAAAAATGACGTTTAACTTCTTTTGGATAGGTGTTGCTATATACATTGAGCCAAGGAAAGGTCGGGAGGTAAGAATAAATAGAAAAAACAGCGACCGCAATGCTACATATATATAGCGGAATGAATATAACTACTTATATCTACCACATAGGTAGCTGCCCCATGGCTGAGTTGGTTACAGCGTCCGACTGTTATGTCTACATCGTAGTTATGCTATCGGAAGGTCATGAGTTCGAGCCTCATTGGGGCAGTCTTCTTGCTTGGGTTTTTTTCTATCATAAAGAAACCGTTTCAGCGTTCCTCAGCTATTCCTCTATTCCTCTATCCCTCTACTCAAATTCAATATATAATATTTCAGTATTATTAAACGGAATACGGATGACGGCTACTATTTTTCTAACATATTTAGTCACCGTGTCAGCTCCATCTATTCTTCATGTTGACTATTGGCAGAGATAGCTCAGAGAGTTTACACAGGAGTCATTCCGACGACAAAGGTACTTCTCCCTGTGCGAGGGAGTATCAATATCCTTTCGGCACCGTGCGCCTGGAACACTTCCGTTGTAGGCACAGCCATAGAACTCGTATCAAGCGCTGAGATATTGATTGTGGGCAGTGACAGCTCTCCGTGATGCAGTGCCAAAAGAGTCACTCGAGTGGTGAATGAACCTTTATCCTAAGGAGAAGCGCCAAGTGTCAGTTGGTGTTGATTGAGGAGTCAGAAAAAAACCCTGGTTATGTATTCACCTTCGCCACAAATTCACCCTGTTTCGGACCGCTAATTAGCCAGTCCCGAATAATTTCGTCAATATTGTACCACATCGAGAACTCCTGGCTACGGTCATTCGCACTTGGGCTCCAATGGAAAGAAGTGTCTATCCTGAGCTCTGCCGAAATTGGTTGTCCAGCATACAAAGGCGGCATCGATCCCGAGTTTTTGACACTACCAAACGGCGTTCCCAAAATCGTGATGCGTGCTGCCGCCACAATCTGAATGATATAGAAATGGAGAATCAATCAAGACAGCTCATAAGACGACGAATGTGGCGCACGCACTTGCATTTGGGGCACATCGACAGGTATCCTGATCTCTCGCCAGTTTCCTTGAATACTGTCACAAAGCTTATGTCGTGCTAGCGCCTAGCACTTTGAGTATATTTGAAGGAGGAGGAGGATATATTGACTTACTTTTGTTATAGTGCTCAATCTATCACCGAAAGCAGAATCTTGGGGCACCTCTGGAACGACAAGTTCACCTGTGACCCTGTAAAGTTCGGCCCAAGAAGTATCGACTCTAAACGCTTCGACAAAATGATTGACCAGAGGTATAAATAGGCTTTTTAACTCGTCTTGACTTAAAACCCGCTTGACTTCTGTCTCAATCAAGTCTTTCACTTCTACACGGCCATCAGATGAAGAGCATCAGAAACATTTTGATTTACCGTTACGAAGAAGGCGGTATTTGATTATAAGAGTAAGAGATTCTTGTACTTGGAGGAGTTGAGTGAGGAGTCCACTTGTCAGTTTGGTCAGGAGACATACCAGGACCCGATAACGAATCTATAGCGAACAAGAAATTTGCGGGCTGTGCTGGCGTCACCATCTTTTTTGTGTTGGTTATCGTGACTATAGAGAAGGATATGCACTTGCTTACAACAATCTTTGAAACAGAAGAGGGAGATACGATAGTGACACCTTCAATACCGTTTGAAGGCATTTCCAGCTCCGCCGATGCAATTCGGATATGTTGATGACTCGTCGTAGAGACGGTATACTTAGAGATCAATCTACTCCGCAACAAGGTTAAAATGGAAGGCGTCGAATAATAGGGATCCCTAACCTAGATCCTCTGAAAAAATCTTGTACATTGACCGATAGCGGTAATGTCGTGGATAACACCCGTGTCAAAAATAGCTTACGCTCCAGACATGGCTGCTCTCTTGTAACGTACTCTATTTCAATTTCAATCTTCTGTTTATCGAGTCAACGAGTCAAGGGATTATTTTTCTTAAACACCTGTTACCCACCAAGTCATGCAGAGCAGAGGCGTTGGAATGTGGAAGAATCAAGGGGTACTCCTTCTCTCGTTGAAGGTTCTGTAAAACAAGTCCGTCGTCATCGGATTCCATCATTCGTTCTTGGCCTATTAGTTATGTGTGATCAGAAATATCTCGTATCGGTCAGGAGACAGGGTACCTTCAGTACGAGCCTCCTTGTATTTCCATAGTATATTTGGACAAGCAAGGCGTAGTTTCAAGCGATCTATATCATTCCTTCCTGTTGAGATAGTCAACAACATGGTTGGCGATTTGCCTAGCTCAACTATGGTCGGTATCAGTAATGGATCATTGGATGTTGCACATCATACGTACTCCGAGGTGATTGGTCTACCGAGATGTAGAGTGCGTGGATATCTCGTGGAACGCATATGACATTGCGCTGTTTATCCAATGTTGACATCTTGACTCCTCGGTTATCCCAGTGAAGTACGAGTTTTCCAATACGGATCTCAGTGGCCTGGATGAGGTATTTGCCCATTGTGATTGACTAAGGGGGCGGTAGCGTTTGAATGTCTTGAATATAATGACATCGGCACTTACTGGACAAAAAAGTCGTAGTACATTCTTACCAGGTGATAAGTTTGAGGATGGAGCTGTAAAGCAAAACTTTTCGGACTCGCGACCAAATACAGTGATCTGAACGTTGCTGGTAGCCAAACTCTAATCTGAATGTTAACGTGGAGAATTGTCACGAAGATATTCCGAGTAACACACGCAAGGGAGCTGGTTGGAAACGTTCAGATTGACATATGCACCATCTTGCGTCCCTGCAAGTTCAATGTCTGGTGCTATTTCTGGAGTTAGAATATGATGTTCAGGTAGAACAGTTTCTACAAAACAATAAATTGAGTCACAACTTGCCGGAAGTTAAACAGACCTACCTAACCCCAGATCGTGGGCAGCGTCAATCAAACAAGATACTAGTCTACTGATATAGTCCGTTTTATCAGTGTCATGAACCAGCAAGTCGCAACCTTGGCATCCAACAAAGTTACGAAGATACGAGAGCACATTGTGCATCCATTGTTTGTCTTTTGGTTGCTTCATTTTATCATGCGTATCAAGAGCCCGCGAAAGCATGTAAGACTCTAGTCCGGCCCATGTATGCGGTGCATAATGAACGGGGAGGGAACTATAGGTAGAGAAGGCGCTACTATATCGTTCTCGATGCCTGCATGGACAGGTGAATCAGCGATTGGATCATACTCCGAGATGTTGAAGATGTACAAATCAAGTGCAGCCAGACTCCCATGGAGTTTAAGGGCAGATTTCCTCCGCCCTGCTTTTGTATATGCCGAGATTGCGCGGTTTGTGACGTCAATGTAAAGTTTATAGAAGTCCTCTCGATTATTTGTCGCCCTTAACAAATCCTCGTTACTGATTGATGTATCAGAACTACTCTTGGAGACAGCATTCCCTGAAGAAAGTTTAACAGAAAATGGGGGATTTGAAGGTAGATGTCCAGCTCGGACGCCAATTATGTCAAGCTGAGATTTTGTCTGATGAGAATGGTCACATTCAAAGCTCACACCGGTACCGACCTGACGCCGTGCCGTCTCGTATAACTCTCCTTTGCTCGCGTATAGTGAATTAAGTTTGCCTCCATCTGCTCCGACAGGAAACCAGGCGTCATATTGTTGAACAATGCTGAGGGAAGAAGAATATATCCATGATTCAACGAAGAACAACGGAAGTGAATCCTAAGGACTCGCGAGATTGGGTCCAAGGGTATTCAAGTAGATAAACTGAGTCCACTTACAGCTATTGTTCGAAGGCGTTGACTGAACCGGGCAAGAAAGCTCAATGCATTAGTTGCGATATCATTGATCCTCCCTAATTTCGCGAGAAGCTCGCATTGCCGTGCAAGAATAAAGATCCTGAGGTCGAAGACGGAAATTGTATTGGCTAAAATGAGGTCCCGATAGGGCTTCTTGGTGACTGACAGTAGTGGTAGTGTGTCGTCCTTGGATGCAACGTCAATTAGGGGACCGAACCAAGAGAAATTCTTCTCCCTCCAGATGTGACTAAATGATCGTTCGAGCTCTTTAAATTGCAGCAATGCTTCTTCAAGAAGGTCCATTCCTTCGTAAGTGCTCGCCAAGCTTTCCTGACATTAGTAAGTCAAAAGTGCTCTTCAAGAAATCCGGAGCTCACTTTCAGGATGAAAAACGTACAGAAATTCCAGCCGGGCATCTGCCGCTGACTCTCTGACCGCCTGACCTCTTCTTTGCGTTGATGGACAGAGGCATCAAATGCAAACATGAGGCAGTC
>Ga0153942_1000818_pt1 | contig 12526 bp, 7 predicted proteins | sample TSNJ026MetaG_FD_104731 | JGI IMG/M metagenome (GOLD analysis project Ga0153942, IMG submission 104731) | Attine ant fungus gardens microbial communities from New Jersey, USA - TSNJ026 MetaG | ecosystem: Host-associated > Fungi > Mycelium > Unclassified | place: USA: New Jersey, Brendan T. Byrne... | reverse complement strand
TATCATCAAAATTTTCATTATACATCTCTTCCCATATTCCAAGAAATTCAATTGTATTTTTATTCCTGAGCCATTTTTCTATCAATGAAAGACCATTTTCGATATTTCTTACCATATCAGTCAGTGAAATATAGTCTTCTTCTTCAATTTTATAAACTTGTATCTCTGTTTCATCAACGTATAACTTTCCCATATGACCATCTCCCTTATAACTGATTAAAACACACTTTCATTTCCTCTGGTTAAAAAGTGTGAGAACCTAAACGCTCTTTGAACTGTACCAAACGGATGCTCCACAAGTTGTTTTAGCTGATGGTACGTTGACTCGTTTTCTTCCGCCCCTTTTATTATTACAGTGTTTTGATATTAATATCTTTGTTCCTTAGCATCAACTTCCCATTATTGCTATGATGATGTTCTATATGTCATAAACATAATGGGCAACTCCAAAAACTAGAATTTGTTTAATTAAACCCAGATAATAATTTCCACATCTTCATCAAATACAATATTTTCTTTTTTTCTGATTGCTGCTTTGAGTGGGAGCAAGTAAGTATTTTGTTTTGTGTCAAACCAGATAGAAGTTCTCCACTCACTGTTACCAGTTTTTGCGGTTACTTTCATTCGCCCCCATCCTTCTTCTAACCATTTAAAGTTGTCTCTAATTTCTATTGATACTTCTTTGGGAAGCGAAACAAATGTCCAACCACTCATCTCTGGTGACGTTGAATATTGATAAACTTTTGCTGAAAATTCATATTTTATTCTGTTACTTTCCATATTTATGTGCCTCTCAAAATTTTTCTTATATTCATAACGTCCCTCGTTAGCACCTAGTTTAAGCAGTTCTCTTTCTATTTCATCATCCATTTTAATAAACCTCATAGTATATAAAAACTCGCCTTATGGCTTTATTGCGTGGTTCGTAAAATCAGTAGATGTTTTAGGATTTTATGAATCGCGCATTCGGAGACTAATGCGTACACAAGGTTTGCCTTAAATTTGTTCCCTCAACCTATTAATTTCCTTCAAGCGTATATAATTTACGTAAGACGAACCCCAATAACTCCAAAAGCTAATAAACCAATTCCATTTTCTTGTTTTAGATAACGGATTAAAATGCGTTTTTCCGGGTTTATTATTTATATTGCCCGGGCAAACATCCTTTTCAATACCATTTATATTTACCCTGCACCATACATGCCCCGATGTATGCGCTTTAACTTAAATACCCTCAAATTGCGTTTCAGGTATTGCATTTCTTGTTGCATAGATCAGATAACAATCGAAGCCAAGAGCACATAAAACCTTTTGAAGCACCTTTGATTGTTGCCAGCAATAGCCTCTGCCCTTTTTAAATGCCTTAGGTGGCATATCATATGAATTGTTATATGACTAAGCCATGTTGCCATGAATCAGGTGTTGAGCGTACTCAACCAGTTCCATCCTGACAAATTAGAATCCTTACAATTTTTAATCGCTTCTTTTATCGTCATAGTTATCTCAATCTCCCCAAAAACGCCCCTACGCATTATCCTAATAAATGAGCATTACACACCATTGCACCTTATCTGAAAAGACTATTTTGCAGCGAATATTTTTTAACTATATTTTTCTTTTCACGCTTGTACCATGGAAGATTATTCTTCTCTTTATGCTTCTCAATACACTCTTGACACTTCCCATGCCTTACACATTTTATCTTCGGACAAGTGCATTTGTCCAATCCATTTTCGAGCACTTAAATCACCTCACTAATTTCATTTTTATATTCGCCTTATCGCTTTATTGCGAACGTCCTATAAATAATAGGTTTCTGGAGTTTAAGTATATCATAAACATAATGAGCAATTGAGGAATTATGAGGCTCCGCCTATTATGGAATAGCTGAAGTCGGGGTGATTTCAGATTTCGCATATAATGGCAAATTCAAGTGGCTTCGTTAAAACCAATCTATAATATGACAATGCTAAACTACAGCTAATGATTTGGCGCACAATTTATACCGAAACCATTACCACCCTCGGTTTCAAACGTCATTTCAAAACCACAGTCAGTCAAGGATAATTTACAGAATCGTTATCGTCCCAGTAACGGCTTGGGTCATCGGTTCTTACTCTGCTTCCTTCCTTTAAAGTGTATTGGTTTAGTTTAATGTCAGAGATATTAACCTCTATATCACCAATATCAAAATAAACATTTTCGTTATCCTGTTCAAACGAAACGTTAATTGTAACCGGAATCATTGCATTATGGGTTTCCTCCATTGTCCCGTGAGTAGTAAAATCCCCAAATATTTCATCAATAAAAGTACATGAAAATTCTAATATTGCCTTACAATCCAAGGCAACTGTAACCATCTTCTCATGCAAATCAATATATACTACATCAACATCTATGAGGGATTTTGCAGAAAAGGAAAACAACTCAACCTCATCATATTCAACGCCATGCTGACAACCTTTTCGGTCAGTATCAGTTCCATCAACTTTAAGTGCATAATCATTGTCCAACAACTTTGATTCCACTTTATCAAATATATATTGACGTTTGCTTTTTAGGTATTCTTTAACTTTATGAGTGATTTCATCTTGAGAGTTAATAGCATCCAATAATTCGCCTAATGTTTTAAAACAAGCGATGTTTTTTCCCTCAGTAAAATCTCCGTCGCCGCTTACTATAATAACTGGCTCATTATGTTCCGCGTATTTACGGAGCATAGAAACATTTATAGCATCGGGAAATTCACTTTTCTTATCTTTCTTTATTCCAAACGGTGGTTTTATTTCAAAATAATCTGACAATACAGATTCTAATTCAACGGTTTCAATATGAAGCATAAAAGCCTTAGTATCAGCTAAGAACGCACGAAAAATTGATATTGCTTCTTCCACCATTTCTGATTCATTCATTTTTAGAAGCTGATCATATCCTTTATCTCTGAATATTGCTAATTTGCGATCATTTACCACCTTATTAAACCTTCCGAGCACTTCCATAACATCTTTTGTGATGTGTTTTTCTACTTCTTTTACTATAATTTCACTTGTCAAATGAACAACTTTATCATCAAGAACTTGTTTACGAAAATAACTGAGGTTCCCTTTTTCATTAAAGTTATATGATTCATTTATATAAACCTGTGTATCAATAAACACATGAACAGGAAAAACAAACCAATTATTAATATCCATAATCAAACTCCTTATAAATTTTTTATTATACCGTAACTTTGTTAAATTACACTCGTTTGAGTTTCCTACTTATCGCAGATACCTGAACATTTTATGATTTTTCAGAAACTTCGCCAAATAGCCAAAATTACTTATAAGCCGAGCCTCCCATTATGTAATAAACATAATGGGCAACTCAATTCCCTACGCATGTTGATGATAGCCAATTACAAGCTGCCGTTAATGTCCACCCATTAGCCACTATGTTTAGCTGAACATCATGGCTAAACATAGTGAGAATATTATGATTGAAATATTTCTCATTACTTCATAAACCATTTAGCTATTTCGGTTGCTGTTCCTTCTTTTCCATTTTGGATTTTTGATAATAATTTGCTAATCTCCGTTTTTAATTTTTGAGCATTGGTAGCAAGTGATCCGTCCATTTTTGCATTGCTTAACTCATAAATTCTACCGTCTTTTAGCTGATTTAATATGTTTTCTATCTCATTTAACTCCTGACCATATTCTTCTTTGATACTGTAATTTAGTTTTTCCATAGTAGAAATCTCCTTCTTAAATTTTATAAATTAAACATAATGGGCATTTGTAAAACTAGAAAAAGTCTTTGTCTAATATGGTTTAGCAGAAACTATATCAGCGCCCGCTAATGTTTATTAGGCGAATGTATTACTCTGATGCTTATAACATCAGCTTGGAATTTATGTGTTCTGGGTGAACTTCATGGCTTTTGTATAGGGACAATCTATAGGCTTTTTAGATTCACATCTCTTCACGACTACAAATTCAAAGGTACGCTACTTAGGCTGCTTTTGTTTCCGTTATCTAGCGTGATCTTGTACAAGTCAATTTTCTTACACTTGCAAATGTCTATGATTCTTAACTCATAATCTCTTGGAGTGTTATATCCAATATAAACGGCTTTAGGTTTGATGAAAGATAAAGAAGCGTAATTAATATCGTCTCCGAAATAGTTGCCTACATCTATAATTCGCCACTCTTTTTCATAATCCCAACTTTTGCCTTTGCGTATAACTGGCTTTACAAGAAGCAAACCATCAACTGAATGCGTTCCATTTTTGTCCATAACAGATTTAAACCAATTTAGGGCATCATGTGTTACGTCATAGCGCTCATCGGAGTAAATCACAGGATATGGAACTGGTGATTTTAGATCTCCCTTCATTAGCGCCATGGTCATTTTTTCTACTTCGTATTCTACTGCAAACCCTTTCCCGCTATCTGCATAATGCGCCCAAATAAGATTTGAGTAAATATTCTCTGTTAAACACACAATCTTTTTATTTCTGCCCATATCTTTGAATGTTTTTTCATACTCTCTACATATAGCTATTTTGTCTATGTATTTTATGTGATCAGGTATCCCTAATACCTTGAAAACAGTCGTAGATAATTTAGTCATATCAATGTGGCAAAGGCTATCGAAAGGATCATTAAATGTTCTAGCGGCAGAAAACCAAAGCTCATCATTTTCTAATGCGCTAATACTATAATCGTTTTGTGGGCGAAATCTAAATAATGTACCACTCTCAGGATAACATAATGAAATTATATAAGCCAATTCGCTTCCTTGTGCATTAATTTTTGCATTCGTTCGAGGAGCATTTGGACTCATATGTATAGCTATGTTTTCCATGTATTCAATATATTTGTGAAAATTAGCTTCCCGCCTGTCTATGTTATACGTCATAGTTTCAACCATCCCCCTAATACAAAACTAGTAGAAAATCGTTCCACAACATCTATTTAGCAAAATCAACACTTAACCTAACTTCCCATTATTGCTATGATGTTCTATATGTAATAAACATAATGGGTAATTGAGAAATTTTAAAGGGCTCCGTCTCTGCTATGGATAATTGGTAGTTCATTTTAGCTTGCGCTATTTTGACTATATGTTAAAAAATTCTACTCTAATTGTGCCTTATTTATATCAAAGAATCTATTCCATTATCTTTTTGAATTGAATTGTTTTGTCAAATAATCAGGCAACTCCTTTTACGTTAGAAGTCGTTGGTGTTTATTCAGATATAGATTTATTGTTCTTCAGCATATTGAAGAATCAATTCGTCAATTTCTTTTATATTCGCAGGATTAAGATCACATTCATTTTCAATACTGCGACTTAACAGCAAATATTTAATAGCTTCCGTGGAATTTTCCAGCGCATAAAGAATTTTAGCATAATTAAAATAATCCATGGCAACATCTGGATGCTTAGGCCCGCGATGCCGTAAATCCACCTGTAATGCTTTTTCCTGCCACTTAATAGCTTCCTCAGGGTTATTATTTTCCAGATTGAAAATACCAAGGTTATTATAATTTATAGCCAACTTAGGGTCATTCTCATTAACAGCTTCGCGAATCAGGGTTGCTTTTTCCTGAAAGCGAATGGCTTCTTTTATATTACCCTTATCTCTCTGGATAAATGAATACAGACTATATGCAACAGGAAAATCAGGATGATTTTCATCATCAACATACTTTTCTTCTAAAATGTCAATCACCTTTTTCTGATATTCGTATGCATCGTCAGTCTTTTTTAGTCTACGATAGATCATTGCGAGATTGCGATATGCATTCGCCAATCGAATGCTATCTTGTGGCAAATCGTTTTCTCTTAACCTAACTGCTTCAAGCTGATTTTTCAAAGCAAGCTTATTTTCCCCCAATTGAATATAGGCACAAGCTAAATTATGAAATGAGGTTGACCGTATCAAATCATCAATATCATCACTTTTATTGTCTGACTCCATTGCTCGAATTGCCCAGTCTCTGCTCTCTTGATTACGGTTTCGCATATCAAGACATATTTCAGAAAGAATGTTATAAATAATATTTGCTATGAAACCATTACTTTCGGGCGTCTCTCGCAATGCTCTCTCAGCTTGATATGCCCAGTCAAGGGATATCTGATATTCACCGTTATGCCGATAAACGTCTGCAATTCTTATAAAAAGAAGAGCCAATGCTGCAGCACTGTTCGCATTAATATTATGGTTGGTTTTGAAATACCTGCCAACGGAGCTTGCATAAGGTAAGTAAATAAGAGAAGCCAGAAAATTATCCGTTGCTTTTACCTGAATGCATTTTGACAAAGCCGCAATCAAGTTGCTACAGTCTAAAAATATAGGATGTATTGTATTTTTAACAGTATGACTGATGATAGGATGCATTACATATTTAAAGTCTAATCTTTGAAGCCACCCTGAATCAACTAAATCAACTAAATAATTGTTTTCCTGATTTAAAGCTAACCAATCAATAACATCTTGCTGTTTCACACCTAAGTATGGCAGAATTGAAAAATTCTTCAAAATGTAGAGTGCTTCCGGATTAGATTTAAAATTTGTTAAGTCAAAAACAATACTAAAATGTCTTGATAGTTCAGTGTTTAGTTTTTCACCTTTATTATCCCAATTAGACCGAATAACAGTTTTAATATCAAAGCCCTTTTCGTCCAGCTTCTGATAAAACTCTTTTAAAGGCAAGGCCATTTTCTGCCCTGTTTTTGCAACCAATTCAATAGCAAGTGCGAGGTAGCCGGTTTTATGGATGATTTCATTCATAACTACATTATCTTCCAAAGTGTAGAAGCGACGGAAAAGAGCCTTACAATGCCTAAAAGACAGAAAGCCTAATTCATAGCCCGTAAATGTATCTGGATTTTTATTTCTGGAAGTAATGATAACGTGGCATTTCAAAGCCTCAATATCGCCAATATAGGAATCAATTGAATCGTAGTTATCAATAAAAAGCACTAATTTCTTTCCGAGAAAGTTTATATAATCAAGTGCAGACTGATATGCTTCATCCAAATTATCTGTTTGTTTCATACGCATAACACTGTTTACAAGAGATGAGTTGAAATCTCCCTGACATGTTATCCAACCAATATATGAATACTGGTTTTCAAACATGGAATACAGTTTTCGGCACAGCTGTGTTTTTCCCAAACCACCCATACCATATATCCAAAGAGCTGTTTTCTCATTGTTCTTATGGTCGTTTTCCATAAGTTCAACTATTGATTTTATGTCTTTTCTTCTTCCAAGAAAATGCTTTACTGTATTCTTCCAATCATTCGTAATGTTTGTAGCAGGAGATTGAACAACATAGCATTCAGCATTTGCATTACTCAATTGACGTCCTTTACAGAAGCTTGTACTTTTTTCAAAATCTTTATAATCCCATTCACCAGCAATTGGATTATAAGAAATGGTCTGCGTTGAATAGGATTTATTATCCAAATCAAGTTGGATAATCTGGCAGCTCAATTGATAATGCTCTCTTTCATATGTCGCTCCAGAAGTAAATACATATGATTTGTTCTGATAATGTGTTGCTTCACGTATCTGACCATGGACATGCCCATTCAAAATTATATGAGACATATTTACGACACCATCGACTGAAGCAGGACCATGGCCATAAACATATTGTTCTTGATCCTGAAGCCAGTAAAAGGGGTGATGCATTACTGATACAATCGTTTGATTTTTTGGTATAATACTTTTCATATCCAAAACCAAAGGCTCTCCAATGTAGAGGTTTCCTAAGTCACCGCCTTTGCAATTCCAAGCAGAATTCCAACTAACAAAACATATACCTTTATGTATACGGTACCCATATAAATATTTGATTTTTTCTTCTGGATCAAGGGCAGAGTTTGTATAGCAAACCATATTATGTGTCCGAAGGAATTCAATGTAATTTTCAAAATGAGAGCCTCTTTCCTCTATATTCTCTATAGCAAGCATATTCTGGGCGGTGTCTTGAGAATTAATAAGGAAATTATCGGTTAGTCTTGAACGGTCAATATCATGGTTTCCAGCGCAGATAATCACATCATCCCATAATAATCTGATGCTTTTAAGCAGTCGATTCAGCCATTTACTTGCTAACTTATAATCAACTTCTTTTGCATGCCATCCAATGTCTCCTGAAATCACGAGAATATCAGGTTTCATATTTGTCCGGCTTATATCTTCTAATTTATCTATTAATAATGATAAGACAGAATCCCTCCGTTGAATTGCTGTTGTCAAATGCTTTTCATCAGGTGTTATACCAAAGTGCAAATCACTCATATGCAGTATATTCAGAAAACCCATATGCCATCTCCATTCTCACATTTGAAATCAAAGCAGTAAAATTTCATTTACACTATAAACGCAATCACAAAATCCACATTATATAGATAATCTTTTACTTACAATATTTATCTTTTAGTTGCTTAATATACCTAGATGGATAATATCTCTTTGTTTCTTCTCTTCCATAATAATGATTCCACTCAGCATAATAATTTGAATTCATTAAAATGCAAACTCTTTTTGCTCTACTTACACATACAAAACAAATCCTATTTTCTTCAAAAATAGCATCAGGATTTGATTTTATCGCCCAACTTGGAAAATGCTCTTCTTCCATTCCCATCATTACCACAACTTCAAATTCCAACCCTTTAGAACTATGACGTGTGGTAATTGTTATTTGATTTTCAGGCTTTCCTATCTTAGCGAACTTATTAGTATCATAATCCTTATATTTTTCATCAGAAACCTCCTTATATAGTTTGCAAAGGTTTTCTTTCTCATCTGGCATATGCTCTGACTTTTCTAACAGATTGCCAATTCTAAGTTCTCTCAAGATATAATGAATCCATTCTTTTAAATTATCTTTTTGTTCCATGCTATCAGTTAACGTATCAAGTAAGTTCTGTTTCATCCGAAGAATTTCTGTTTCACTTAAATATTTATTCTCCCTATGCATAATTTGAAGCTTGTACCAATATTCAAATAATTCATCAAAAGATGTTTTATTTTTATCGTGAATCCAAAGTGCGCATTTTTCCATCCATTGAACAAAGTCACTTCTATCAAATGTGTGTTTCGGAATGTAATAAGGAATATCATTTTCCATGCATTTCAAAGCCAATGCTTTACAATCATCTTGTTTCCCCAGTAGGACTGCTATTTCTTCCATTGGTATCTCTTTATCCTCACATTCTGGAATAATACTTTTAATGAAATAATCAAACTGATCAGGATATCCATTATTACAAGTAATGAATCTATATACAGCAGATTCTCCCACTCTTGTCATTGCATGATAATCTCTAGGAATATTAAGTACTGTTTCTGATCCATCAATAATATCTTGATTACTTCTATAATTATTCTTTAATTCGATTGAAATTGTATCCTCCCTATTATATAACTCCATAAGATAGTCAGGAACAGCTCCAGCAAACCCATATATTGATTGGTCTGGATCTCCAACAGCAAATATTTTAATATCTGCCTGAGTAAATAAAGAAAGAATCATTTCATGTAATGGTCTTCCTAAGTCTTGATATTCATCAATTACAATCCATGGGAATTTAGCACTAAGACACCTACGCACATATTCCTTCTCTTGAATAAGCTTAGTTGAATATAGGATGACACTTTCAAAATCAATATACCCTGCCGCAAACACTCTTTTTTCATATTCTTCCGCGATCTTTTTTGCCGTCTGATCGGATTCTGATTCAATAGCACTGATTCCATTAATATTTAAAGAACGTTCTTTATTTATTGCCTCAATCTTATATTTTGTCTTAGGGATTCCCATTTCAGCCTTTATATCATTTAGTATTTTTGTGCTTAACTTGTCAGGCACAATTTTTATAGGCGAAGGCAAGCCACAGTCATATATATCTGCAAATTTTCCCAATATTTCAAAAATGCAAAATGAATGTACAGTACCAAGAAAAATATTTCTTCTCTTCTTATATCCTAATAAATTTAGCCTGTCCTCAAATTCTCTTGCCGCTTCCTTGCTAAATGTGAGGCATGCTAATCCTTGTGGTTCTTTGATATAACCATTTAGAAGCTTCATAATTTTTAATGTAAGAATTGTCGTTTTTCCGCTACCTGGTCCTGCTATAACACATGTGCTATCTTCTGTGCAATAAGCTGTTTTTTGCCAAGAATCACCTAATACCTGTTCTAATTTATCTGTATAATAACTCATCCTATCCATTCACCTTCTGATAGATATAATCTATTGCAGCTTCGATATATGCAGGGACATGCTCCTTACAGCATCTTCCTGCAAGTTTTTGTGCAAATCTTCCTTTACCAATCCCATTGCTCTCAATTTTATTTAGGCATTTCCAATAATCCCCACCCTTTATTTCATTTGCAAAATTTCTTTTTTGGATATCACCACCACTTGTTAATTCCTTAAATATATCTACAAATATTTGTGTTGCGACATCGTTCTCTTTGCATTCTTCCATTATATCAACTTCAAAAGTGTGTGTACCTACAAAAAATCCTCGTCCATCAAACAATTCCTCTTGCTTTTCAAACTCACTTGGTATTTCAGTTTTAGGCATAAATCCTAAATCAACAAAAAGCTTTGTAATAATTTCAAGTCCCAAATAACCAATATCAGCACCTTTGGGAACATCTTTATCCATTATATGATATTCTCTTTCTTCCTCTACTATTTCAGTACCATCTTTATCTTTTTTTGCTTTTTCTTTGATATAGTAATGATCCCCATCAGTTACCACTACATATGGAATATCAAGATTTTCTAATAATTTTACGTAAGGTGCAAAATTTGTGCAATTTATGTTACATACTATAATACCTTTTTCATCTAATGATTTTCCTAATGCTTCTGCAAGTCTGGGAATTAAATATTCTTCTGCTATTCCTTCAACTAATATTACAGCCTTCCCGAGATAAATCTCGCCACGCTTCACATCTAAATATCTTTCTACATCTAAGAATTCTCCTTCAGCAATTGGCATATCAGCTGTAGCATGGATAACTGTTCCTTCTCCTTTCTTTTCATGAAGATGGACTATGGACTCTATTGGAGCTACCGATGTTATATGTGTTGAATGTGTTGTTAACAGCACTGAATTGTTACTATTTTTGATAACATCTTTATAAATCAATCGTTGATTTACTGGATGTAAATGAGCTTCGGGTTCCTCAATTGCAAGAATAGTGACTGCTTTATTTATAGGAATGTTTGTGTTCATAAATGAATGAATTTCCGACAACTGAGCATCAGTAACATCTGCCTTTAAAAAGTAATTACCAGTTTCTTCCTTTAATTCATAAACATCAATTAATATTTGACTATTCTCTTTTTCCTTTAATTCATTAAAAGTATCTGCTTTTATAAATGATGGTACTGTTTTATCCTGTAACATTTGCAATACCATTGATATGTATAGAATATTATTCAATCCCAAACTTATATCAGCAGCATTTCTGTTAGCCATAAGTAGCTTCAGAGAAGCCAATATTCTATTGGGGTCAATTTCCATAGCCTGTAAAGATACATCAAAATTGTTATTACCAAGTATTGTACTAAATCTTTTATTAATATTACCGGTTAGGTCTATTAACTCATCCAAATTTAATATTTCTTTACCGTTCTTTTCATATTCATCTGCTATCCGTTTCAGCTCATCCTTATCAATTGAATATTCATCCAACATCTTTTTTATTGGAGATGTTCTGGAATTTTTCATTTCTCCTTCAACATCTCTCAATGCTTTAATTACTTTTAAATTTAAATACTTTCTTTCATATGCTCCAAACCTTCTGGATTCGTCATTTGCTTTATAAATATTAAATTCATATTCTTTATTCCCATTATCATCAGTATGGGGGAAAAACTTGTATGTAATCTGTAGCTCTTCTTTTCCATCAGTATTTCTTACAGTTGCTCCATCTAAAACTGTAAGAATTGTTTTGTTTTCTTTATAATTACTAATAAAAATATCTATCTGAATTTCTTCATTGTTTTCCATTGGATTTACTAATATATCATTAAAATCAAACTCATCTAACATCCTGTCTTCGTCTGATAATGATGGATCTAAGATGAGCTGAAGTGCTCTTAAGAAATTAGTCTTGCCAACATTGTTTTCGCCAATAATTACCTCTTTATGTCCTAAATTCACATCAATATTTTTGAAATTTCTAAAATTCTTTATTTTTACTCTTGAAATATATAAACTTTGCATATCTTCTTGTATGATGTTTATAAAAACAAAACACCATAACTCCCTCCTTTGTTTCTTTAGCTTTGCAACTTCCCATTATTGCTATTATAGTGCGTTCAAAACCTTTTACCGGACATTACATTATAGTCACAATACTCTTCGCATTGTATACTACAGATTTCCTGGATAGACATAGCGCAGACTCTGCCGCGCCACCTCCACGAGCCGGCAGACAGTTTCTACCGGTGTGGCGGGAATATCCCGCAGCTTGTGCGCGGGAAAGAACCGG
>Ga0153942_1000817_pt1 | contig 12533 bp, 10 predicted proteins | sample TSNJ026MetaG_FD_104731 | JGI IMG/M metagenome (GOLD analysis project Ga0153942, IMG submission 104731) | Attine ant fungus gardens microbial communities from New Jersey, USA - TSNJ026 MetaG | ecosystem: Host-associated > Fungi > Mycelium > Unclassified | place: USA: New Jersey, Brendan T. Byrne... | reverse complement strand
ATAAGGCGCTTTAGAGAAGCTCAATGAACTGGGAAAGACGATGATTTGGACGTGCAACTCACGGACGAGTCTCCCGTTATAAATGTCTTGAATTCTTCTATATCAAGTCTATCAGCATTATGGATCATTTATTAGGTCTGACTTACAGGCCATTGAAAAACGAATGAGCAAACAGTTCACGGTCACCCAGCCTTTGCTTTGGATCTCTGAGTAAGAGCTGGAGGACGAAAATCAATCCAGTCACGTTCATGATTATAATGAAGTGCCACTCACCGAGCGAACAAATAGTCTCACATGGTTATCAGAGGTCAATCCGAATTTAACAGGTTCAGCTCCAGCAAACTCGGCCAGCCATCTATACTCCGAGCAAGGCCAAGGGTGCTGATCTCCATCAACTGAGGCAGTCAGATCAACGAAGAACGACGTACAATGCCCTCAAACAGATTATAACAGGTAGTGCCAACAGACCACCAGTCAGCCTTAAAACCATAATACTCGCCTCTCAAGGCCTCGGGTGCCATGTATATGGTTGTTCCGGCGCATCCCTGAATGACAGGCTCAACATGCACCATAGCACTTTCTTCATTGATTGTATTATCAGAGAAATCGACGGCGAGGCCAAAGTCACTGAGACAGATGTGACCATCCGACTTGAGAAGAATATTGCTTGGTTTGATATCGCGATGCAGGATGCGGTGTTCGTGAAGAAAAAACACAGCAGCACACTGGAGGATTTATCAGTTCCGAATGACGCCGACAAAAAAAAAACACCTACGAGTTCAGCTGTGTAAATTCGAGCGGCTGAGATGGAGAAATATCCCTGCACTCTCAACAAATCTTCCAAATCGCCTCCGGAATGATACTCCTGTCATGTTGATCAAGCCAAAACATGGCAAAGTCGAATAAGAAACTTGCTTACCGTGATGAGATAGAAATTTTTCTTATCATGGAAACTTGCCTCCAACTGAAGTAAGAACCGATTTCCACGCAAACGCCTCATCAGCTTTTGCTCCCTCAGAATATCATCATAATGCACATGACGACTCTTGAACATGACTTTGACAGCAAAGACCATTTGATCCCTTGGTCCAGTTCCCTTGGTCCCTTGGGAGGGTCCCTGAGCAAGATAAACTCTTCCTTGTCCTCCAATACCTAGTAATTTTTTGACAATGAGATTGTGGATGCGAAGTTCTCCGGATGAATCCAGGGTTTGGGGGTCAAGCTGGTAATGATGGCCAATACTACCACTATCCAAAGCTGGAAAACTGGTGAAAATATCTTTCCCGAATGCGTTTTTCCTTGGAGTAGGTGTAGGGGATGAGGGAAGGTCAGAGAGTCGGGGAACTGGTTTGCGGCGAACTTTGAAGGGAGGTTGCCGAGTTAGATTTTCTTTCATGAGGGTAGCAGGTTGCTTCATTTTGAGGGACTGTTTCAAATGAAGAAAGGGAACTTTCGTTGGGAGGAGTGGACAACGGAGCTGATCGCTGGAAATGTTATACGATGATCTGATCTTGACAGAAGGGTCCACGTAGACAGAGAACCAAGGCTGAATGCGACAGCAAGAGCCTGTTCCACGTATGCCGACGTGCTCGAAGTTTGAGCTCTATGGTATAAAGCTCAGAATATCAGCGATAAATGATAGGTCAAATCACACCTCAAAGTCTGGCAGCATCTCGGGAATGAGCTGCTGATCCTCAAGGATATCCAAGCTACCGGTGCCAGCATTGGAGATTCTGTATCCCTTGATATGAGGACTAGATCAGAACGACATAAGATGAGGAACGAGGATAGTGGTATACCTTATTGTCGATGGCTAGACATTGTTCAACCTGAACAGCGGGACATATCCTCGAGACAATTGGAGAAGATACCAAGGAGTTCCAGTGTTCCTGTACCATACAGCGTGGGCTGAGAAGAAGTGGTATAGATAGAACGAGACATACCATTTGTGCAATGGCATTTTCAATGACCTTTATCTGGTCATCCGATAAATGGGCCCCATGCAAGAGAGTCGGAAAAGTTATCTTGACAGATTCATTTCCACATGGTATAGATTGCATACTTGTTAGTACAAGATGCGGATATTGAAAGTGCTAATCTGGTTCTCGTATTCTGACGAGAGGCACGTTGAATAGGCGGATTGTATACAGGACGAGCGTCGCTTGGGCTTTTATTCGAGATCCAAAGTAGCCTGGGCTCTCATTGGATTTCCCGGACCGTAGGTGAAGAGAGGCTGACATATTGTAGTCCTATCTTGAGGGCAATTAACATGACAGTTGCTGAGAAATTTGATTTCCAGACTGACCAGCCCGCCCGACTCCCTTGGATAAGGTATCAAAACACAGTGGCAATCGAAACCAAACGACCTCATCGCACTGATTATTTGCTTGTGTTTTGAAGCTATTTCTCACTGTGGACTCCCTCATTTCTTGCTGTTGACGTCAAGAAAAGCAAACCAGACAATCGGCAATACTTCCATTGAGTACATCGTGTAAAGGATCAGACATATCGCAAAGGAAGTCGGTTCCGCCACCTACCGGTGCTGTCCTAATGGTGGATACTGAGCGCCACATTCGTTGTTCAGTCTCCTGTATTGCAATTCCTATCTTGCTGTTTACTCCATCATTACTGCTTCAGCACCTCGAAAGCTTCCATTCTTCTGATCGAGATCTATTTACAGTGGCATACTTTCACCAATTCATGACCATCCTTGATTCTCACCGAAAATTTCCAAGCTCAAGGGGAAGCACATGTTCGGGGTGGCTATAAACTTAGAAACTGCGGGACATAAGAAACGTTTGAATTCGGATCAGTGAAGTTGAGAGTGTAATTTCTAGCGAGAACCAAACTAACATCTTAATACATGGCGATCATGGGCGCTGTTTTGAAACAAGACATTGGCCAAATCAAGATTGACCTGGAGATAAGGCATCAAAAGCATGCTTCAGTCGACCGCTACCGATAGTACCATCACGGCGGAAATGAAGGAGGCGTTCTATTCCAAAAACTAGAGGACCTATTTCATCATCGACTTCTCATCACCCGGAAAAATTGTAGAAAATTTGGAATGGTGCCTTCTTTTGAACTGGGCAGATTGCCTCTTCTATCCAACAACGGAACAATGCTCACAACGAAGAACTGACTCGGGCTCCGACAAGCTATGAAATTCAAGATGCAGTGCTCCAAAGATTGGTATCGACGGTGTAGCTGGTACAAGAAGAGAAACTAATTTTTTTTCAATGATATCAGGCTGTGCACCAAATGCACAGGATGAAGAGACTCAGCCAGTGTAGAAACATCTGTGCACTTCTAGCTTCTGGCTTGTTGGCCATATTCGGGTCACTACATTTTTGATATTAGGCTATCTATAATGTACCCTATTACCTCCACCGTGCCCACCTGAGACGACTTCCCTCATCGATAGAATCTTCATTTTGCACCGGTCATACTAAGATCTCACCAAGTCATCATCTTTCCGGAAGCCCTTTTTTCTAAGCAGCTAGAACTCATATAACTGTTTTCAGGGCTAATCGGCTCTTTTGAACATTCCTTGTGGCTCTCGTGCAAAAATAAGGATTCCCATGAGATTAAATATTCCCTTGAACCTCATAGAACACATAAACATCATCTAACACTTGCACGAACCGGTTCGCGATTCGAGCCAACTCTCCCCTTATTACCGATCAGGATACAGAGGTCTGCAAGGCAGATAGATCTTCACACGCGATCTTGGATCCATGAGAACGATAACTTGAAAGGAGAGGTTTTCTGGGACTTGGAAACCTTTGGAGTTTTTCAGAAATATTACATTGGAAAGGTAGGTCGGATCCTCGAAATCCTCTACCATTGTTTCTCAAAGGACAAGAAATACTATGCCTAACCAACTCTTCTAATTGGTCCTAAAATAGATTGAATCATGGTTATCTCATGAGAAGGTATGTCAGCAGACAGGCAAGCAGCCAAAGCGACATTCAAGGCACGTCGAAAATAAAGAACGATTTGAAGCGCTACTTGTTGTCAGGTCGACAAAAGACGTCATGAACCCTAAAGTCTCAGCCCACGATGTGCTACATTGATTGCTGATAGTATGAAGGCAAACAGACAGACAGGACCTAGATCAATAGGACTACTGACATTGATTCCGGTCGACCATGGTGTCACAATTGACAGGAAGATATACATAGTTCCTCGTATTTTGCGATATCTTTCTCAACATCTTTCTCAACCTGCATTCCGACTGCAGGGGTCGGTCCACAAATAGCTTTTGGTGTGGCCATCAGCATGCTTGACATAAAGCTCATAGATTTATGATCCAGTTTTTTCGGTTCAACGAGTGTGTCAAGTTAATCCGCAGGCATAGCGAGTGCATTCTGGTATGCCTATATATTGAGCCTAGTGGTTTAGACACTTTCAACCCCCAACAGTATTGGTCTGACCAAGCTGGACTGAATTTTCGTTGACTCATACCCGTTCTCAATTTCATAGACAACAGCTGCCGCACAGCATGAAACCTCCCCCATTTAACAACCGTTTTATAATTCCTCTCCCTCCCCTGGATGCCGATGAAAACCTGCTTGAGCTACCCGAGCCTGTCTCGACACCCGGGAATCCAGCGGTACAGCCCAGTGGTAGCTTGCTTTTTCATTCTTTTGGAGATACACAGCCGAAAGCGGTTGGAACTATAAGTGAGTCCTATTGCATATCTGAGGTTTGTTTTTCATGTCTGGTGACTTTCTGTCATACATCTAGCACTAGCAAGCGAATTAGACATTTCAGATCGCTCTCAAGATGAGGCAGCAGTCAGAAAGGGAGAGGTTCTGGCAAAATGACCAACAAAACTTCCTTGTCTTGATTAAAGCTGTATAAACGCTTTGGATTGTCAAAAGTTCTGAAGTTGCAGTACTTACTTAGATCAACAGTCCCCATCTGTATTTCTACCTAGAGCATGTCCATTTGACTCCGCCGTTGGTCCTGGTATCTGGTGTCCATCAAAGCAAATCCACAGCCTACAAATATTTTGTGCCGAGCCATTTTTATCTGTGATCGGGTGGACATCTCTTGTCACAGCTTGTGTTCAATTTATCACTGTTGTCAAGCTTCGGGGAACCCCGAGACGAAGGCCAGATCAGTGGAGAAAAAACTTTTTGAGTCATTAACGATGCATCTTCTTTCGCCACCTAGTGAATGATTTGATGTCATACATTCTTCATTCTGTGTTTCGGGAAAACATTCTAGAACTAACAACGTATGGTTGCCCATCAAGTCTAATCTACCGTGGCGGCTTGAGAAGGCAGGGCTTTCACGCCAGCCATCAGTTGCTGCTATGGGAAGAGACTCACCAATTCGTAGGAGTCTTTTCAACATTGGCTACTCCTTTTCCTGGTATCTGGGGTACTGGAGTAAGCATAGCCTAGCTTCCTGAAAACTACGGTCCAATGTATCAACATGGTCACCAGTGATCCATGATACTGTTCGACGAACATAGATTAAAAGGCGGAAGGATTTGCTTTGACAAGACGGGCGCAGAAGCTGAATAAGATCATCTGGGGTAGATTTCATTCTAATGCCGTGCGAACCTTAAGCGCAGCGCTCACCACGTGTCAAGTGTTGTCTTTTGTTGAGGCATATGTCTTGACATTATTGCCAGTCAGAAGTATGGTCCGTGAGCATCAAGTTTGACAGTTTGATGGTAACCCCATGAGCAGAGGACAATGAATGCTGATGTTCAGGGAAACAACTGTTTCTCTGAAAGGGATAGGTTCAGATACTCTGTGTTTGGATTAGTGACCTCGGAACAGCTTTGAGTTGGTGCAACGAAAGGCAGAGCAAAGCAAGACCAGTAACAATCCAGTATGGTGTTCTAAGCATAGCTCACCTGTAGCCTTTTAATATCTGTGCTGATGAACATACAAAACATCGCGTTCGTCGGCCTCGCTACTATCATTGACGGAGCAGAGTCAAAGATAATGATCGGAACGTAATGTAATCGCAACCTCTAAACCTCGTGAATTATCGATAATGCATCTTGATTTGAGTCGCGAAGGACCAAGTCATATTAGATATCGCAACGTCACTCATGACGATTCCTGCCTTTGGCAGGTGATGGGGATGTACAAGTTCGAACCCCTGTCCTGTTAGCGTGGACTACCAAGTTGACACCACGTGATTTCGGCCACTCGAAGCGAGATCGAGGATGGCCATGTGCAGTAATGCATCGTTGACAAGCGTGGGAAGGGTGTTAACACCAATGGGTGTCTGGGGTATGGGAGTCAGCAAGTGATGGGAGCTATTGCAATATACCAAACATGGCATATAACCCGTAGACTCCTCCGAAATCGGCCGCCGGCAGAAGGGCTGCTCGCCATGACCATCTCCTCATCCGATACGCTGTTCGCCCCGGTTCAATTACCAGTTCAGGATATTCTTTCCGGTCCCCTCGTAACTCATCTCCGGACGGAGTTTCCCGGAAACTAGTTCACTTAAGGTATATTCCTGCCGGTAGTTGGATCATCCTTAGTTGGTTGGTTACCTGCTGTTTGTAGATAGTCATTGTGCTGTGCCCGGGGGTCTGTCTATATACATAGCTCGTCGTGTCTTGCCCCTGTTGCGGTTAATAAATCACACACCTTGTGGCAACATGACGACTGTACCCTCAGCGCCAGGCCCATCCACTCCTCTGACCGAATCCTATACTTACCACTCACCTCTTCCAACGGCTACAGGTCCTTATATTCTTGGCGTTGATGAAGCCGGTCGTGGACCTGTGCTAGGCCCGTTGGTGTACGGTGTCGCATACTGTCCAGTGGCATACAAAGAAAATCTAGATAGCCTCGGTTTCGCAGGTAACATCAGGATTTACTATCAAGTTACCCTCTAATTTGAGTTCAATGAGCAGACTCCAAAACCTTGAGTGCTGCCACAAGGTCATCACTACTTGAAACACTCAGCTCAGATCCTTCGAATCTTGGTTGGTCAGTCCGTGTGATCAGGTGAGTATTTACAAGTATTCGCTGGTCTGTTATGTGACGGAATAGTCCGCAAGCGATATCTAGTGGAATGATTCGAAAGCCACCAATCAATCTCAATAAGCAATCTCAGGAAGCAACTATCCTTCTCATTCAAGAAGCCCTTGACCGTGGAATAGAGCTGAAGGAGGTCGGTCATTGTGCATGTGTCTGATGGAAGAACTACCTGACACGTCACATAGGTTTATGTCGATGCGCTGGGAACCACCACCACGTATGAAAAGTACTTGTCTGGACTATTTCCAGGCATCGCCTTCACAGTCACAACCAAGGCAGATGCTAAGTTCAAAATCGTCGGGGCTGCCAGCGTGGCAGCAAAGGTTACCAGAGACGCCTGCATCGAGGGATGGTATTTTGAGGAGAGCCTAAAGAATAGCAAGCTCGGATGGAGCACGGACTTTGGGTCAGGATATCCTTCTGGCAAGTACCTTCGTATAGAGTTCAACCCTAAACCTCATATCCGATAGATCCGAATACACAAGCATGGCTAAAACAAAACATCGAACCAACGTTCGGCTTCCCCAAGCTGGTCCGGTTCTCATGGACGACTATCAAAGTGATCTTGGAGAGCACGGCACATCGGGTCCAATGGTATATTTTTCCGATGACCGATCAGCAAGTGCTAACCAAATCGTAAGGACTGATGAGGGTCAAACATCTCTGATCAAGGCTTTTGAGACTAGCAAAGGCCTAGACAAAGATCGTTGTCTAGTAGCGAAGGATCTTCAATTAAGTAGTGTGAACACGCTGTAAACATAGAACATATATACCAAAGAAAAATGATACCAAACAATCATCTAATACTGTCGTCTTTTTGGATCTGGCGAATTCATGGGTTCTTCGGTGGCTTTACGCTTGGACCCGAAACCGATTGAAAGTTTGCTCCTCTCCCCAGGAACAGGCGTACCCCCTTGTGATGGAGTCTCAATCGCAGATGAGATTCGTGAGAACCCTGGCTTGGGCGCTGGGGACCCAGATGCACTATGTGTGAAGCTGGAAGGACCAGGACTGTCACCATTGGGCAATGCTTGCATCTGAGGAGCAGGGACAGTCATGAAACCAGGTTCTGGTTTTACTTGAGCGTTCTTTCCCTCCTTTTTTTTCTTTGTTTTTTCAGTCTTGCCTTTTGCAAGCGGCTGTGCATCAAAGAACTCAGCGGCTTGAGGAACCGCACTGACAACATCGTCAACGGAAGATCAATAATGATACCGGTTGTACTTACCCCCTGTTACCAACTGATAGAACGAAGTGCGCCTGCCCTGTTTTTTCCTGGCGCTGTTGGAATGCTTTATTCATGCTCAAAGGCGTATCTCCACTCGCCATTGCTTCCTTCTTCTTTTCCTCTGCAATTTTCTTGAGTCGCTTCTCAGTCTTCATCTTCCCGGATCCTTTTCCGTGAAACTTATGTGACAGTGCTTTCCAGGCTTCTTTGGGCGTCAATTGCCGTCCGAATTCATCGTAATAAACGATATTAACATCAGGCTTGTAATCCTTGAACATGTTGAGATTCTCGCGTGCTTCCTGTTGTTCTCGCATGCGATTCTCATATTCTCGTTGAGCCTGATCCTTGTTTCCGCCACGAGATTGAAGGCGATCCAGATCCCTCTGAGCAAGCCGTTGACGCATACTTGCAAGCCAAAGATCTCGCTGCAGCTGGACTTTTTCGCGCTCTTGCTGATCTGCTGAGGATTGAGCAAGTATACCTTGTTGTCGAAGGATGTTGAGGGTAGATGCCATGCCCGCACTGAATGTCTGTTCAGTGGATGTCCCGATGAGGTCCCCATTATTAGCTTCCTCAGCTTCTGTCTTCTTGATAGCATCCTCTATTTCGTTCAGCATGTCCATATCAAAATCCTCATCCTCCTCGTCCTTCATTTGAATCTCGCCAGTTTCAAGTTCATCCAGAATCACATCCCCAGGTGCCATGGACACATCTCTGGAGGGCTGTTGGCTAACACCACCACGCGCAAGAGGTAACGAGGGTTCCTCAAATTCTGATTTGGACTTCACCATGGGTTCCAACACGACAGAGCGGACAAATTCCGACGTATCGTCAAATATCAAACCTCTATCTTCGGCTTCTTCAACCTTGATGCCGTTCGACATCGTCAAAGCTGCCTCTTCTTGAGCACGCTGGTCAGCAACTATTATAAGTAAGATAACAGATTATACCCAGAGAGTGACTATCAACACACTTTTTTTGGCAACTTCCTCGGGTGAAAGCTTTTTGGGTTTGTTAAGCTTAGCACGGCGAGAGCGAGCCAAGGCAGCCTGCAGATCGTCATCATCAACGAAATTGGCATTCAGGTCTCGCTCGCGTTGAACGGGTATAATAGGCTTTTCGTCGACGTCCATCTGGATGTCATTATTTGGATCTGAGACATCTGGTGCTCGTCGCGATGAGCGTTTCTTCTTGTTCTGGTATTGAAATTAATTCCAAGTCATACAGCATGCACATATCCAACTCGCCTTTGGCTTTTTGAAACCAATTTCGCCTGCTTGCTTGTAATCCGAAATATCAATGTTTTCTGAAGGATCCCATCAACAGATAGTATAAGTAGATGAGGAAGCAACAGACTTGTGTAATCTATACTGAGGAGCGATTTGTTGACAGCCGCAGCTGCAGATTGCTTCTCTTCCTCTCGTTTGACTTTCGTTGATACTACTGCCAATCCCAGACGGAAACCCTGCATATAAAAGGCATAAGAATGTGTTCGGCAAAAGAGAATGATGATGTACAGAATCTTTTGGGCCCTCCAGCTCCTCATCATACTTAGCAAGGATATTTCGCTTCACGCCTTGATTACCGTCCTTGAATTCCTCATCATCATAACCTGTGTAATCGCGCCGTTTAATCTTGAATTCTCGATTTTTTTGTCGTACTTCCTCCTCCGCCATCTCGACATTCTGTAATTCATCCTCTGAAAGGCATGTCGGCTCTTGCATCATGACTTAAAAGAGATGGTCACACCTAGGTTATCAAGGATGCGGCTATCTTTGAGCGTAAGTATACGCGCTTCGCCCTCATCCAACGTATCGAAGGCATGGCTGACCTTTAAGCCCTCGAGGTCACCTACAGGAGTGTCAGAAGCAGAAGACAAGACAAAGCTGTTATATCGCACGCTCGGTATATTCTTCTTGGAAAACTTTGTCCATTTGTTCCAGCTCCGCCTGCCTCTTCCTTGCAAGTTCTTTCTCGCTCTTCTTGCTTCTTTTGATCCATTTTAATGTATCGTCATCACCATCTGCATCGCCGAGGGTTGCACCCTTAAGTGAAGCATGTAATTCCCGGCGATTTCGTACCCTAATGAGTTTGTATAAGAGCTCTGTCCTTCGACGGTGTCATAGCCTATGAGGCCAATAGAGGAACATAGAAGTGACTGTGCGACGAAGAAAGACCGTGTACTCACTTGGCTATTCCCTCTGCAATCCTCCTAGAACGAGTAACAACACATGCTAACACTTGCCAAAGAGAGAGAACTAGACGTACTTTGTTTCTCGCTCTTTCTTCTCCCTTTCGCATTGGTTCCTGTAATTTTCTTCTGCCTCTTGCTCCTTGTCATTTGCTGGTGCCTTGTCCTCAGTCAACGGCTTGAGACCAAGCGAGATACGAATCTTATTGGTCTCTTCCAAACTGATACTCTCCTCAAGAGACATGGTATGAGATTATGCTTGCTGGATATAGTGAAATTTGAAGACGAACGATGAGCTAGAGCAAGCTGTACAGGATCTGCTTACATCAGCCATCAAGTGTCTTTTTCAGGGCTGCCTGCGACTTGGTGCACTCATGACTTCATTGCTGTTACCGCTCCGTCAAACCTATCGTTACCTTGTACGTATTCACATTTATCTCTGCAGCACCCATCTGGACATTATTTTCAGCAACGCCAGGCTCATGAGAGTCCAGTCATCTTCTACTCGGTGGTCCTCGGGACAATTGGACCAGTAATGGCCATTACCATTCCTCCAATCAGGGAGCACTTTGGCTACAGACCCGCTGAAATGATTCCAACTACATATCCTCGTGTGTTTAACCCAACCTATTCTTGAACATTTTCTGAGGCTTTTCTTAGTTCCTAACAGACCACGGAGACCTGTACACGGGTATGAAGACGAGTAGCACCTCTTTTGAGTACGATTTTGGTCTGAGCACAATCACGGAGCTCAAGGTGTAAAAATTTGATGCGAAGTTGGTTTTGGAAATTGACGCGTTTGAACATTTATTGTTTCCGAGTTTTCCAACCTAGATCTGATATTTTCTCCTTCAAACCAAACCCCGGAACCATTCTCTCACTTCTGCCTTTCGATAATCCAAAGAATGGGTTTCCTACTTCCTTGGCATAATTTTCAGTCCACTCTGACATGTTCCTTGGAAACAAGGCCAACAGCCCCGCAAAATGTCTCTCCAAGTGCAACGACCTGATGCTAGCAGGGAAAATCTCATCCCGAACCGTTCTCTACTTTCGCGATAGTAAGTCATAGACCCTTAAGCCAAATAACGGACGTGGGTGAACCTATACAATTGCACTCATCTCTGGCATGTAAGAAGGTCAGCCCTCTACAAAGTTCACGACGAATGACGCCTGGTTCATACTGAAAACGCACTGGAAATAGCCTACACTTGGTGCATCGGAAAATATCTGCACACTCCATACTCCCTTGATCATCCATTACGAGCTTTTGGCAGGACAAGATTCGATATCTCTCCAGGAGTTCTGCCATGATATCTTTTAGTGGACCATCCTATATATACTTTTTGCTTGTGAATAACTCACTCTAGAACCATTATTTTTTTCATAAAACTACACCTTTTGAAAATTTATGATAATAATAGGAAATATTCACACTCAAAATAACTATTCACGGCGCGTCCACAGATTTGCAGAGAGGCTAGCTCCCCTGATCGAGACTGGGTTCAAGATCATGAGGATATATGTCAAACTGTTTAATGGATTCTCTTCGTCTGAACGAGCAAAATTGGATGTCCATACACCGATACAAAAATGGGTTATTTCTTGGAATATCAAATACCGAGTTTTCGCCCCATCAGTCACGCAAGCCTGATCTTTTTTTTGAACTGGCCTTAGTCCTAGTACTCAAAAACAATTGTTTCCCTAAATTCTTGCATCACGGTCTTAATATTTTATACTGCATCCGAGACTCGTCCACATGAATAAACGACCTTTCTAATGACGCCAAGAGTAAGATGGCACAGCGTGTGTGATGTTATCACACCAGCCGATTCATTTGAATCAAGCTTCGGTAAATATAATCCGGGACCTGAGCAGTTGACCCCAGAGCACATGACATAAATCGTCATGGGGTTGGACCAACCTGCGAGATTGGCTTATGCACTATTGAGGAGATTGCTTCCGAGTCTTACTCAAAATGGTCCCCTTCGCCTTGCAAATAATCAACCTTACCCTCCTGGTTGATACTAGCCTAGCTGAAAAGTTTTCTAATTGTACAAGCGGGACACACGAACCCTCCATTCCATGAATTCATTCT
>Ga0153942_1000814_pt1 | contig 12550 bp, 6 predicted proteins | sample TSNJ026MetaG_FD_104731 | JGI IMG/M metagenome (GOLD analysis project Ga0153942, IMG submission 104731) | Attine ant fungus gardens microbial communities from New Jersey, USA - TSNJ026 MetaG | ecosystem: Host-associated > Fungi > Mycelium > Unclassified | place: USA: New Jersey, Brendan T. Byrne... | reverse complement strand
AATTTTTGGACTGTAATTTAACTGAGGATTCTCCTGGAGTCACTCCACTCCAGTTGCCCTTACAATTCTCTTCTATTGTCTCTACAAATCTCATGTGGACTAGAATTCCTTCTTGAGTCCTTACTTCTATCTCTTTGATACTACCTCTTTGATATAACTCTAGTAAAAGCTACTGATCAGAGATATATAAAGAGTATGTACAAGATGTATTTCTACATACTCAAACCAATTGCTTTTCCCTCTATTCATATAAGTCTACCTCAAGAAGAGGCTCTCCATTCTGATTGTAACCTGAGTAAACTTTGAGGTTGTAACACATAGGCTCAAGGTTGAAGCATATATTCACCCTTGTGGTCTAAATTCTTAACACAAGGCTAGACAAGGCAAGGCAGTCACAATTAGGATGGTTCACTACAATGTGTCCACTGGTCTTTGGCAGACATATGTGATGCTTTGGAAGAAAGACTGACAGACAAATAACATATATTGACTTATAGATAAAAATTGCTCAATTACAGTAGTTGAACATATGTTGCTGTGAGTTGATCAAATCGTCTCGCATCGTTTGATTAAATTAATTGCTCCTTTTCATCGCTGACCACCACGATCCCTGCGCCCTTCGGAGTGTCAGGCCATCGCAACTGGATCCAAGTGCTAGTTTCGTGCGAATACCATACTTTCCCGTCGTTCCTAATACTCTTGGTGATCTCATCGATCACTCTGGCAGGCATTCGCAGAATTGGGCCAAGATGTAAGACAGTTATCAACAGAGAAAGAATGAAAAAAACTTCAGCAACCAAACAAAGCCAATCTGATTAAGAACGAAGCGTACCGAATCTTCTCTTTCCATAGGCTAGTGATCCTTTTTCTCTGCTCTTTGCACGTCGTCACTACGAGCTTATCAATCAGGTTCTTCGTTGTATCAAATTCCCTGTCAAGAAATGCTTGTCTCTCCTCCTTTGACTTGGTTAGCATCTTTGTGAGTTCAGCTAAGACATCGGACGACATGCTAGTTGTTTGCGCTTGAGTTGGACTTTTCAATGGTAGCAAGGATATTACTGGCGCTGTCCTGGCTGGAGCTTGTTGTAGCTGTGATTCTTGCTTTGTTGCGATTCCAGGTAGCATGACAGCTTCCATTCCTGAGGTCGACAATGTGATATTTGCCATTTTCTCAGAAACAGGTGAGATCTCCATTTTATCTGACAAGTCATTCTTATCATTCAATTTTTGAAAGGGATTCACTTCAGGTATGACAGGCTCAGAAGACTGAAGAAGTGTCAGATTCGGCTCGGTGTGAGGTTTTGGGTTGGTGTGAATAGCCGAGGTAGGTTCTTCGAAAGAGGCATTGAGGGCAGCCAAGATTGAGGAAGAGTGGCTCTGAGATCTTTTGTCGCACGGTGTGGACTCCTGAACAGCTCGTAATTTCTCCATAATATGAGTTGATTCAGAAGCCCGTCCGATGCGTAAATCTTTCTCTGCCATTGTGGCAAATGACAAAGTCTCCGTGACGTCACTACCACTCGAAGACTCCGAGGCACCCGTCTTAACCATGTCTTCCTCCTGCTCACGTTTAACGGCAGTCAGAATCGAAGAAAAACGAGGAGCAGGGGATACTTGAGAGGCAGGAACGGGGATCGACTCGGTAATAAAATCCTCCTGGAACCATTGCTTGCCATCTTTGCGAGTGGGGAGAGCTGTTGAGGAAAGTAGTGGTATAGGTAGAGAGGCAATATTTGCGGATGGCGCAGGAGAAGGCATAATCCGAGATAAACCTACATCACAGAGCTCTTTGGCCATTGATGAAGTCATAGATGCAGAAGGTTCGCTCTGCACTCTGATGGGTCCACCACGGACCCTTGAAGACGTTGAACCTGTGATGTGAGTATTCCGTGACAACTCCTCGAACTTTGCTGGTGGAGACGATGGAAGACTTATACCGACGATAGGTCCGGCACCGTCACGAGAGATTACAGGGACAGCTGACTTTATCTCCAGGGTATCCCGTCGAGTAGACAAGGTAGATGTTTGCATACAAGGATCCAAACGAGTTTGAATGGTAGGTGCAGATGCGACCACTGCAGGAGCAGGGGGTTGTTTGATTATGTCTTCGCTAGCTACCTTGCGTGCTCGTTTTGATCTTCGGGTTCTCCTCCGGTTATTTACCTCTAGTTCCCCTTCGACTTTCTCTTCTAATATTCTCTTTCGCGTTCGGAGCACATTTCCTCCCTTCTGCCTCGCATACGCAATTGATCTGAGCCTATCAACTCTCGCTATTTCTTGCTGTTCCCATATGAGCAATTGGCCTTCGGTCATCTCATCTTTTTGAGCCATGTCATATCTCTCCCAAAAAGCCAGACGCCCTGCCAAACTCCTGAATTCAACCTTCGCTTCGGGAAACGACCAATTCTGTTTGACATCGTTGACATCCACTCCGTTAAATATAATGATATCCTCGTTCTTATCCGCATCTCCTCTCTCTTGAGACTTGAGCTTGGCGGAAACAGCTTCGAGCGCCTCTTCCATCGCTCTAAGCACAAAATCCCTATCCTTTACGACCGCCATGCCGATAACCTCTGATAACCACTTCTTTGAGTGACGCCAAAACTCTAGTAAATTTTTTTCCTGTTCCAAATCCGGCCTGTACCAAAATGCCAACAGGTCTCCACCTTGACTGAAAGCACGCTTGCTAACCTCAGATCTACGACTGGCCCAAGCTTTGACAGCATCATCAGGATTCTGGAACTCAATAAGAGCTCTCCTTGGTGCCACAAGAATGTGTCTTGGCTGAATATCTGATGCACTTAAGCACCACTCCTTCACCCATGAAACATTGCATGACGCTTGCGGCACATTTTCAAGTACCAGTGTGGAAAGGATATCAGGCTTAAAAAAATTCTGACACATAGTGGAGCTTGATGCTGACTTGGAGAAATCCGACGAAGGCATGATGGAAGGAATGATAGGGAAAATGCCATGTTTGAAGTATAGATCTGGCTTTCCGATAGGAAGATACAACATTGACTGAGCCCAAGCCTCTGTGCCTCGGGAGGGTACTCGGATAGTGAAGGGTTTTTCGAGAACAGGCTGATTCGGAGGTAGCTGGGAGGATTGAGGTTTTTGGTTAATCTTTGGAACCTTCGATTCCGGTTCTGATGATGTCTTGCGCGATCCTGGATTCGGATGTACTGCTGGTTGATCTGTAGAGGGAACTGATAAAGACATGGGGGTAATACACATGGGAGCCATTGGTATGGGTGTAGGGAAAACTCCCGACAACACATACAACCGCGGAAGAAAAGGATCAAAATTTAAACCATGCTGGGCCGGAATCTGCATGTTAGTCAACGTAAGCGATGGATTCTTCAGGGAATATGGGGGGACGGAGGGTAGCGGAGTTAAGGAGGGAACATGGTGTCTAGAATACTGAGGCACTGGAGGGTGTATTACATGAGTATGACAAGGTTGAGGCTGATATTGGGGGGCATCCAAAGTGGAGGTTAAAGGAAAGGTATTTTTTGCTTCCGATGAAGTCAATAGAGGGCCAGAAATAGACACATGATCTGTTTGGGATTTTTGGGCTGTACCCCTGTTGTTTTTGGATCGTTTGGATGGCGGCGCATCTCCACTTTGAAGAGGTGTCTGTTGTACTTGAATATTGTCTTGATTAGCCGCTCTCTCATGTTCAAGTCGCGCACGAAGCCTTTTCTGTTTTCTAACCTCTTTCTGAGGCGTGTCATCAACCATTGAGATATGTTTTGGTTGGAGCAGCACAGAATTCCCAGGGTTTCGTTGAGTACGAGTAGGTGAAACAGTGAGAAGGCTTTGAGTAGGAGTAGCAGCCCTCTTGCGTTTACGAAACTTTCGAGAACCCAATTCTGGATTATAATCAACAGTAAGTCAAGTGTTAGGGTATTTTTTCAGTATAATCGCACCTTGTTTCACTTGCTGGATGTTCTGCATAGGCATGGTAAAACGTGGTCGAGATATGGTCGAGAGAAAAGTTCCTGGACGAGGAGATAATAGGAGATCATTGGGTGGTGTAAAGGAATAAGTTCGATAGCTGTATGTAAAATTCTCGTCCTCAGAACTGTCATCTATTGCAATAGGCGAGCCTTGTGTGCCAGAACCAGAGAAATGCATGATGCTAAAAGGCAAGGTTGACGTGACTTAGATTGATGTGACAAATCAATTTGGGACCAATAATAATTCCAAGGTATCACCGTAAAAATTGGTCTGACACCAAGGTCAGGGCTATCAAATAGCATTGAAGGCATTGAAGCACAAGGAATCAAGAACCGTTCTGCAACATTGCAATCTATTCTAGCAAATAAAATCTCGTTCTTTCGGCCCCCTGCTTCACTTCTTGTTTGTCACTTAGGTTGCAGTCGATCAAAGCTGTCATATATTTGGTGACAGGGGGACACGCAACTCTTATGTCAAGGTCCACAGTCACCATTCTCATCCTCTCCCTCCTCACAGCTTTTATCTACCAGCCATTTGACACTGAAAATCTTGTAAAAAGTGATGGACATTCTCGGCTTCTCGTTCTCACTGCACACCCAGACGACGAGTGCATGTTTTTTGCGCCTACTCTTCTCGGATTAAATACTAAAGACAACATTGAGATTTTTTCTCTGTGTTTGTCAATCGGTAATGCTGATGGTCTTGGAATGACAAGAGAAATGGAATTTCATGCAAGCTACGAGGTGCTTGGTGTACCAGCTGAGCGTCGTTGGATTGTCGATCATCCGTAGGTTTAGCCTCTCATATTGAACCAGAGATTTATGTTTAGACAGGGACTTACAGGATAACATTACTGTTGCTTGGGACCCGGAAATCATCAATAAAACCATATATAGCTATGTTGTCGATAGTGATATCGATACAGTAGGTCCTCGTTCTAAACCACTCTTTGACATTTCCACGCAATTCTATCTCTCAAAACAGATTCTAACATTTGACTATGAGGGTATATCCTCTCACCCGAATCATAAGTCTCTTCCGCATGGTGTCACGTACCTCATACAAACACTACATGCCAAAGGACATCCAACGCCTCGTCTTTACACCCTAGTGACCATTCCCGTGTTCGCAAAATACACGTCAGTTATCTCGTCATTCCTGACCAAATTGGACTTGCTATCAGCTCGCACACTAAATCACCTGATAAATTTGACCGGGAAGGAGATTGCTCAAAACACTGCATTGCCCTTGACAAAACATGATCCTCGAATAAACACTGGAAGTGTTCCGGTATTTGTTTCTGGTATTTCAGAATACCTACGCACATTGCACGCGATGCAAATGCATGAGAGTCAGCTCGTCTGGTTTCGTTGGTTCTATCTGTTGTTTTCGCGGTACATGTGGGTGAATGAATGGTTGGAGGTCAAAGTACATTGAACTTTCTACAAATGATGGACTGTGATCTATCATTTTCATCAGATTACAATAGTCTTACAGCTTTTATTGTAGGAGAATAGAGCTCGTTCATTGGTCATCTGTTTTCCAATATATTCAACAGGATGTTATTCGGGTGCCAGTGGCACAAGCAATTAGCACAACACCTCTGAACATCCTAGTCCTCTATCTCTTTGATTCCTCTGCCCGTCTCAAGGTCAAACCCAGACTCTTCACCCATTTTCGAAGCCAACCGACAGCATTACCCTCTTTTGGAGGTGGTTTGGCATACACGAGATGTCCTAATTTCGCCGCAAACGGGCTGCAGATATAAACAAGGATTGCCCTGTCAATTGGTCAGCACTCCGGAAGAAGGCATATTTCGTCATGCCACCACACACCAGAAAGCGCCTTGAAGAAATGGACTTATGACCTGGTCCCGCGTTGTTGCCCAAATAGCCTTTTTCCATTGTACATGTATAACCTCCTTTGGACTTTGACTCGTACCCTGGACAGATGTGCGCTGGGAACCGCCTTGCGATGTCACGTCTGACAATCCAACCTTCCCATGATCATTGAGAATCTCCTCTGTGCTCATGCGGCGGTGCTGCTGAGTTGACACGGAGTACATCCGTTCAACGTGGACGTATTGCCTAACACCCCGCAAATAGCTGTACTCAAATCGCAAATCGGGTATTGTAGGCAGCTTCTCCTTGCATTTATAACTTTTGTGGTAACTATCACCAAACAAATCGTCGTCGTAAGCTACCTGGCGATGGATTGCCATGAGCGGCTGTCGGAGAGACTGATCAACTAGCTCAACTCCATTTGGAGTTGATGCCATAACAGGCAATGGGACTTCAGTATCATCCGGGACAAATACTTGCTATTCCTTGGAAGTTGCCCTCTCTCTCTTTTGTAGCAGACAGAGATTGATGGAAACTGTCAGAATAAATCCTCAGTTCCTGTAAGTGCTGAACTGAGGTTTCTAAGTTGTACTACATGGCACAACTACGTGCTTACTAACCGCCTGATGAACTAGGTAATTGATAAATTTTACACGGTAAGTCTCAGTGGTCAACAATGTAGATTAACTCCGCGGATTGCCAGCGAACCCCGCGTTATAAATTGTTGATTCAAAAAAAAAGTAGATTAACAACTACTACCTTTTACACAGTAAGTCTAAGATGTCGTCATTAGATATATGCAAAGGAGAACTAGTAGAACAGGTCTCACCTCAGTGGTCAACAATGTAGATTGACGACAATAGTAAAGAGTGTCCAATATATAAACTTAGCAGTCGGCTGACTGCTGTGGTACCATTAGAATGATGACGTCAGCGAAGCTCTACCCCTACAACTGCGAAGGTACAACTGCGACAGTCCACTTCAACAATAAAAAAAGATTACTCATCCGAAACCCATGAGGATTTAGAGACGAAAGAAACATGAACAGCCTCATTTACAACACTCTCTTCCTCTCACCGCCTTCTATTACACGCCGCAGGAACGTGTATCTTTCTGAACGGCACAATCTAATGGTTAGTGTGATTCTCCTTGAATCACCATCACCAGGCATCATGCGCGGCAAACCGGACTCTCACTAGGGCAGAGTTGTACCAAAGATTGTCTTCATTCGCCATTCAACAAAGAGCTTTCCGATTCGAGCATAACTTGACAGAGGAAACACATCTTAATTGTATTATAAATAAACAATTTTGGGTTCAGTTGTTCATCTCCACATTTTTGTTTGACGATCCGCCATTCGTAACCTCCAAATGCCCCAGACCCCTTTTTTCGACACTGAACTCGATCTTCAGGCACGTCCTTTCCGATTGGGCGTGTTCGGTTTCTTCTGCGATGGTTTCGCCTCGTCACAAATGCTCTTGGAAAATACTCTTTTCTTTCTCATTGGGCTGAAAAACGTTGAGAAGTCCGTATTAAACGTGGGCGTTGTATTCTTGCATCAAGGAACTCAAATATCTTCTTTCCGTTCACCCGTACGAGATTTTTCCGATGTCTCATGGCTGTGAACTTGACAACTGCATCGCTGATCCCATCATAACTGAATCAAGGAAATGTTATTTCATACAGATCCACAGACATTTGACATGCTTTCGAATAGGATGTCAAGAACAGTTGATGGGCGCTATTGGTCAAACCATATCAGTAACGGCATGAAAATATGATGCAGCTCCGATCCATATATGAGTAAAACAAGATTAATGTCCTCATTACAGTGACATGCACCTCTTCGCACCCAACCACCTGCCTCATATAAAAACACGTCTTGCACTCTCTGCTCTTGTGTTCTTTTGACCTATTCAACTGCATATACGACGGCACTTTCTGTTACTCACAGCAAACACCCCTCTTCGTACTTGGTTCCAGATGAAGCAGACTTCAGTCTTCATCATCTCAATCTCAGCAATGAGGGGAAGGACTAAGCTTCACCCTCACCCATCTCCTCCAGACATCTCAAAGACCGGTTGCTGAGCGGATGTTTCATCATATTCTCTGGGATGTCCATGAGAATCTACTTGAGGCTCAGTATATCAAGAACCTTGGAACCGAGCTCTCCTTGAAGGCTCCCAAGGAGTTCGCTACTAGCACAGCCTTGCATTTCTTGAAAATTGTGAACTTCCTTCCCCAGGGAGTGTCGGTAAAAAGAAGCAGTCTGGCGGTTCTGGAACCATCAATGCTTCCCACGTATATCCGCCCGTTGCTTTTTCCAGCTCTCTTGTCCATGATTCATCTTCAATATCGCCTCCTCAAACATGGTCTGCCTTTATTTTTTCGTCGAGACCTCAAATACTCCTTCCAGTGAGTCCACTCCTTCTCATCGCAATCCCGGCGAACTTTATATTTGTTCTTCTTCGAACCCAAACAGAGAGATTGGTATTACAGTCGATGACCTGCTCTATGCTATTTACGAGCATTTACATCACCTTGGGATGAGCACCGCTGAGTCAGAGTCACTTTCTGATAAGCAACGTAGGCTCATTCAAGAAGCATAATTGTAATTAACTCCAGTGGCTACGGTCAATTCATCGTTTCAGTCTCCCTTTACCATGTATATTGTCACTGTTTCCCTAGCTTTACTGATCTCTAGCGTCGCTACTGGTACTCTTACTCAAGGTATGAAACAAGTGGACAAATCGATGAGGCATTTACAGGGTTGATCGTTGTTCCAACAGGAGGAAACACGATAAGGCTGACCCTGAAAGCGCCCATTGCCACACTGAGACCATCCAACACTAATGCCCGATCCATCTATATTGGTTTGGAATCTGTCTTTGCTGTTTGTAATGGCTACATTAAAGTGATTGGACCCTTTTCCGCGCCCAAGAGAGTAAATCTCATTCCCGATTTACCCAAGACGAAATGTAATGGGGGTTATGAATGTGGCAGGAGGATGAGTTGAGTGATTTAAGTTCGATGGCGGATGAGAGTGTGATAGTGTGATGTGATCAAGAGCAAGGGAGTAAGCGTCGTATGTATGTATGTATGTGTATTTAGTCAATGAAGTCAAGAGTCACCAGTATAGGTTGGTGACTGAGGAGAGGGACACCTATCTGAAGTATATGGAGCCACTTCGGAATTGCTGGAATAAAAGAAACATTCCACGGGGACGAAACGGGGAAATTTTCGTATAATTTCATACTCTGGAATGCCCATGCTCTGGTCCGTTTTCTTGGTTTTGTTTGGCATGTGTACTGCACATGTTCGGACATACTAACCGAAAGCAGGCTGCGGCAAACCCGTACCAACCGCTGGTAGATTGATGTAGTATTATATGCATACAATAGTCATTATTTTAATATTATAAATTTTCAAAACAAATGAATACATGATCCAACAGTCTGGGCTGTCACTCAGAATACATGCATATTTCTAGCAGCAAAATCTGCCACTTGACGACCTCGATAAGTGTCTTGAGCTATGGTTTTGAGGTTCTATTTTCTTCTGGGTGTTTTTTTCTCTGGAAAACGTGGCAGTGATGACACTACTGGTGCTCATCAGCGTTTAGCGTTCGAAACCCAAAACTCGGGATGTTAATTGACGTGTGTCACCTTGTCCTGTTCATATGTTTTACTGTGGCCATTTCATTTTGGCTACAGTTCGTGCTATGGAGTTTTTCTTTGTGGATTGTTCAATCATTGATCTCCAATCTCTGATGTCACTTCACGACTCTAATCGTCGTCTGGATAGAGATCTATTTTTTGTTTGTTTCTTCTTTGGCGGATCTTTTTGCTACATCTTCTGATTGTGTAGCCAGTTATAGCCAACATCTCTAACTGAGTTTGAGTGACGTCCTCTGCACAGGGAGAGATAAACGGAATTCTCTTCCAAAGAACATCTCGGATATATTCTATCATTTATGCCATGTCCCATGTGTCCGTTACGTGTTCCTGTGATCCCATATGACTAGGCCTCATCTTTGCATCCGTACCGTGTCTCTGTTCGAGTTCTCATGTCCTTGCAGCCATAAATATGTCCTAAATAGAATTGTGCATGAGTCTGGAATCACATGTGGCTGGACATGCCTTTCGCTCAGATCACCATACTAGACCCTCGGCACATATATAGGTCCACTGAGTCTTTACTATCCAATTTTCTCTCTGATGGTACCGCTCCAGTATCATGATACTAACTTTTACAATGTGCGCAGTTGAGTTGGAGACAGCAAATAATGGTTGTCTTCATGGTACAAAAGGTTAGGTAATTCTACAGTATTCTACCTACTTATAATAACAGGATGTCTCAGATATAATAAGCCAGCACCTGATACAATGAAGAAAACAATAGAACCTCATAGAAGAACATGACGTTACACCAAGTGAGCCAGTCCCATTCAACACTAACATAGCTAGACAATCACTCGGTACCGATGGCTTTGATCTCCTTCTCATAGAGATGCTCTTTCGTTATACGGGCTGAGATCTTGTGCTCTATCCGACCCATCATTCTCTTTCAGTGTACGAGTGATTAAGATATATTTTTGCAATTCGTCCAAAGATATCCCTAGTTTTATCCTTGACTTTGAAGTTAGATAAGAAGCCATTTCTTTTCATGGCTGAGTCTTATGGAAGGCGTGGGCACCCTGGAAAAGGTACTCAGAGGCCGTGCTTCCTCACGCGTGAAAGGTTATTCCATGTGCCTCCATCGACTATCATTTGACTATTATTCTTGTTGAGGTTGACATTTGTCTGCATGCTCAATGTCATGCGAGTGTCCCAAAACAACGAGAAACATCAATGTTATGGTGAGAATTTGATTCACCAGGCACACGGAGTAATCATGGGGTGAGCTGATCTTCACAGGCTTTCGGACCTTATACCGGCGCTTCTAAATATAACACCGCAGCCAAAGCTTCGTAACCTTATATTTCATGATTGCTATTCAGTAACCCAAGGTGCTTCAAATGGTTTCCATGGACCAAGAACTTTCAGCAGCAGCATACGATGGTGACGTGATCTGCCTTCTGGCAGCGGACCTTGTGGCAGCAAATCGTGTGAAGGTATAGACGTCGCCTGAATACGTGTACCCATGTGAAGCTACCTGAGAACCAGAAGGCGGATGGGGCGCTCGTAATGTATAAAATGCCTCCAGGTTCTTGTATCCAAGCAATTCTGACCCACAGATTGCGACATCAATCAAAGCCATGGCTCTTCTTTCGACTTTTCGTACTGTTTTATGTTTCTGCTGTATCACTTTATCTCTCGGCGCTACCTACAGTCAAATAGATAGTATGAGTGGTAGCGGCTTTATCGACGCATTCTCATATCAGGCTATCGCAGATCCAACCCATGGACGCGTGTAAGTTAATCTATCTACAAATTGTGTAGGGTATTGACTTATTTGGCACTACAGGAACTACGTGGACGCTACTACAGCTTCGAGCCAAAATCTTACATTTGCGTCTGGGGATCACTTCGTCCTTCGCGCTGATTTCCATACAGTCCTGGACCCAAGTGGGCCCGGAAGGAACTCAGTTCGAATAATATCTAACAAACAATATACGACATCTGTAATGGTGTAAGTTTGTCCAATGTACAGAGTTTGGATCACTAGCTAAACCCGTCATTAAGTTTTAATATCCGCCATATGCCCCAAGGTTGCGGGTGAGAGCTCATCGTAAAGTAACAGTGTACGGACTTCTGACAATCATTAATCATAGAACCTGGCCTGCTGTTTGGACCGTCGGTGCGAATTGGCCTGATCAAGTATGTACTCAAAATATGAGACCAATAAGGTACCCAACATAGCATATTTGTGCAGGGCGAGATAGATATTCTTGAGGGCGTCAACGATCAAGGCCCAAATCAGTCCACGTTGCATACTAACAGTGGTTAGTCCAATGTTCTCACCCACCTGGTTTGATGGCTCTCTATATCATCTGTTTTCACAGGCTGTACCATGCCATCTTCTCGTTCTGAGACTGGGCAAGTATACCCCCTCTCACACCCACGAAAAATTGCATCTAAATATGGTCTTCATGTATTAGAACTCCTGTCGGAAACAATTGTGATGTCGCCACCACTAATAATGCTGGGTGTGGTGTTCGTATCAATGATTCCCGTAGCTACGGTCCCACAATGAATGATAATGGTGGAGGATGGTGAGTTGTAACCTTGATGAGATCCAGTAGATCTTGAGGTTATTAGGTATGCCATGGAACGAACCGATTCTTTCCTCAAGATCTGGTTCTGGCCTCGCGGTGGCACCATTCCATCTGACGTACTGAATGGTTCGGCGTCGGTAAATACTGACAACTGGGGAACCCCTTCTGCCTTCTTCCCGAGCAGCGCTTCCTGCCCCCTCTCATCCAAGCTTGGGCCTCATAATATCGTCATCAACTGTGAGCGAATTTAATAAAACACACTTGATAGTTGACTGTTGATTTCTCGGTGAAAAAAGTGACATTCTGTGAGTACATTGTTTCACGCATCCCCCCAGTCTTTGTGCTCAACCTCTCTTGTCTAGGTGGCGATTATGCTGGTACAGTGTATGGTTCTTCTGGCTGCCCGTCCACATGCGTCGGTAAGTATACCTTGTGTTGTCACAGAATCCTTGACATCGATCTTTTTCTTTTCTCTCTCTAGACTATGTCAATAACAACCCCTCAGCATTTGTAAATGCATACTTCGATT
>Ga0153942_1000812_pt1 | contig 12562 bp, 9 predicted proteins | sample TSNJ026MetaG_FD_104731 | JGI IMG/M metagenome (GOLD analysis project Ga0153942, IMG submission 104731) | Attine ant fungus gardens microbial communities from New Jersey, USA - TSNJ026 MetaG | ecosystem: Host-associated > Fungi > Mycelium > Unclassified | place: USA: New Jersey, Brendan T. Byrne... | reverse complement strand
CGGCATGGATTCATATTTTATAGATAATACTCTTCAGCCTTTCAGCTCAACAGAGACAGGTTATGTGCTGGCGAAAAAGTTTTTCTCCGCTTCTCCTAAGCACACCGCGATTTTTGCCGCTACAGATACTATTGCGCTTGGTATTATAAAAGCAGCCGACGAGCTAGGCATAAGTATACCTAATGACTTTTCACTTATCGGTTTCGACAACATTTCCTTTGCCAGTTTATCCAGAATTGATTTGACTACAATTAACCAGCCGCTGCCGGAAATGGCCTCAACAGCTGTAAATATGCTTATTGATATGATACAAAACCCGTTAGCCAGTTATTCACATCAGGTTCTGGCTCCAACACTTATCAAACGCGGTACATGTCTGGCTGTAAACAAAAAGGAGAGTGAATATTAATGAGCGAGTTCCGCTATGATCTGCATATCCATACCAGTGAAACCAGTCAATGCGGGCATGTTTCCGGCGTCAAAATGGTAGAGAAATACGCAAGTCTCGGTTACAACGGTATAGCTATTACAGATCATCTCCATGAGGAATACATCTCTTCTCTGAGCTGCCGTGACAATTGGGATGATTGTGTGACGGAATATCTCAGCGGATATGACTGCGCAAAATCACGGGGCGGCGAGCTCGGTTTCGATGTTATGCTTGGACTTGAAATCAGATTTCTGCCGAATGAAAACGACTTCCTTATATATGGAGTAGATGAGACTTTTTTACGCAGCAATCCCTTCTTACACCGTACCAACATACAAGATTTCTGGCAAAAATATAGTACGGAGGTTCTAATTATTCAGGCGCATCCTTACAGAGGCGGCGGAGTTGACCTGCATCCGGAATGTCTGCACGGTATTGAAATCGTCAACTGTAATCCTCGCCATGACAGCCATAATAACCTGGCAATGCGGCTGTCGGAAGAACATCCGCGCTTGTTACGCATCTGTTCTTCCGACGCTCACCGGCCGGAGGATATCGGGAAAGCCTCTATGCTTTTTGATCATCAAATAGCTGACTCTTATGCCTGTAGGCATGCTATTGAACAGGCTCAATATAGAATGATTTATCCGGTATAGGATAAAATTAAAATGGGCTGTTGCGACAGCCCATTTTTGATTTAGAATTCTTTAAGAATATCCTTTGCAATAATAATTTTCTGTATTTCGCTGGTGCCTTCATACAGCCTGATGATTCGGGCGTCCCTGTACATACGCTCAATGGGATAATCCTTCATGTAACCATAGCCGCCATGAAGCTGAAGAGCCAGGTCACAAACATAACAAGCTGTCTCCGCCGCGTAATATTTAGCCATTGAGGCATATCTGGAAACAGGCTTGCCGTTATTGCGCTTGCAGGCAGCCCGAAGCGTCAGCAGGCGCGCCGCCTCAACCCGGGTAGCCATATCCGCGATATACCACTGCAGGCCTTGGTTTGCCGAAATAGGTTTGCCAAATTGAACGCGCTCTTTCGCGTACCTGACGCCTTCCTCCATAGCTCCTTGGGCTACGCCTACGGCTTGGGCAGCAATACCAATACGGCCCCCGTCCAAGCCGCTCATCGCTATTTTAAATCCATCGCCGAGCTTGCCCAGGATGGCGCTTTCAGGAACACGGCAATCCTCCATAATCAATTCTGAAACCGCCGCTGCCCGGATTCCCATCTTATCCTCAGTCTTACCCACAGAAAGGCCAGGCGTATCACGGTCAACAAGAAAAGCCGTCATGCCGCCGCGAGTACCCTTCTCCGGATCGGTCATAGCCAGTACAATAATATGGTTTCCTTCTTCAGGCCCAAGATTGCTGATAAAACACTTGGTTCCGTTGATAATATAGCTGTCCCCGTCCTTCACCGCTTTGGTTTTCACACCGCTCGCGTCGGAGCCCGCGTTAGGCTCAGTCAGGGCAAAGGCGCCCAGCTTACCCTCCGCCGCCATGGGAAGATATTTCTTTTTCTGCTCTTCATTGGCGTTACTCTGAATGACATCATTAACCATAAGATGTACGGCAAGTATTTCAGCTGTGCTTGCGCAGCAACGGGCCACTTCGGATACAGCAATCACTTTACATATCTCATCCATCTCAGGGCCGCCGTATTCACCCTTGATGTTCAAACCCATTACGCCCATATCAGCCAGCGCATTCACTGTCTCCAAAGGGTAACTGCCAGTTTTGTCCAGCTCGTCAGCCTTCGGCTTAATTTCGTTCTCAGCAAAATCCCTTATTATCTCGCGAATGGCCAGCTGATCCTCAGTAAACTGAAACATTAATTCAACTCCTCATTTTTTATAAAATTGTTTTACCTCAATCATATCGATAGAAGCCCCTGCCGGATTTCTTGCCCAGCCAGCCGGCCTTCACATACTGACGCAGCAGCGGGCAGGGACGGTACTTGCAATCTGCGTAGCCTTCGTACAGGGTCTCCATGATGGAAAGGACTGTATCCAAGCCGATGAAGTCAGCCAGCTGCAGTGGTCCCATAGGGTGGTTCATACCCAGCTTCATCACAGTATCAATATCCCCGACAGAGGCCACGCCCTCATACAGGCAGTAGATTGCCTCGTTGATCATAACTTGAAGCACCCGGTTTGAGATGAAGCCGGGTACGTCCCTCACTTCTACCGGCGTCTTGTTCAGATTGAGGGCTTCGCCGCGAATCGCCTCACAGGTATCATCACTGGTTGCCAGTCCTCGTATGATTTCTACCAGCTTCATAACGGGGACAGGGTTCATAAAATGCATACCGATAACTTGTTCGGGTCGCTTGGTGTAGGATGCGATCTCCGTAATAGGCAGCGACGAGGTGTTGGAAGCAAGGATGCAGGAAGGCTTGCATATCTTATCCAAAACACGGAACAGCTTGCCCTTAATATCTATGTTCTCCACAATGGCTTCTACTACCAGGTCGCAGTCAGCCGCGTCTTCCAAGGACGTGGTAGGGATTATATTGGCCAGAATGATGATCTTCTGCACCTCGCTGATCTTGCTTTTGGATACGTCTTTCTCCAAAAGCTTATTAATGAAGTCCATCCGGGCATTAACTATGTCTATATTAACATCGTTAAGATATACCTTATGGCCGGCGGCGGCCATAACTTGAGCGATACCGCCGCCCATCTGACCGGCGCCGATTACCATGACAGTTGAAATGCTCATAATTTTTCTCCTTTGTTTAAATTTATTCGGCCTCGACCCAGACGGCGTCACCCTGAGCCATGCCGGAGCAGATAGCGGCCACGCCGTTCTTCTTACCGCTGCGGCGCAATTCATAAATCAAGGTCATTAGTATCCGCGCGCCGGTGGCTCCGATGGGGTGACCTACCGCCACGGCCCCGCCGTTAACGTTGACCTTCTCATCCATCGCTTTAGCGTCCATGCCCAGAATGCCCAGGCAGCTAACCAGAGGCACCGCGGCGAAAGCCTCGTTGATTTCAAACAGGTCGAAATGAGACAGATCAAGATTATTTTTCTCCATCAGCTTCTGTATGGCCAGACCGGGTACGGTGGAGATATAACGGGATTCTCGCGATGCCTGCGCATAACCCTTAATAGCGGCCAGAATGGGCGCGCCTAATTCCTCAGCCTTCTCCCTGCTCATAAGTACCAATGCGGAAGCGCCATCGTTAGTGCCTGGAGCGTTCCCCGCGGTTACGGTACCATCCTTGATGAATAGCGGAGACAGCTTGGCAAGCGACTCCACAGTGGTTTTCGCCCTCGGAGCCTCATCCTTTTCTATGATAGTCTCAATTCCCTTCTTACCGGGGACATGGACAGCGAAACGCTCGTCATTAAACCTTCCTTCATCCTCGCCTTTGGCCCAACGCTGCTGGCTCCGGGCTGCCCAGGCGTCCTGCATCTCACGGGTGACGCCGTATTCGACCGCTACCGAACCGCCAATAACAGCCATATGTACGTCGTTCTCCGGGCACCACAGACCGTCCAGAACCATGGCGTCCTTAGTCGTCACGTCGTTCATCCGGGAACCCCAGCGCATGTTAGGCGACACATAGGGAATATTGGACATGCTCTCCATGCCGCCGGCCACGATGATGTCCGCGTCACCGGCTTTGATCATTTGCGCGCCTAAGGTAACGGCTTTCAGGGCTGAGCCGCAAACCTTGTTGATAGTGACCACCGGTACCTCATGAGGAACACCGCCCTTAATAGAGGCTTGACGACCAGGGATCTGGCCTTGGCCTGCGGGCACCACCATGCCAAAAATAACCTCGTCCACCTGATCACCCTGAATATTGGCGCGTTTCAGAGCTTCCTTAATGGCCAAGCCGCCCAAATCAACGGCTTTAAAGGTCATAAGGCCGCCGCCGAATTTTCCGAAGGGTGTACGGACAGCGCTGACAATAACAACTTCTTTCATAATGGATTTCTCCTCCTTGTTTATCTTCTACCGCATTACTTTATAACAGCCGCGCCCGAGTCCTCAAGTGCCGTGATTTGTTCGCCGGTGTAACCCAGCCCTCCTAGAATCTCGCAATTATGTTGCCCCACGGACGGCGCCGGTCCAAAGGGCACCGATTCGTTGACGCTGAATTGTACAGGAGTCGCGGGAAGCTGCGTAGTATTGCCGCTAGGATAAGTTATCGAATTGAAATAGTTGTTCGCGTGAGCTTGCGGATCCCGGGATATTTCACTGAAGTGACGGCACCGCTCAAAGGTCAGATCGGAGGCAGTCATCTGTTCGGTCAGATAAGCACAGTCAAACTTTGCGAACGCCTCTTCCAATATCCGGCAGAGAGCTTCTGTGTTTCCGTCTTTTTTTACGCCGCTTATCGTGTTGTACCGCTCATCCTCAATCAAATCATCCAAACCCAAAACCTTGCAAAGACTGCCAAACATCCTTTCATAAAACAGAAGCGCCAGCGTGATCCACTCGCCATCCTTCGTTCTATAGCTGTTCATCAGAGGTGTGGACGGTTCATATCTGGTTTTTGGAAACACGTCGCCGTATTGTGTGGTTACGAGCATAACGCCGTTGGCGTAGATGGCTGTGTTAAAGAGCGAAGTGCATATCTTCTCACCTTTGCCGGTCTCCTTTGCCCTCAGCAGCGCGGCGCAGACGCCTCCAAGAAGAGCCAGACTCGTGGTATGGTCGCCGACGGCTGTGGGAACGCTGATAGGCGGACAACCCTCCGGCGGAAGATCACCCATCGCGCCGCCCCGGGCCCAATACGCTACAATATCAAACCCAGGACGTTCGCGCTCGTCACCATAAAGACCATAACCAGACACATGCCCCCATACCAGCTTAGGAAATTTTTCGGACAACGTCTCATAGTCCAGTCCCAGCTTTTCAAGGGAACCCATGCGAACATTACTGATAAAAACATCCGCAGAGGCGATCAGCTTCATCATTGCTTCCATACCTTCGGGGTTCTTCAAGTTCAAGCCCAAGCCCCGCTTGTTTGCGTTATGGAGCTGAAAAAGCGGATTCTCATCCTCTGTTACAGGTGTGCCGACAGAAGCGCCGAACGAGCGCCATGCTTCGCCTCCGGGTCCTTCGACCTTAATGACGTCGGCGCCCCAGTCCGCCATGATTCGAGTGCAGGCAGGCGCGGCAACATGTGTGGTAAAATCTACGACGCGAACGCCTTTCAATAGATCAGGTTTCATAAAGACATCTCCTCTATTCAATAAAATTTTCTTGCGTTTATGTCATAGACGTTTAAGGCAAGTTAGGGAAAAGCTGAAACAGAGTGATGGCCAACGTGCAGGCGGCAGCCGGCAATACTACAGTCAGCCAGAATAAGGGCATATATCCTTCCTTATGACTGGTTTTGCAAATGTTAAGCAACGTAACTATGTACCCATTATGAGGCATAGAATCCAACGCTCCGCTGGCAATGGCCGAAATTCTGTGTATAGCCGTCGGAGCCACGCCCATATCTACATAAATAGGTCCGATAATTGGAATTGAAATTCCAAGACCGCCTGACGCGGAACCGGTGATGCCGCAGATGACCGTTACGGCAATCGCCGCGCCAATCAACGGCGGACCCGGAAGATGCGTGACAGCGTCAATTAGAACAGAGAAAGCCGGCATGGTCTTAACCACGCTGCCGAAGCCTACCACAGCGCAGGTATTTGTAATAGCCGAGATAGCGCCTGTGGCCCCTCTGCCAAACAGGGTGGACAGCTCTTTCATGTTTAAATATTTGTTAAGAAGAACGACGCCAACAATGATACCCAAGGCGATAGAAACCTCAGGCTTCCATTTAAGCAGATTCAAGCACAGAATCGTAACAATCAGCGGAACAAAAGATAAAACAGGCGCGGGAAGGCTGCTCTCATCACTTACCGCCCCCTGTTCCCCTTCAACCGCCGTAAAGTAACCGCCGGCGGCAACATCCTTTTTGATGGCGTTGTTTAACCACCACATACCAACTATAAACATAAATATGCCTGCAATAATGCCGATTGTAGCTCCGGCCATAGTATCCGTGCCTAGCGTATTCGTTTGTATAACGTTTTGTATCTGAGGTGTGCCGGGAGAGGTCATAGCGAAGGTAATAGAGCCGAAGCCGATGGAGGCCGGTAAAAACTTCCTGGGGAAGTTGGCTTCCTTAAACAAATTAAGCGCGATTGGATAAATTGTAAATCCAACCACGAATACGCTTACGCCTCCATAGGCCAGAATGAAACAGGAAAGAACGATAGCCAGAACCGCTTTAGAAGCGCCTAATTTTCTAACTATGAGGTTTGCTATGGCTTCAGCCCCTTTTGTTTCATCCATCAATTTACCAAACAGCGCGCCTGCTAAGAACATTAAAAACCAATTCTTAAAAAATGAAACATATCCGGACATATAAGAATCCAACAGAGCGTCATACAGATTTATGCCTCCGGAGAGGGCCACAATGGATGAGCAGATAAGGGCTATCATAAGGATGTTCCAGCCACGCATAGCCAATACCACAAGTAATACCAAAGCAAAAATCATACCAAATATGCCTATCATAAAAAACCTCCTAGTCTTTTTTTGAATATATGTAAATGCCAACATCCGTATCTTTTCCTGTTTAAGGTTTAGGCAGCATAACCGCCTCTCCGGTCAATATCAGTTCGTCGTTCTGATTAAACACTTCCGTTTTGATTATTACGCGCTTCTTCTCGTCGTTCTTTCTTATTACTTCCAGACGCACTGTCAAAGTATCGCCAAATTTAACCGGACGGATAAATTTTGAATTTTGTCCCAGATACAAGCATCCCTGCCCGGGCATTTTTGTGCCCAGCGCTGTGGATATAAAGCCGGCTGTTAATGCGCCATGCCCAATTCGTGAAGCGAAACGGGTTTCCTGGGCCGCTTGTTTATTAATGTGTATCGGGTTATAGTCGCCGGTTACGCCAGCGAATGTATAAACATCATGTTCTGTTACAGTCTTCATGAAAAACGCCGTATCGCCAATTTTTAATTCGTCATAGGAAAATCCGTCGATCAAAGGATCTCTTACGATCATATTTTTTGTTTCAATCATATTAATGCCTCCATTATCATGATTTGCCTTCTATTTTTTGAGCCAGCTCAAGAGATTCGCTGGAAAAAATCCTCTCATCCATTATTTTTAATTGATCAGAAATCAAAGGCTTAAATTCCATATGGGCAAGGATGTCCTTTTCAATATCAATTCCCGGCGCTATTTCCGTTAACATCAGTCCCTGCTCTGTCAGCTCAAACACTGCCCGCTCAGTTAAATAAAGCACCTTCTTGTTCTTTTTGGATTCATATTCGCCATTGAAGGTTAAATGACCAAGCTCTTTGACAAATTTCTTCTTTGTCCCCTCCTTCACAATTTTAAGCTTTTTATTTTCAACCTTGATCTCTAATCCCTTAGCTGTAAAGCTTCCGCAGAAAACAACCTTTTTAGCGTTTTGGGAAATATTGATAAAGCCGCCGCAGCCCGGAGAGCTGGGACCAAAACGGGAGACATTGATGCTGACTTTTTCGTTTACTTCCGCCAGACCCAAAAAGGTGCAGTCTATACCGCCACCGTCATAAAAATCAAACTGATATGGCTCGTCAATAATGGCTTCCGGGTATTTTGAACTGCCGAAGTCGGTACCGCCCTGGGCGAGTCCGCCAATGATGCCCGGCTCAATGGTAGAAATAAAATGTTGGTTGATGTTTTCGTAATTCATAACGGCAGCTACCGATTCCGGCACGCCAACGCCAAAATTAAGCACATAGTCGGCCGGCTCCAAAGCCATCGCTCCCCGGCGGCCGATAATTTCCCGTATTGTAAATGTGGTGCAATCAGGCGCCGGCTGCCTGGCGGGGACATAGTATTTACGTTTGCTGATATACGCTTCGTCAAATTCACATCCCTGGGTCATCCATTGGTATTTAGGATCGCTGGCCACTATCACATAGTCCACCATTATGCAAGGAATCTTTACATCCTTTGGTTCAATAGCGCCGTTTTTTACGATCTGCTCCACCTGGACAATAATTTTTCCGCCGGCGTTTCTGGCCGCTGTCGCAACGGAAAGGGATTCCCAGCTGAGCGCTTCTTTTCGGAAGCTGATATTACCGTTTTCATCCGCTTCCGTGCCGCGCAGGATGGCATAGTCGATTTTAGGGGCTTTATACTTCAAAAACTGTTCGCCGTCTATTTCAATTTTGGTGACAATGTCCTCTTTAGCTGCGTCATTTAGCCGGCCGCCGCCAAAATCAGGATCTACAAATGTACCTAATCCTACCCGGGTAATGGCAAAGGGTGTGCCGGCCGCCGCGGCTCTATACATTTGACACATAGCGCCCTGCGGAATGTTATAGGCTTCAATTTTATTTTCCGCGATCAGCGGATACATCTTTCTGGTGCGTCCAAAATGACCGCCCATCACCCTTTTTATCTGACCTTCATGACAAAGATGGTTAAATCCTCTGTCAGAACCGTCTCCCACGCCGGATGCCCAAACCAAGGTCAAATCCTTAGGGTGTTGCTCCTGTTCATAACGTTTCCCAATATTTTCCCAAATTTCTTCCGGCGCGCCGGTCATGAAAAAACTGCATGTCGCAATGGTTGAACCATCCTTAATGAGTTTTACAGCCTCATCCGCCGTTATAACTCTTGGCTTCTTCATATAGCAATCGTACCCTTTCTTCATTTCTTATCCTTATACCGAACGAGGAAAACATTAACCTCCTCTGTCGCCGATTAGTAGTTGATGCAGAAGCTGCTTCTGTTTTTGTATAAGCAAAACTTGTGCCAATTCTTTTATCATATTTCCACCTATTTTGATGATTTTAAACGGGATTTCCAGTCTTTTTAAATGGATAAGGGCTTTTTTTAGGCCATAAATATCTACCGTATGCAGCAAAATGTATACATGTCTATAGATATCCACTTTGTATTTCGGCATAAATATTGACACTAGGAATTAATGTCGATAAAATACTTCAATACTAAAGTTAGTTTACATAAACGGTTTTGCAGAAAAGGAAAGGAATAGAGATAATGATAAAAGAAACAAATTCGATTTCAAAAATTATGAATCCTGACCACCTTTTATGGACGTTTCATATTTGCATGGAATCATCCGATGATGGTTTTATATTCGTAAACACTGATGGTAATATCGTTTATATCAATAAAGCATATTGCCAATATATCGGTGTGGAGCGAGACCAGGTAATTGGAAAGCCCGTTCTGGACTATATTGAAACTTCACAATTAGTAAAAGCAGCCAATGATCCAACCTTTGTGCCTCAGGTTAATGTTCTGCATAAGGTTTCAGAAAAGCAATACCGTGACCGTGAGCCTTATTCCATTGTTAATAGGGCTAACGTTTCTATAGATGGGGTGCCGATTGCTGGAGTAGGCCAAATAAAATTTGTACGCAGCACACTAAGGCTTTCCGCCGCAATCAAAAACGCTTACGATGAGTTGTCCTATTATAAAAATGAAGTAAGCCGTTTGGGTCAAGAAAGGTACACATTCAAAAGCATAGTTGGGACTGCCCCCATAATCCAAAACGCAAAAAAAACAGCGCTGCGCGCTGCCAAAAACGATTTTCCTGTATTGATCACGGGAGAAACAGGAACCGGTAAAGAAGTTTTTGCTAATGTTATTCATTATATCAGCAACCGAAAGACGAAACCTTTTATTCGCATAAATTGCGCCGCCATACCGTCGGACCTTCTTGAGTCCGAACTATTCGGGCATGAGGAGGGCGCTTTTACAGGATCGCGAAAAGGTGGAAAAAAAGGGAAATTTGAATTAGCTGACGGCGGCACACTGTTTTTAGATGAAATTGGAGATATGTCTTTGCCTATGCAGGCAAAAATTTTACGCGCTCTTCAGGAGGGCGAGATTGAGCATGTCGGCAGCGAAAAATCAATTTCGGTCAATGTCCGCATAATAGCGGCAACCAATAGAAAGCTTGAACAGGAAATTTCTGAAAAACGGTTTCGGGCGGACTTGTATTATCGTTTGAATGTAATTGTGCTGTCTATTCCGCCGTTGCGCGAACGAAAAGAAGATATCAGTATTTTTATAGATTTATTTTTGTCTGAAATAAATCAAAAATATCATACGGACGTGCGGATAACAGATAAAGCCAGAGAAATTTTGATTAATTACTCTTGGCCCGGCAATGTGCGGGAGTTAAAAAATATAATTGAGCGCTGCTATACGCTGAGCGATAACGAACAAATCACCCATCTTATTATCCCGCACAGTATCATTGGGCCATCATTGACTCAGAATTTTTGCGCCAGCGGCAAACCGTTGGATGCAATGTTAGATGAAATCGAACGTGAAATTTTAATAACAACAATTAATAAACATAATTGCAACCTTAGGCAAACAGCTATAAGCCTTGGTATTCACCGCACTACGCTATATAAAAAAATGGAGAAGCATGGTATAACGCGATCTGATTTTAAGTGATGCAGACTAAGTTTATATCGGCACAGCCGAATTCATTACATAACGGTATGCCCAGTGTTCAGCGCTCACATCCACAAAAGCAGCCGCGCCTAACGGGTTAAGGCTCCGGCCTTCCGCTTTACAGAACAGCGTGCAGACCTCCGCCCGTGTGATATTGTTTTCAGGCTTAAAGGTTCCGTCCGGATATCCCGAAAACAAGCCTGCCTGGGTAGCCCTTGCAATAAAGATATAGCCCCAATATTCTCGCGATATGTCGGTAAAATTGCATTCGGCGTTACCGTTGTATCCATAAAAACTACAAAGTACAACTGCCATTTCCGTTCTTGTTATAAAAGCTTCTGGCCGGAAGCTGCCGTCCGGATAGCCAGACATATAGCCGTTGGATGAAACGTAGTTGATGGCGGTTCCATAAATAGAATTGCTTATATCGTTAAAAGCAATAGGGTCTTTGGCTCTCAAGCTTTTGTTACCCAAATTGTAAAGTATTTGAGCCGCTTCTCCTCTGGTGAGGGGAGCCTCAGGCTGAAATTGGTAGCCGCCGCGGCTGGGCATAAAGGCATGCTCCTGCTTTGCGGTACTAAGGACTGTAACGCTAATGGACGCGCTGCCCAAAACATCATAGGACCAGCCGCCGTTTAGAAGGACGTAGCCCTCTGGAATATTAAGACTGGAGGAAGTAAGCTTCTGCCCATAGGCCGCGTAAAGAGTTTGATAACCGGCAACTACACCGTCCGAGGTCATATAGGTTATAGCAACGGTATAATTATCAATGGTGTCGGAAAGCGTGGTAAATTTGATTACATCCCCATAGTAGGTATAGTTTGAAGTTTTGTAGTAAGCCCTCATGTAATAGGTAGTGCTGCTGGACAGCCCTGTAATAGTCATGCTGTAGCGCCCTCTGGTATTTGTGGAATCGTAGGCTTTTTTATCGCTGGTGGTAGGATAAGTCCTGCTGGTAGAATATACAAAGCCCAGCTCCTGTACGCGGCTTGTTTCAGCTTCGTCAATGTAGCCGTAAGCCCGGGCTGATGTGGCTGTGATGTTGGTAACGCTTTGGGTATTAATATATTCGGACGTAGAGGAAGAGCTCGATGATTTTGTGGTAAATGTCAGCGTAGAACCGTAAGAGGTGCCGTAGCTATTGGTAGCATAAGCTCTTACATAATACTTTGTGTTTGTTGAAAGGTTTGAAATGCTTACGGTTCCATCACCGGTAGTGCCGCTGACGGTTACACTGCTGGAATTACTTAGCGTTGGCTCGGAGGATGAGCTGGAATATACCACTCCCCGGCTGGTTATCTTCGATCCTCCCTGGTTGGAGACACGTATGGTAATATCCGCACCCCGGTTATAAACATCGTTTACAGAAACAGTTCTGACCGTTGGTCTGTTTCTTGATGAAAGATATACTGTTTCAGTCGAGCTGTAGACAGTGCCGTTATTATTTGTGGCGTAAGCCCGTATATAGCAGTAATCATAGTCAGTATTGATCCTTATTTCAGCCTCGTAGCTGCCCGAGCCGGAGGAAACGCTTCTTGTGTAGCTGTTACTTGTAGTCGGAGAGTTGTTGGTATAGGAGTACACAAAGCCCCTGCCTGTGATATTAGAGCCGGTAGCCCGGGCGCTGGCCGTAACATAACCTTCATTCTCAT
>Ga0153942_1000811_pt1 | contig 12565 bp, 8 predicted proteins | sample TSNJ026MetaG_FD_104731 | JGI IMG/M metagenome (GOLD analysis project Ga0153942, IMG submission 104731) | Attine ant fungus gardens microbial communities from New Jersey, USA - TSNJ026 MetaG | ecosystem: Host-associated > Fungi > Mycelium > Unclassified | place: USA: New Jersey, Brendan T. Byrne... | reverse complement strand
GGTTATAGGCATACTCCAGGTATACGGAACCGCCTTCCCGCACGGACTGCAGATTTCCGTCGGAAGCATAGGTGCATTTCCGAATGGGTATCCCATCCACACCAATGACTGACAGTACCTGATCCCGGCAGTTATAGGTATAGGAGATGCCGCTTCCATCGTCCAAACCTTCCTGATATTGCTCCGGGCGGATGACTTTTGTGATACGGTCATTCTTATCATAAATCAGCCGGGTGGTTCCTCCGTTTTCATCCGTCAGATGGGTCATCCTGTCCTTTTTATCATATCGGTATGCCCTTTGATAAGTCTGCCCTTTCAGGCTTTCATCCATACGGGTCAGCAGATTGCCGGCCGCATCATACCGGTATTGGTATATCCGTCGGATTCCGCCCTGCTTGTCCCGCGCTTCCTCTCTGACGACCCGGTCCAGTGCATCATAGCTCCACTCTCTTTGATATCCCTTGGGACTGGTGCTTCGGATGCAGTTTCCGTTCCGGTCATACTCATAGCCGGTAACGGCCCAGACAAGCTTTTCACTTCCCCTGGCTTTCAGGAAACGTTCTTCTATTCCTTCCCGCTTTTCTACCAGTTTCCCGGCAGCATCATATTCATAATGGATGACCTTTTTTACATCCTTGCTGATCCGGAAGCTTTCATAAATCTTCTGGTTCAGGCAATTGTAACGGTATACGGCCTTTGCCCCATGACAGTCTTTCACTGTTGTCAGGCGGTTCAGGTTATCATAGGTAAAGAAGATTTCATGACAGTGCATGGGAGATTGCCCCTGGAATACTTTGTCAAGCCCGCGTCTTTCCCTGATTTTGTTGGATTCAGTGTCATACTCATACAAGGTGGCACGATACAAGACTCCCTCTCCGGTTTTTTCTACCGGTACCCATGTAGCAGTGCAATTTCCCAGAAGGTCATAGGTATGATACGTGGTTTCGCCACTGCTATCCCGCTCTTCTGTCAGATTACCTGACTGGTCATATACAAAGATCTTCCGGACCACCCCGTCTTCATCACGGATTTGCTCCAGACGGTTCATGCTGTCGTATTGATAGCAGGTACCCTCTCCGTCATCACGCCTGCTGTCATAATATTCCGGGCGTACCTTTTTAATCAGATTTCCGTTGCCATCATAGAAACAGCGCTCGACAGAACCGTCCGGATATATGGTACGGAGCTTCCGGCCATCCGTGTCATACTCATAGCGGACGCCATAGCCTTCTTCTCCGGCTTCGGCATAACCACATGGACGGATTTCACGCGTAATGTTTCCTGCCAGGTTCCGTTCTTTTTTCCAAATACTGCCCAGCGGATCCCGCACTTCAATTAAACGGTCAAAAAAATCATATTGATACATCCAGGCCTGTCCGTTTGGCCCCTGATTTGGCGGAAACAATGCCGTCAGATTCCCCATCTTATCATAGGTTCTGCGGGTTTCATTTCCCTTTCCATCACATACATAGGTTACGTAATTCTGCTTATTATAACGTAATTCCACCGTTCCATATTCGGTTGTAACAGAAATGTTCCGCCCTGCCGTATCATATTCATAGTTTGTCTTTTGCCCAAGGGCATCGGTTGTTTGTGTCGGATTTGTAAGGAAATGTCCATCCACTCTCTGATAAGCATAGCACATGGAATTGCCCCGGCTATCGGTTTCCTTTAATATCCGGCCATAAAGATCACGCTCATAAAATTTGCGGCACCAGGCTCCATCCCTTATCTTTCTTCCTTCCTCTATTAGAAAACCAGCGGAATTGTAACGGTACAGATATTCTTCACCACTGTTTGCCTTTTTAAAGACCATGTTTTGATTTTGGTCATATTCATATTCCCATGCCTGCCCCGAGGGAAGTTCCTCTTTCACCACCTTGCCATAAATATCATATGCCTTATTTATGATATTTCCATTCCTGTCTTTTTCATAGATACGGTTTGTCCATTCATCATATGCATACTCTGTCACAGTACCGTCGTCAGCGTAACTATGTGTAATTAAAAAGTCCTTATTATAGCAGTAACGCTCAGTCCTGCCTATCGCTTCTATATATACAACATTTTCGCGCTTTTCCGGGTAGTATTCTATCGTGCTCTTGGTTCCATCCAGGTAGTACTGGGTCACAACCCGGCCGCTTTCATCATACTCATTCATAACATAGGCATGACCATTTTGATCAATTATCTGGGATATGTTATGATCTTTATCATAATGATACGTAGTGACGCCTTCATCTACATGGCAAACAGCAGTCATGTATCCGTCCTCATATTTGTAACGGACAGCCCGCCCCAATTCATCTCGAATCTCTACAATACAGTCATCCTCATACAAGAAATCCAACACATAACCTGCTGATGTAATGACTTTGCTGATATGCGCCTCCTGATACTGTACCGTTAGGTATCCTTCACCTTTTCCTTTGACTGATAACAGACGCCCCATACTGTCATAATGATATTGTTTTTTCTCTGGCACATAAGTCAGCAGGAAGCCTTCTTCTCCCGTTAATTTTTGTAACTGATACCTTAAATCACCTTGTCTTCGGTTTTGATATATGCCCTCCACTAAACTGAACCGTTCCGTATGCCCGTCTACACACACAACATCTGCCAATGTCTCTTCCTCCCGCAGGAAAATACATGACTCCAGGCTGAAAATCCATCCCTTTCCCATAACGCCTTTGCAAGGAACTGTAGAGTTATAGAACCGCTCAATACAGAACCGGTCATCAATCAAATCAGGCAAAGACAGATCCGTTGCTGCCAGACAAAATCCCCCCGTTGCCATATTGACGGGATCAATTGAAAACAAGATATTGGCTGCCAGATTTGATAAAACTGATGACGTCGCATTAAATTCTGTTCCAAATAGTAAACTTGATGTATAGTCTACTCCCACATCAATAAAAGTTTCAGCGCCAATGATTAATGCCGGAGCATATTTTCCTGCCTTAGTAAGGATAGTATTTACTATCGGAAACTTGCCAGCAACCGCAAACGCCCCGGCACCCGCCGCATACCCAAAAAACGAAATCGCTGCTGTTTTTCCAAAATTTTGAAGATATTGTCCCAACTGTCCGTCTACGTATCCATCACTAATATCACTCATAAACATCATTCCGGTTGACACAGTTCCGGTTGTTACCATTTGTGCCATGCCGCCTAATGCAAATTTTGTAAGCCCCGGCCCTAACATTTGCGCAGCCGCCGTCCCTGCTACCTTATCCATAAGAAATGGTATTAGCTTTGCTGTGAGCGGTGCCAACACCAATGTTACTCCGATCATAACACTGCCAAACATGATTGCTTGAAAAACGCCATCATCGCCTCCGCAAAACTCATCGCGAAATCTATTATACGATTGCGTAAAGTCTCCCGACTCCATCTTCGCTAAATCAGTGGCTCCTTCCTGATATAGCGAAGCTCCTGTATACAGAGACACACAACCGGCTAATGTTGCAACCGCAACTGCCGCTGCCCCTCCAGTCACCACGGTGGCCGCAGCAAAAAGAACGCACACTCCGACTGCGGCAACAGCGGCGCCTACTCCCATTTTTCCTTTTGATTCCCGTTCCCTTGCCTCAAACACCTCGTTATTGTGATCGTCTCGCTGTTTCTTATCCTCTTCCTTTAACTTTTCATCGGAATATTGTACTCCTGGCGGATCCTTCTGATCTCCTATGTAGTTCAATTTACCCGAAGTAATCAATTGTACTTCTCCATCCTCAGTAAGTACGATTCCCTTATCGGTCGCTAAATTAACTGATTCGCCTGCAATGATAATAATGCCCATTGCCAGTGGATCTTCACCAGCCAGTGATTGTATAATTAGTTCTTGAGCAATTACTTCCCCCTCGCCAATATTCAATTCACATTGCGCACCAATTACAATGTTTTTTCCATCTAGATTTAAATCCCCATTTTTTGACAAAGTTATATTCGAAGCCTTGCCCTCATCTGACACAAATTCAATTCCAGAGTCCGTAAATTTCATGGCTTTTCCATCGGTAGTAGAGAACGATTTATCGGATACTGCCCCCTGAGCTGATACCGATTTTGATGATCCACCGCCTCCGCTCATTCGCATAGCATGAATTGCTATGCCAGATGTTTCATCCCAATTTTGAAAATAGATATGTACTATACTTCCTTCTTCTGGAAGACAATACCAGCTTGTAGTCTCAATTGCGAATGTAAAATACACATTATTACCTGATTGATATTCCTGATCCAGAGAAAAATGTACTCGAAGGCAATTACCATTTCGTTCTTTAATTAATGCTGGAAGACTTAATCCGGAAATTTTTTGATTTCCATAGAATGCAGATTTCACTCCACCTGTACGCTCCAAACGATATGTATATAAAATTTCTGAATCTCTGGTTTCCATAATCAGTCCCGTAACCTGACAGGCCACTTGTTTCCACTGAACCTGTTCACCAAGTTTGTATGCGTCTTTTCCAGTCACCTCCCAGCCCAGGTTCTCTTGCAGCATTAGTTCCTGTGCAGAGTTTTGTGTATATCCCTGGTAACGATTCATATCTTGAATGATTTTATAATTGTAATCTTCAATTTGATGTTCAAAATTCATCTCAGGAATACCGAAAAACACCTGACCGTTTTCGCCCGATGGCTCTACCATCAGATACGTTCCAAAATGTGATGCCAGTCTGCACAAAAATTCCCAGTCTGTTTCATCATATTGCAAAATAAGCCCCGGTACTTTTCTATCCGTTTCTGCCTTGCTGATCCAGTATACATTTTCATATCCTGACACAACCTGATTGATAATGTCTGCATATGTAGCATCCATATTTTGAAAGCTTCTCTGTTTCTTTACAATATCCCATTTTTTTGTGGCAGAAATAGCCCCTAATGTTAGCATTGCCTGCCCTTTTTGATAAAATACATTTACAAAATCAATATCCCCGACAAAAAAGAACGGTTCGCCTGTCAATCCGACTTTTACCTTTTGTCCTTCTGTTTCCTGGACCAGATACTCTTCCGTCTTTTCTTCTTCTATTATTGCTGTAATATACAGACAGGCATGACAGTTAAGTCCTTCTACTTTTCTGACATCTATAATCTGTATAACTTGATATGGTAATTCAAGATATAGCGATTGATACATCACCTGCATAATATCCTGTCTCCTTTACTGTCCCTGCCCATTGTCAACAATTTTTATAATCCCGCCATACAGACACGTAATAGTACAGGTCTGTATTAATGTCTTTTTTTCATCCACTAAACTTTTTTCATGTCCATCGCTCCATGTTTTCACAAATTCCGGGATGCATTCACAAATACACTGTATTGTCAGTTCATCGGTAACATGCTCCACTTCTTTGGGTTTTACTCCAAAAAAACTCTTAATCTTGCCCCATAAGGTTTGCGATTTGGCTTGATTATACCGATTTGTGGTGTCAACTGCTTCCTGTTTCATATTAGGATTTTCCACACTGAAACATTGGCCAAAGCACTTGATATTCTCTAACCCTTTAGAATCTTCGTCAAGCATTAGGGGCGACTTGGTCAAACAAACACCATGATCAAGCGGTACTACCAAACGTGCTTCTCTGGATCCCATAGAACATATCATCTTTGCTCCATGAACAACATAGCAAGTCTGATTACCTGAATCAGCTACAGCCTGATCCGCCAGCATCATTGCCAAAGCTACATCCGAATTGGCTCGCGAATTCAGATCCCTTTCATCTATCTGGGCTTTTCGTTTATCATTCTCTTCTTTCTGCGCTGGGGTTATCTCAGGTTCTTTCTCATCTTCTGCTTTTGGTTGATCAGTATGAAACACCCGTGCCAGCTCTTCTTCCTTATCCTTTTGGCTCATTTCCTCAATATCCTGTGCCTGAGCTAAAAAGTCACTAATTTTTCCATCTTCTCCAACTTTTCGTGAATCCTCTACAATGGTAATCTCCTGACCATCTATAACTTCCGTTCTTGTTTCCGCCATCGCATAATCCTCCTATTTCATCTCTATGGAACGGAAAACAATGCCTCCAAATTCTCTGCGTAAAATGCTTTCTGACACATCTACGTGTACAAAAACCTTTGGTTCTAAAATACCTTTGGTTCGGAAAATTCTCCGCGTTCCTATTTTTTCTTTGTTAAAAACAATCCTCTTGCTCCAGCCATTAGGATACATCTCTGATGTTTTATCCAGGCAGTCAACTCTTTCTCCCAACAAAATCCAATAAGTTTTTTGCTTTCTTTGCTTAACTTGATTCATCACCACCCGTCGGTATATTACCTCCGGATCATAAGGTTCTATCAGTTTCTTTAATTGATCTGATATAAGAAATACTGGTGTTTCAATTACATCCGGATAAATACTGTCTTCATCTCCCAGCATAAACAATACTGTGATATCTTGAACTTGTGGTATCTCTTCTGGCTCGATCTCCACATAGGAGCCACTTTCAATATCCCTGAATTTAATTCTGTTTTTTATCCGCTTATCCTCTTCCATAATAAAATACATGTGGCTCCTCCTCTATGATAATTTGCTGGAGTTGATGTGCATCCAGGCCTGCATAAGCAGCATTATTCCTGGTAAATAGGACTCCCTCCATCTCACAGTTTTCAAAGCTGGTTTTCTCCATGACAATTTCTCTAAAATCAGATCCTGATAGCTTACACTGGATAAAACGAACATTATTTAAACTTGCTTTTCTAAAATCACACTGTGATAAATCGCAACCGGCAAAAATGACTTCTCTCATTGCTGCATTCCGAAAACTTGCGCCAAGAAACATACAACACTCCCAAACCGACTGCTCTATTTTACTATCCCGCATTCCCATAAACATGAAGTTCTTCCTTTGTATAGCAATATCCATCAGCACGATTCGGTCAAAGCATTGGTATACATATTGGTGATCCCAATTATCAATTGAATTCTTTTCATTATAACTATTGAACTCTTCTTGATTCCTTGATTCATAATCCACCAGGAATACTGTCTCACTGTAATCTCGGTGTTCTCCCCATTTCACAACAAATCGCGAGTACTTAGGAATATTTTTTATGCAATCCCATTTATCTAAATCCCAAAGAAATCGCCGGGCTCTCTCTGCTTTCTTTTTGAAGAAAGACACTGCAATATCCATAATGAACTTATCACAATCATATTTTTGTACCTTATTCCTATAATTTCTTGCAGTTTCATAGAGATTTTTCCTTACATCCTCAAGCGGTCGAAATACTATGCCAATATCAAATACAGCTATAATCGGTTGAGCATCCAAAAAATACTCCTCATCATAGGCGGACAGCATAACTTGGTAAGTATCCTGCCACATTGGGGAACGTAGTAAAGAAACCTGAAGATACCTGACGGGATGGTCAATTTTTTCACATAACTGTTCTATCGCCACTTTTAGCTGTCCGAAAAATGCCTTTTCCAAGTCATCGTAATCCTCCTCCAACTGACGATTTCCCCAGTCCAGATATTCCTGTATCGTTAATGTGTAATCCTTAAGTGCCTCTTCCCGGTTCATACATCCTCCTTAGTTGCTGAAAACCTTAGTTCCCTTTATTGTGATATTCCCTCCGCTATCCAGTTCAATACTGGCCCCTTCCCCCTTTTTCAGTTTTACCGAGTTTTGTGCGCCTAGTAACAACTGCCCTTGTGATATTAATGACAAGGTCTCTTTTGCGGTTACATTCACATTATTTGTGCCGTATAGAGTCACATCTCCTTGATTCCCTAAGAAAATAGTCGCCTGGCCACTTCCTGAGTTTATTACAATTCCATCTTCTTGAAATTTGATTACCTGATCATTTGATGTCTGAAGATACTTCACATTTGGATTCCCCATTGGGTCTTCACTTGCTCCGGCACCTGGTTGATGACCACTAACAGAACTGACAGCATATGCCTCACTTTCATCCCCGGTTGGAAAATAAACTCTTACCTGATCACCTTTCTCTGGCATGCAATACCAGCCACTGCCATCTGGCGAAGCCGACATTGTGGAATATGGAAACCAATATGCTGCTTTTCCTGCTCCGTCTATTACTAAATCCACCATTACTTTATCTCTGGCTACCCCACATACATAACCAGTAATTGAAGCACCAATAATTTCCGAATTATAAGACTCCAGATTTTTAAATCCATTTTTACGCTTTAATAAGTATTTATTATTTAAAATCCCGTCAAATAATACATGTTGAGCATTCTTAACAACAAGTCCTTTTTCCTGTAACTCCACATAATCTCCTACCTGAAAGATTCTTGTATCTTGAATTTGAAATACAATAAAATCTATTTCATTTACATCTGTCCACTTATTCTGCTTAATCCGCAAATATTCATCTATAGATTTTGACATGGTATAACGAAATGAATCCGCATGATATCTCTCAACCTCTTCTGGAACTCCTACAAAGTAAGCCAATCTTTCTGCTATGACATCCGGAATAAGCACGGCACCATATCTTGATGTAATCCGTTTCAAAAACTCCCAATCTGTTTCTCTATATTGAATCGTAAGCTTTCCAATTGGTTCATCTGGAATTTCTAACTTAAATGCGCCCCCCGGATAACCCTCCATAATTGTATTGATAAGCTTATGAATTGTCATTCCGGTATCCTGAAATGAACGTGAGTTCTTCATAATATCCATGAGGCAGGTATTATCATATGCATATAAATCCATATAGTAGACATCACCTTCTCGTTGAACCTGAAGGCTGGTTACAACACCCCTGAACAAAACTTCCTGGTTCCCGTCCTCCATTTTATATTCAAGTGTAATTGGTGTCAGTGCTCCAGTTGTATAGATATATTCTTCTTTTTGCTCTTCTGAGAGAACTGCGATAACATGAAGTACCGCATGTTCATTCGCTTCCTTTGTTAATGTAAGCGACATTATATGTTCAAGCGCATATGTACTTAGTATTAAATTTTCATAGGTAATAGAGTTTTCCGCCATTACTCCTCCTCCTCACAAATAAGATGTAACATTGCCAAAAATAAATTTTCATAAAAGAAACGATCCATCAATTTACAAGTCAAACTTCCCATGACAATTGTAGCTTTGTATTTATAATAAAAATGCACTACAAAAATCCCACCAACTTTACTGGTAGTAATTCCAGTCGCATAAAATATCCGGGTTCTCCCTGAGTTAAGCCTACCTGCATTCAATGGACAATATAAAAGCCCGTCTTTTTTTAACTGTTCCTTCATCTTCTGCTGATACTCTTTTTCGTTTTTAACTGCTAAAGGTGCATTTGTATACATCAGGTTAGCCCCGATATCCAGTGTTTTATAAATAATTGATGTCATATTATCTCTTTGCCAAATCGTTTCTACGTCGTCTGGAAAAACAAATAAGTGAGCATTCCCATCCAGAAAACTTTGTGTTTCGCAAGCCTGGTCATTTCCTTTCAAATTAACTGTCCCTTTGCTTAACGCGCTGATAAAATCAGCAACAGGAGGCTGTTCTTGCTCCTGACGAAGAATTTCCTCTTTTAACTTCTCCGCCGCCTCATTATCATCCGGCTTGGCATTTCTTTTCAACTCCATTTGAACCAACTTTTCATCCAAATACATAGACAACCTCCTTAAATAAGCATGATTATAGCAGCAACACTTTTTTTTCCATTTTGGGTTCTATATTGTTTCTATTAATGATTCCCGTTCCCTGTTGTAATATAGTTTTTAATGCCATATAGATTTCTTCATTTAAATACATATCTTTATTTTTTTGCAGGTGTGCATTTAAGTACATAGTTATTGCTTCCTTGTTCATGCCAACATTTGACTGAATACAGTTTAAACAGAATGAATAATCCCAAGGATTTTTTATCGGATAACACATCAGCGTTTTAGCAAATGTTTTTAAAATCTCTGGCCATATGGTACTTTTTCCGCTAGCTGCAAAGGGCGCATGTATCCGGTTAATGGTATCAAACTCCGTATTATAATCATAAAAATCTGTATATTCATTGCGAAGCCTTGCCCCTGTCTGTAGCTTAAACCGGGCCAGTTCTATTTCATTCAAACTATTTGCCGGACTATCGTCCATATAGACTTGTGTCAAGTATTCTTGCTTTTCTGCACTTTGTAATTCTTCCAGGAATTTCACCTTTAAGTAAGCTGTTTTTTCTGTTGCTTCGTATGATAACTTCAGCTCCTCTTTCATAACATACGGAACCCCGTTCCAGTATAAAATTCCAGGTTTAATGATAAGGTAGTCATCAATCACCTCAAAATCGGTTCCTTTAATAATGCCATTACAGTAATCCTGATATAAAATTTGGAACATTTCTCTTGGAAAATCTCTCAGATTCTCAAGCATTTGTATCTTTAAAAGCCGTTTCTTTTCAAATATTGGATATGTATTTCTAAACATAGGACCTCTTTCTATTAACACATTGCGATTTCATCAATTATCATCGTATCTTCTATTCCAATAATACCAAAGTGATATTCGTAAAAAATGTCTACTCTATACCGGATATCCAAAAACACCACTACCAGCAGCCTGAGTTTCTGCTCCAATTCCCATGTCCTTTTCTGTCTTGTATATATCAATATCTCATCCGATGCCTCATTTCCATGGTATACAATGCTGTCTGCAATCAGCCTATGAATCATATCCAGGAATATTGATAGTAAACTGCCGGCCCGATAACTTCTCAGCCAGCCGCTTAACAAAGTATCTTGCTCTTCTTGTTTAAATAATTTGAAGGTATTTTTAACATCTGTACCAAACCGCCCTGCTATAATATCTTTAGCCAGCATTTTTTTATTGTATTCTTCTTTTGTCATCCCTTTACGGATATCATTTTCGGCCAGCTGATGAAGAGTTATACTGGTCAAGCTCTCTCTCAAGTCAGCATAATCAATTAATTCTGGTTGAAACATATCCTTGTAGATCTGATAAAAACGATAATAGGTATTCACCTCTATCACATTAATCTGGTCAAGCGTTTCCTGGTTTAAGCAATCCATTGATAATTCCATATAGGGGCTGCTATTTGTTGTATGAATAAACCGTATTTTATTTTTATCTATACCCTCTTCTTTTGCCTTTAAGATGATTTCCCAAAGATAATTCATAAGAGTTTCCCCCCACATTCATACTCTGGGTATATCCGCTGAATTTCAGATACTATAAAACTTGCAACATCTCGAATCAGCCATGGATCCTTCGCGCCCGGCTTAAAATAAAGTATCAGCTTTTTAAGATGCCGGTTATCCCTTATCTCATCTTCAATAAACGAGTTCATGCAATAGGTTTCCGGTGTTCCTTCGAACTTCTCTGCGATTTCACAGTCCTGATATTTGACATATCTTTCCAACCCAAATCCGCTTATAAAGCGGGTTAGTTCAGCTTTTGTTTTTATACTTTGATTCCATTTTCTTTGGAATTTCTCTGTAAAGTCCTCCCTTCTTAAGTTCTGCATGATTGGATATGTATAGAAATCAAGTTTGTTGTCTTCTGCATTTTTGATCATGTAGATATCCCATTTCTTAGGCTCATCAGAGCCACTGATAGCAAAAATTTTATTCCTCCTTTGACTGATGCTTTGTATTTCCAAATTGTCATCAATTAAATATGCATTCTCTTCTCCATAATTGCGGATTGATATTATGTGCTGATAATTTTTATGATCTTCACATGGAACCGGAAACCCAATCGTATCCAATTTTATCCTCTCTATATTCCAGATAGGAATCAAATCATAGCGGATATACTGGCTATACCTTCCAAAGTCAATACGGATCTCTTTGATTTTTTCATTTCCTTTTATATTATCCGGCAGATCAGTAATAACAACATCCGCCATCTTATAAAGATAAGGGGCGTTGACCGTTTGCCAAGGTATTCCGTTTTTTACAAATAGCTGATATAAATGACTGATACCGTTCAAATAAGATTGATTAGGCCGTAATTCAACAATTATTTCCTTTGTTTCTCCGGTATCTAATACCGCATTAAACCGCAAACTACTACGCCATATCTCCTGCAATTGCATGTAGTCACATTGCACCATTATTTTCATCAGGCAAAATCTACCATTCTCTTTTATCGCTTCTACAATATCAGACATTTTGTAAATTTGTTCTGTTAAATCTGACTCATCTATCGGAAACATTAAATGATGGGAACGGTCCATATACTGTCTCTCTATAATTCCTGTTCTTATCAAATACCGGTTTACATCATATGCAAGTTCATCCATAACTCGTTGCTCTAACTCTTGGTACATGGTCTCGTTTGTTTCATAGAGTGTAAGAAACACTCCCTCCATTAACTGCTTAAACACAACCCGTTCTTCCAGATTACTGATAGACTGGACTTCGTTTCGTATCATAGCCTTCATTTCTTCTGTATGGCCCATGCTTATGCCTCCTCCATCAATAAGTATTTAACACCTCACACCGTCTACTTCCTTCCATCAAAAAAGTTCTCTTCCCATGTATCATCCTCAAAATCAAAAAACGTCTCTTTCCCCTTATACAGCAGCTCCTGCTCCCGCAGCACCGGCAGTACATTGAATCCCCACCGCTTTCTGC
>Ga0153942_1000810_pt1 | contig 12566 bp, 9 predicted proteins | sample TSNJ026MetaG_FD_104731 | JGI IMG/M metagenome (GOLD analysis project Ga0153942, IMG submission 104731) | Attine ant fungus gardens microbial communities from New Jersey, USA - TSNJ026 MetaG | ecosystem: Host-associated > Fungi > Mycelium > Unclassified | place: USA: New Jersey, Brendan T. Byrne... | reverse complement strand
TCCAGGGAGACATTGTCGACGGCCACAAGCTTCTTGCCGCTCAGCATGCCGCCGATGCGAAAAACCTTGCTGACATTTCTGACCTCAAGTAATTTTTGATCCATCTCACCTCACCTCCTTGTCCAGATTGTGGCAGGCTGCAAAGCGGCCGGGCTTCACTTCCCGGAACGGCGGCACATCCCTGCGGCACAGATCCGTGGCAACAGGGCAGCGGGGCGCGAACCGGCAGCCCGGAGGTGGATTTGTCAGTGCGGGGGGTCGGCCCGGAATGCCAACCTTTTGGCTCTTGTCTCCCACCCTGGGCAGTGCGCCGACAAGCATTTTTGTATAGGGGTGAATCGGCTCGTTGAAAATGAAATCCGTTTTGCCCAGCTCCACAAAGCTGCCCGAATACATGATGCCCATGCGATTGGTCACCTGGTAGTGAACGCCCATGTCATGGCTCACCAGCACCAGGGTATTTTTCAGCTGCTTTTGAAGGCGCATCAGCATCATCAGGATTCCGCGCTGTACCACTACGTCCAAAGCAGTGGTGGGTTCGTCCGCCAGCACAACATTAGGGGACATGTATGTGGCCAGGGCAATGATCACGCGCTGACGCATGCCGCCGGAAAGCTGGAACGGGTAGGCGTCCAATAGATCGGGGGAAAGGCTTAGCTCTTCAAGGTACTGCTTTACCCTGTCCAACGTCTGCTCCTCCGTTTTACTCTTCCTATCCTGCTTGGGAATGGAATCCAGGAAATGGTATTTGAGCTGCATGATGGGGTTCAGCACACTCTGGGCTGCCTGGGGTACGTAGGAAATATTATTCCACCATGTCGAGCGGATCTTGCCGGATTCATAGGAGAAGGGCGCGCCGTTCTTCTCACCGCTCAAAATCACCCGGCCTGAATCGATTTCCAGGGGAAACTCCACGATATCATACAAAGCCTTTAAAAGAGTGGTCTTTCCGCAGCCGGATTCCCCCGCGATGCCGAAAATCTCATTATCGTAGATTTCAAAATCCAGGTCGCTTACGACGCGGACATTGCCGTCGATGGTTTTATAAGAGGTGGACAAATGATCGATTTTCAGCATTGGCTACCTGCCTCTCTTCATGGATAAATAGTCGTTGTATCCAGTAATCAAAAGAAAAAGACCGATAAACAGCAGCACCGTCGCCACAATAGGTGAGCCGATCCAAAACCATTGCCTGGCAAAGATCGCGTTGCGTTCTCTCGCCCACTGAATCATGTTGCCCAGGGAAATCAGGTTCGCGGGCGACAGCCCCAGCACAGCCAGACTGGATTCGAAGGCAATGGCCGACAGTGTCGCATTCATGAAGTTGGAAAGCGACCATGTCAGCGCATAAGGAAGGATCTCCGTCACCACTACTTGAACCGTGCCTTCCCCGGAAAACCACGCGGTGTGGATAAAGTCGCGCTCCTTCATGCTCAGCGCCATGGAACGTATCTGCCGGCTGGGCCACGCCCACGCGAACATAGCCAGCACCAGCGCCATGAGGATAACGGTGGAGGTGCCCTTCATCAGAGAGGTCATCAATATCAGGATCGGCAGGGAGGGAATGACGACGAAGGTGTCCGTAACCACCGTCAGCACGCGATCCACGGCGCCGCCTGAAAAACCCGCCAGTAAGCCGACGAACACGCCTACCACAGTGCCGATGGTTGCCACGATCAGGCCGATCACCAGGGAATTATGAATGGCCTCTATCAGCAGCCAGAACACGTCCTGGCCCATGCTGGTTGTGCCCAGCCAGTTTTCCATGGAAGGGTCCAGCTTACTTGGGTAGGTGTTAAAGGTAAAGGGATTCGCATGGGGGATGTAATATACAATAAACCCCAGGACTAAGAAAAACGCGGTCATAATCAAGCCGGTCTTGAACCGTCCATTGGTATTTTTCCAAAATTTTTTCATACCGCCATCTCCCCTTAACTATATCTAATGCGCGGATCGATGAACGGGTAGATCAAGTCCACGATCAGCGTCGCTGTGGAAATGGCAACGATGGAAATGGTGATGCAGCCCAGGATCATATTGTAATCCGACTGCATAATCGCTTTCTGGATCAGCGTGCCGACACCGGGGTAGCCGAAGATGATCTCCGTCATTATAGCGCCGCTGAACACGCCGCCAAGGCTCATGGCCAAAGCCGTGATCTGGGTTAATATGGAGTTGCGGAACACGTAGCTCCTGCCGATTTTCCCTTCCGGCAGGCCCCTGTAACGGGCGTACAGGACAAAGTCCTCCGCCGCTGTGGTGCCGGAAAGTGATTTCATGGAGATAATCCACCAGCCGGTGCCCAACAGCAACAGGGAAACGGCGGGAAGGACGGAGGATTTGATCAGGGAGGATATAAAAACGCCGAAGCCACCCGTGTGGTTGATGGTGGCGATCAGCGGGAACCACCCCAGAATAAACGCGAATGCGATCTGCAGCACAAGCGCGATTATAAAATATGGGATGGGATATATGCAGATCGCGATGCTTTCCAAAATCCTGGAGGAGCGCTTGTCTTTTCTAAAACCCGCCAGCAGGCCGATCATATTGCCGATAACCCAGGCCAGTACCGTCGACGTAAGCGAAAGGCAAAGCGTATAAGGCAAATAGGTTGCAATGATCCTTCCCGCGGGCTCCGGATAGCTCATCAAAGAGGGGCCGAAGTCAAAATGCAGAAGGCCCTTCCATAGGTATGTACCGTATTGCTCCAGCAACGAGCCTTCCAAGCCGAATTGCAGGCGCAGGGACTTGCGCAGCGATTCCATCTGCACGGGATCCATCTGCCCGGAACGGGCTTGGATCTGCCCGATCATGTTTTCTACGGGATCGGCGGGAAACATTCGCGGAATAAAAAATACGAATGTGACGCCAATCCAAATGGTCAGGAACCACGTTAATACGCGAAGGCCGAAATATTTGTGAAATTTCAACGCCACCACTCCTTGTTTAAATAAATACAGGAAGCGCGCACCGCCGTTTTCGCGAAGGCGCGCGCTTCCTGCGGCCAACCTAATACTCATCTTCGTTTAAATACGCAATAAATAAAGTTTCTATTGCGGCCTGATCCGCGTGGTTTTAAGAAATTTTATTTACACCTTAATAGAAGATTCGTATAATTTGTCATTGCGGTTGAAGCCTGTTAGGCAACAGGGGAGATTTCAGCCACGATGTACTTGAAGCAGCTCCACCACCACCAGGGACCATTGTACTGGTTGTTGGCATTGGGGTAGTTCTCCCAGTATGTGCTGTTGGTTGGAACAAACTTAACGCCGGAGTGGAAGCCGATGAAGGGAAGATCGTCGATAGCGATCTTAAAGAAGTCCATCGCAAGCTCATAGGATTTGGGATCGTCCGGTGACAGCTTCGCCATCTCGTGGATGATGGCGGTCGCTTCATCGTTGTCCCAGCGGGAGTCCTGGCCGGAGCCCATCTCACCCAGAGGCACGATCAGGTCGTTGGCATAGCCGTTGATCTGGGAGTAAATATCCTTGGTGATAAAGCCGGTGGGCCAGTAGCCGCCGATCTCGTAGTTGCCTGTCCTGCCGTCGGAGGACCAGGTGGCGGAGCTCTTGCTGACAAGATTGCATTTGAAGCCGAATTTCATCAGTTGGTCATAGGCGGCCTGGGTGCCGCGGCCGGCCTGGGCCTCGCTGTCGGCCAGATAGGACAATTCGATGGTGAAGGGCTGGCCGTTGAAGTACCAGCCGTCGTCTGTTTTCTCAAGGCCGGCCTTGATGAACAGCTTCTCGGCGGCTTCGGGATCGTACTTCCAGCAGCCGTAGCCAAACATGTCGGTCAATTCGTCCTTGCCTGTGGGAATATTATAGCCCTTGGCGCGCAGAACCTCCGCGATGCGCTCGGCATAGCCGTTATCGAAAGGCTTGACGGTGGTGCCGTCGCCAAGGTCGAGCTCAAATTCCTCCAGCCAGGGAAGGACGGGCTTGAAATAAAGCTCCTGCATAGCCGCGGTAGCGGTGAGGATCGGCACGCAGCTTGCACGGCCGGCTCCATCGAAAATACTCTGCGAAATTTCGTCAAAGTTCATGGCAAGGGCGACGCCCCAGCGGAAGTCGCGGTTGTTGTAGGGCTCTTTCGCCATCTGGAAGGAAATGCCCTTGGAGCAGGGGTCGTCGCTGGTGGCGTAGGGGAATTCGTTGTACCAGCAGGCGATCTTGTCGTTCTGTGCGGTCATGACCTCCAGCATTTCAGGCGTAACCTCGCACAGGATGTCGACTTCGTTGTTGATCATGGTCATCTGACGGGTGGTATCGTCGCCGAGGGCCCGGAACCAGACATACTTGGCTTGGGGCATTTTACCGGTGACGACGCCCATGGTGCTGTTCTGCCAGTCGTCGCGGCGCTCGTAGAGGATCCACTTGCCCAGGGGATCGTAGGAGTTGACAGTATAAGGCCCGGCCACAACAGGGTTCTCGTCTTTAAAGGCAGTCACGTCGTCCTGCTGGGAGTAGACGTGCTCCGGCACAATGCGGAGGTCGTTGCCCCAAATCGTGACGCCAAACCTCAAAGACAGGCGGGGAAAAGACTCCTTCGTCTTGATGAGGACTGTGTATTCGTCCACCGCCTCCACCGAGGAGAATATAGAATTAAAGTAGTCGCACTGGGGGATGCCGGGGTTGGACATAATCATGTTGAAGGTGAAAGCCACGTCCTTGGCGGTCAGATCCGTGCCGTCGGACCATTTGATGCCCTGCCGGATCTTAACGGTGTGTTCGGTGAAGTCCGCGTTGGACTCGGGCATGCCGTCCGCCACTTCGCCGAATTGCTCGCCCTTGATGGTGTCAATTTCCCACATCATGGCGGACATCAGCTGATGAATCCCGAAGCCCATGGTTGTGCCTTGCATGTAGCCATTGAACTGTCCGGGAGTGTCCGTAGGGGACTGGCACTCGACAATGAGCGTTTCTGAGCGGGGGGTGCCAACCTCGGTCATCTGGCCAGACGAGTTGTCCGAAGCACTGCTGCTGGCGCCGCCTGTGCTTCCTGAGCTGTCCGTACCGGTCACGTCACCCGAACTACTTGTGGTCTCAGTACCGCCCGCACATCCCGCAAATATCGCGGATATAAGTACGGACGCCATTGCTAGGGCTAGTAGAGAGAGGAAAGTCTTTTTTCGCATAAGTGAGCCTCCTGGTAAAATAGTTTTCGAAAAATCGCAAAACCCAAAAATATGGTAACCCGGATTTTTTTGGGTTACAGCGATTTCAAGACGATAGCATAATATCATACAAAATACCTGGCAATAACATAGAATATTTTGATATTTTTCACGGTAACATAATATCATATACATATTTGCATGTCAACTACTTTTTAGATAACATCTACATAATTTTCACAAGGATCTTGCGTAATTTGGTCATATACCAGCATTGAAAACAATATTAATTGCAGCGTGCCTACCCATTTATATGAAAAATACGTTGTGAAACTGTGCATTATGCGCGATACGTTTCACGGCATATTTCCATATAGAATTCCGGGTTCCCAACCAAGATTCGTTAATTTATTTGTGTATTGATTTATCGGACCTGCGGAGGAGATGCTCCTTTTTTGTAAAGAAGCGCGGGAGAAATTCCTACTCCTCTTCTCTCAGAAATCCGGCTATGTATCCGGTGGCCTGCCTGCCACGCGGTGGTTGAAATTTCCTAAAAATTGTGTATAATAAGGATACATCTATCCTGAAGGTTGTCTGCACAAGGAGGTGGTGCGCATGCCGCATCAGGGCGACATAAAAAAATTTGTTCAGCCGTTGGATAGCCTGGACGAGACACGGGCTAAAAAGCGTCCGGAGAATATAGAGGACTGGGCCAAGGTAATGATGAGGCTGCTCTACTATACCGGAGCCCGGCTTTTAATTAAGGCCAACAGGGTAAAAAGAAAGGCGGACCGGCTGTTTCGCAGGCTTGGAAAGTGGCTGCGTAAGGAGGCCGTCCAGGCAGGCCGCCATATTGTCAGAGGATATAAACGGAATATACATGAATTTACAGATATATTTCACAGAACTGGCCACGGATATGAAAAAAGCAGGAAGCGAATTTTGGAGCGCTTTGGAGACAATACATTTTCTAATTTCATTCTAGGGCTTTATACGGTCCAGCACGTTTGCAGGTCGTTAATGAAGCTGCTGCTGGCCGCTCTAAACTATGTTGCGCCGGTCGTTGCCGCGGCTTTTTTAGTTTTTACCTGGAATTTTTTCGCCAATATATCCTACGGACTGGAGGTGCAGCTTAATGGCCAGACCTTGGGGTATATTGTTAATGAGGGTATTTATGAAACCGCGGAGCAAGAGATGCAGCGGCGTATTTTCTATCAGGATGGGGACGAGCCCCTGTCAACCACGCCAAGCTTCAGTCTGGCGGTGGTGAGCAGTGATGAAATGATGGATTACCAGCAGCTTTGCGACCAGATTATCTTATGCTCGGATAACGATATCACCTATGCCACCGGGTTGATTATAGACAGTTCCTTCAAGGGAGCTACCACAGAGCCTATGGAATTGGTGATGGCTTTGGAAGGCATATTGGACCAATTCCGGATCGGCGCTGATGAAGAGGTGGTTGAATTCGTGGATGATGTCCGCATGACGGCGGGTTATTATTTAACCAGCAGCTTGGTGGATGTGCGGGTTCTGACGGATTTCGTCACCCAAGAAAAACAGACGGAAAAAATCTATGTGGTGGAGGATGGAGATACCCCCAGTGAAGTGGCCCAAAAATTGAATATTCCTTATTCTGAATTCCTTGCCCTCAATCCCACTGCGGAGGAAGAGTTCTTTGTCGGCACGGAGCTGGTTGTTCAAAATCCGGAGCCGTATCTGTCGGTGAGAACCGTTGCGGTGGAGACTTACGAGGCGGATCTGCCCTATGAGACCATTCCCAATTACGATGATACAAAATATACCAGCTACTACATTGTCAACCGTGAAGGGGAAAGTGGTACGGCCCGGTATGTGGATTCTGTCACCTACGTCAACGGGGTGAGGGTGGAGAGTACCAATATCAGCCGGACAGTGCTGGAGGAGCCCACCGACCAGCTTGTTACCCGCGGCACTAGGGAGACGCCTGTTTCCGGGACAATCTCTGTGTCGGCCGCCGCCATTGACGAAACCTCCCCCACCGGCTATTATCAATGGCCCGTGGGCGGCGGGGGAGGCAGGGTCACCTATGGTTGGTATGGTTACTACGGACACACCGGCGTGGATATTGTGGCCCCCACCGGCACAGCCACCTATGCGGCGGATTCCGGTGTGGTTGAGCTGGTCCAATACCTCAACTACGGGTACGGGTACCAAATTCTAATCAATCATGGCAATGGCAAGAAAACCCGGTATGCCCACCACAGTGAAATCCTTGTGCGTCCCGGGGACCAGGTCACTCAGGGCCAACAGATCGGCAGGGTCGGTTCAACAGGAATGAGTTCCGCGCCCCATCTTCATTTTGAGGTCATTATCAACGGGGCCCCCGTCAATCCCCAGCCTTACTTGGGATATTAAAAGCGGTATGGAAAATATTGCACGTATACAAAAAAGAAGCGGTTTGCCGCTTCTTTTTTTGCCGCCGGATTCCCGGTGTAACCCACTATACTCACAAGGCTACAGCGGCGCCTTTTAAAGCGGCGTAGAGGTAAAGGTTTGGAATGAGTTGAAATTTCGGTAAAAATGTGTATAATAAATGATTGTGTAAGAATATTTACCGGAAGGGGATGAGGCCGGTGTCACACAAGGATAGTGTAGATGGTTCAAACGGGCCATTGGACAATCTGAGTGAAACACAAACAGAGGGGTTTAGAGGGTTTATAGAGGAGTTCATCATGGGAATAAGCAGGCTGTTGTATTATTTGGGCGCGCGGCTGCTGCTTAAGGCTAACCGCTGCAAGAGAAAGGCCAAGAAAATACTGGGGTTTGCCGGCGGCAAAATTTATGATCAGCTGTCCGCAGTGGGAAGCCGGATCAGCCGGAGCCTTGCACGGAGCTTGCTTGACTTTTTAGATATTTTTCGCAGAGCGAATTACAGATACCAAAAGAGCAAGAAAAGGGTTTCCAAAAGGTGGGGCGACAGTATTCTTGCCAGTGTTATTATTGGACTGTATGCCGCCTGGGATTTGTTTAAGCTACTTATCAGGCTGTTACTGATGTCCGTTAACTATATAGCTCCGGTAGCGGCGGCGGCGTTTTTGATATTTACCTGGAACTTTTTCACCAACATATCCTATGGCCTGGAGGTTCAGCTAAACGGCCAGACCTTGGGATATATTATGAATGAGGGGACATATGAATCGGCGGAACAGGAGATGCAGCGCCGCATCTATTACCAAGAGGGGGATGAACCGTTGACGACCACTCCCACCTTTAGCCTTGCGGTGGTCAGCACCGATGAGATGCTGAGCTATGAACGGTTGTGTGACCAGATGATTCTTTCTTCAGATAATGATATTTCTCTGGCCGCCGGCTTGATTATTAACGGCAATTTTTTGGGCGCTACCACCGAGCCGGAAAAGCTGGGAACCGTTCTGGACGGTGTGCTGGAACAATACCGGACCGGCGCGGAGGGTGAGAAGGTGGACTTCAAGGATGACGTCCGCATGACCACAGGGTATTACCTGACCGGCAGTATTGTGGATGTACAGGCGCTGGTTGAGTTGGTGACCGGCGAGGAAGAGGGAAGGCAGGAATATGTGGTGGTGGAGGGCGATACCCCCAGCGGGGTGGCCCAGAAATTAGGCGTTCCTTATTCTGAATTTCTTGCCCTGAATCCCACCGCAGAGGATGAATTCTTTGTCGGCACCGTGCTGCTGGTGAAAAACTCCAAACCTTCTTTGTCCGTTCAGGTCACCCGCACAGAGGTATCTACCAAGGATTTGGATTATGAGATTATTGTTACCCGTGATTCTTCCAGGTATACCACTGACAAAACAGTGACACAAAATGGCCAAAAAGGTACTGCGGAGTACACCGACGAGGTAGTTTATGTCGATGGCATTGAAGTGCAAAGAACCAATGTTGAACGGGTGGTGCTGGAAAAGCCCGTGGATCAAAAGGAAACGCACGGCACCAAATCTTTGCCGACCACCGGTTCGGTGAACGCTTCATCAGCAGCCATTGCCGCCACAGCCCCCAGCGGAAGCTACCAGTGGCCGGTACAGTCCGGAGGGCGTGTGACCATGCCTTTCCAGGGGTATTACGGACACTCTGGTATTGACATACAAAGCAGCTATGGAGATGGCACCTTAGCGGCGGATTCAGGCATTGTCACCTTGGTTCAATATTTGAATTACGGGTACGGGTATCAAGTGGTGGTTGACCACGGCAATGGTGTGAAAACCCGCTATGCCCACAACAGTGAGATATTGGTGACGCTGGGACAGGAGGTCGCCAAGGGACAGGTAATTGCCCGCCAGGGCGCCACCGGCAATGTCACCGGCGTTCATCTGCATTTTGAGATCATAATCAACGGTGTTCCTATCAATCCATATCCCTATATTGCCTAGTATAAAGCAGCCGCCGTCCAACGGCCGGACGGCGGCCTTTTTCTGGCGGATGGAAATAAACTAATTTTAGAAATGATGCGTAGAATATAAGTGTGCAGAGGTATAAGCAAGCGGCATTCAGGGAGGACTTATTGTCTTTTCTGAAACTGCCACAGCACGTATTTGGAGCAAAAGTATGCTGGTTTTGCCTGAATAAGGTCCTTATACCTGGAAAAAATATAAAATTTTTCCAATATGCAACGCCATTTCTATTTAAATCATATAATTTATTTTGCAACTTTTAAAACAAGTGCAAAGGTGATATAATAATACTGTTAATTTTATAGAAGGAGGGTGCCGCGTTGGAGAAATTCGTCGTGAACGGCGGATACCGTCTTGTTGGCGAAGTTACAGTCAGTGGAGCAAAGAATGCTGCGGTTGCCATTCTCCCGGCCACAATCCTTGCGCAGGGTGTCTGCGTCTTGGAAAATGTACCAAATATCAGTGATGTATCTGTTCTTACAAATATACTGCGCCAGTTAGGCGCAGCCATTCGCGTCATCGACAAAACAACCCTGGAAATTGATACCACTAATGTGTCCAGTTGTGAGGTCCCATACGAAATGACCCGGCGGATCCGGGCCTCTTATTACCTGATGGGAGTACTTTTGGGCCGTTTTAGGAAGGCGAGTGTTTCCCTCCCTGGGGGATGTGATTTGGGCGTACGGCCTATTGATCAGCACATTAAGGGCTTTGAGGCATTATCGGCCTCAGTCAATTTGGAGCACGGTATGGTCAATGTAGAGGCCAGCCAATTGGTAGGCAGCCAGGTTTACCTGGATGTCGTCTCTGTTGGGGCCACTATGAATATTATGCTGGCGGCTGTGACGGCCAAGGGCATGACTGTTATTGAAAATGCCGCCAAGGAGCCTCACATAGTTGATTTGGCGAATTTTCTCAACTCCATGGGCGCCGATGTGATGGGCGCCGGTACCGACGTAATTAAGATTAGAGGTGTAAACCGCCTCTACGGAACAACCTATTCCATTATTCCCGACCAGATTGAGGCGGGTACCTATATGGTAGCGGCCGCGGCTACGGGAGGGAATGTGCTTGTTAAGAATGTGATCCCTAAGCACCTGGAGCCCATTACCGCCCGCTTGCGCAAGACAGGCGCTTTTGTGGAGGAGTATGACGACGCGGTCCGTGTTTGGCGGGATTTAAAACGTCCGCAGAAAACCAATGTCAAGACTATGCCCCATCCTGGATTCCCCACCGATATGCAGCCTCAAATGACAGTTTTGCTGACGGTTGCGGAGGGCACCAGCATTGTCACCGAAGGGGTGATGGACAGCCGTTTTCGCTATGTGGATGAGCTCCGGCGCATGGGGGCTAATATTCAGGTGGACGGCAAGGTGGCGGTTGTAGAGGGCGTGAAGGAGCTTAACGGGGCCCCCGTGATGGCAACAGATCTGCGGGCCGGAGCTGCTTTACTGATCGCCGGCCTTGTGGCTAAGGGCGTGACTGAGATTGAGGGGATTGCGTATGTAGAACGCGGTTACCAGGATATCCAGAGAAAGCTGATATCTCTGGGTGCGGATATCAAAAAGGTCACTCTGCCGGCCGAGCCATCTTTGGCGCAAGCGTTATAGAGATTTGGCAGGGATTTACTATTATTGAGGAAAGATGAGAGGGGTTTTTAGCAAGCCCCTCTTTATGGCCTTTGAGGAGGTTGTACATATGGCCAAGTTTTGTCCCCTATACAGCGGCAGCAGCGGCAATGCTACATTTGTAGGGGATTCAGACGGGGGTATTTTGGTGGACATCGGGGTCAGCTGTAAAATGACCGTTGATGGGCTTTGTGCTATTGACCATAAGCCTGAGGACATTAAGGCGGTCTTTATTACCCATGAGCACAGCGACCACATCAAAGGGGTGCGGGTATTTCTCAAGCATTTTAAAGTACCTCTGTTTGCGTCGGCGGGCACCTTGCAGTATCTGCAAAATAATGATTGTATCCCGGAGGGTGTGCGCTGCCATGTTATTCCCAATGGCGGGGTGGAAGTGTATGGCATGACGGTTACAGGCTTTGCCACCTCCCATGACGCTGCGGAGAGCTTGGGTTACAGGATAGAGGCCGGGGAGAGAAAGATCGCTATTGCCACGGACCTGGGCTGTATCACCGAGGAGGTGCAGGAGGCCATTATTGGGTCCGACTTGGTGATGCTGGAATCCAATTATGACCTGCGCATGTTGGAGCAGGGCAGTTACCCCTATTATCTCAAAAGGCGTATAAAGGGGAATCGGGGGCATTTATCCAATGAAGAATGTGCGGACAAGCTGGTGGACTTGGTTCTCCACGGGACAACCCGTCTCTATCTTGGCCATTTAAGCAAGGAAAATAATATGCCGGATGTGGCGTTCCAGACGGCCGCCAATGCCCTGACAAGCCACCAAATGACACCGGAGCGGGATTATATATTGCGGGTGGCTGATCGCTACCGGCCCAGCAGGCCCCTGTTTTTCTAATGATGCAGGTGGAGATTATATGCGTAGGCGCCCTGAAGGAGGTGTACTTTCACCAGGCCTGCCAGGAGTATGCCAAACGCTTGGGACGGTTTTGCCAGTTTCGGATTACAGAGGTCCGGGAGGAGCGTATGCCGCAAAATCCGTCACCCCGGCAAGTGACTCTCTGTCTTCAGAAAGAGGGTGTGGAGATCGCAAAAAAGCTTGTTTCCTCCGCAATGGCAGTGGCGCTATGCGTTGAGGGGTCCCAGGTGGACTCCGCGGAATTTTCCAGAATGTTTAGCGAGGCGGCGGTAGCCGGCATAAGTCATATCCAATTTGTTATTGGAAGCTCTTATGGGTTGGCTGATGAAATCAAAGCTAGTACAAAGTTTAGTCTATCCTTCTCTAAGATGACTTTTCCCCATCAATTGATGCGAGTATTGCTGTGTGAACAAATCTATCGTGGATTTATGATACAGAATGGTGGGAAATATCACAAATGATTGCTGTGGACTTGGAATTATTTGTTATTTATTGGAATATTTTGTGCAGAAACTAAATGCGATTAGAAT
>Ga0153942_1000809_pt1 | contig 12568 bp, 10 predicted proteins | sample TSNJ026MetaG_FD_104731 | JGI IMG/M metagenome (GOLD analysis project Ga0153942, IMG submission 104731) | Attine ant fungus gardens microbial communities from New Jersey, USA - TSNJ026 MetaG | ecosystem: Host-associated > Fungi > Mycelium > Unclassified | place: USA: New Jersey, Brendan T. Byrne... | reverse complement strand
CTTCATCATTTTAGTTATATTTTTCATACTAATCACCAACCTTACTTAATGCAATAATTATATTATCTATTTTTGCAGTTTCAATCACGAAACCCTTTAATTTATTTATTTTATCACTTGTAATTAATCCTTCAAAACCGACATTACTTTTTCTAATCCCAATAATATCTTTTTCTAGTTCTTTTGTTAAATCTTTTAATTTTCCTTTAATAACCTTAAAGCTTTCTAAAAATTTCTCCATATTATCTGTAAAAACAATTTTTCCTTTATTAATGAAAGTTATATAATCGCAAATATTTTCTAAGTCAGTAGTTATATGTGAAGAAAATAAAACGCTTTTTTCACCATCCTTAATATATTCTTGAAGTAATTCTAAAAGTTCATTTCTGGTTACAGGATCAAGTCCGCTTGTTGGCTCATCAAGTATTAATAATTTTGCATTATGAGAAAAAGCACAAGAGAGCATAAGTTTCATTTGCATACCTTTGGAAAATTCACCTATTTTTTGTTTTTTGGGCAATTCAAATCGTTTTAACATATTTTCAAAAGTATGATGATTCCATTCTTTGTAAAAAAGTGAATTGGCTTTTTCTACATCTGCTACTGTCCAGGAATCGACATAAAAACTACTATCAAACACTACCCCAATATCGTTTTTTACAATATCCTCATTAACAATATTATCTTTGCCAAATAACAAAATCTCACCACTATCCTTTTTTAACATATTTAAAATTAAAGAAATGGTTGTTGTTTTACCCGAACCATTTGGACCAACAAAGCCCATAATATACCCTTTAGGTAAATTAAAACTTATATCATTTAAATGAAAATTTGAAAACTTTTTATTTATTTTTTTAACTTCTAAGATTTTGTTATTCATTTTCTTCCTCCATTAATAGTTTTAACAAATTGATTAGTTCTATGTTTGTCATATTTATTCTTTTTGATAATAAAATCGCATTTGCAAAATTAGACTCTATTTCTTTTATAAATTGTTCTTTGATTAGTTCTGAACTTCTAGACATTATATAGAAACCTTTTCCCTGTCTACTTGTAATAAAGCCCTCTTGTTCTAATTCGTTATATGCTTTAGTAGTAGTTAATACACTAATTTTTAAATCCTGTGCTAATGATCTCAATGAAGGCAATATTTCATTTTCTTGTATTTCTTTAGAAATAATCTGTTCTTTTATTTGTTCTTTTATCTGCTTATAAATAGGATCATTAGAAGTATTAGAAATAATAATATCCATTTTTACACGCTCCCTTAACTGTATTAACTGTAATACATACATTATATACAGTTAGGCAAGAATTGTCAATACATTATAATTTTTTGAGCACAATAAAACACAGAACTAATCTGCGTTTAAAAAATAACAATGATATTACAGAAAATATAAATAATTACAATTTAATTATATTTCTTATATTAGATTGTGTTAATATAATCATTTGCAAGTATTTTTAACTTATTTTTTATTTTATTGTTTTCTTTAATTAATAATCTTGAATACAATAGTCATTGCGAAATAATTAGTAAATATTTTGATATCATAAATATATTTATGATAGAATAAGATAGAGGTATTCAAATGGAAAAAATAACAACCTTGACATATCAACTTCCTTTTTATACACAGAGAATAGAAGATTATCAAAAGGAAGGATTTAAAAGTCAAGAAGATGCTGATTATTGGTATCGGCGCGGGTGTGGAATTGCATCTATTCGAATGATTATTGATGGAATGAATTCTGAAAATAAAACAAAAGATTATGGTTCTACCCTTTATCAAGCAAAAGAATTAGGTGCTCATTGTGATCGAGGTTGGATTCATAAAAAATTAATTGAATTGGCTTCTTTGTATAGCATTATTGGAAAATCATATTCAAATGCATCTATTCATGATTTAGTGACTGAAATAGATTTAAATAAGCCGTGTATTGTGTCGGTGTCTCCTGCTTTTGAATTAGGACACAAAGGTGGGCATCTAATTGTTTTATATGGATATAAAATGAATAATAACCAAATTGTTGGATTTTATGTAAAACATCCTTCCAGTTGGAAAGAATATAATTTTGATAATTATTTTGTTGATATAAAAACATTTGAAGAATCTTTTTCAGGAGCGTATCTTTCTTTTACAAAATAATTTATTATGATTGAATTATTTCAAAAGATTTGTTATAAAGGAAATAACGAGGTGAAGTAAATGGCATTTTATTCTTATATTTTTAGTGCTAACTATAAACGATTTAATGACAAATTAAAAGCAGTCGCAAAAAGAGAAAAGAAGAATCATTTTTTCTTAACGGTAGATACTTTTTATAGTATTGTTAGGTATGGAATTGGTTTAACAGATTATTTAAACTATGAATTTTATAAAAAGAAAAATGCTGAACGAAAAGAATATGCTGGAATTAAGATCCAAGATTCTTTTTATGAACAAGTTAGTCCAAGTGCTTATAAAAAAAGATTTACAGTTAAACCAAATTTTTTAGAAGAATTTAAGGATTTTACAAAAAGAGATTTTTTGGTTCCAAAAGAAGATAATTTTGAAGCTTTTAATCATTTTTTAAACAAACATAAAACATTTATGTCTAAGCCTTATGATGGTCTTGGTGGTGCAGATGTTAAAAAAGTACACACAAAGGACATTAAAGATAAAGAAGCCTATTTTAAGGAATGTATTGAAGGCCGCATTTTCTTTGAAGAGTTAGTTATACAGCATAAAGATTTAAATAAACTTAGCCCAACTAGTGTTAATACGATGCGGATAGTTACATTTAATGATCATGGAATTCCTAGAATTTTATGGGCAGGACTTCGGATTGGCAATGGCATTAATAGTGTTGATAACTTTCATGCAGGTGGAATGGCTTTACCAATTGATATAGAAACTGGTAAGTTGGTTGGAAGTGCTCGTGATAAAGATTTAAATGAATATGCAAGTCATCCAGTAACGAAAGTAAAATTTAATGATTTCCAAATTCCATTCTTCGATGAAGTTAAAAAAATGGTTTTAGATTTAAGTAAGTTAAGTGATAAGATTTTAGTTTTAGGTTTAGATGTTGCCGTTACTGAAAATGGACCTTTGATTATTGAAGCTAATCGTCGTCCTGGATTTGATGTTATTCAGGTTGCAGACAGAAGAGGTCGGATGGATATTATTCGGGATGTTTTAAGAACATTGGAAAAGGAAGATAAATAATTTGTCTTCCTTTTTTAATATTCAATTTGTGAAGTTGTAAAGTAAGTTTTCTTTCCAGCAATTTGTTCTATTATGATGTCTTCTTTTTTTTCTGTTTTTGTAATATCTTTACGATGTACTTTCATAAATTCTCGTATTTCTCCTCTAATAATATTAGGGCTAATAGTTGGAATAATTTTAATAGCTTGATGAATGACTTCATCCATTTGTTGATATATTTTTATTATTATTTCATTTGGAATATTTCCAACAATTGATTTAGGAGATACATGGGCAGCATATAGAATTTCATCAGCATAAGCATTCCCTATTCCACGAATTAAATCTTGATCAATTAAGAAGGCTTTAATGTTTTTCTTTGGATTATTTGCTACTAATTCAAGGAATTCTTCTTGCGTTATTTCTAAGGCATCAATAACTGTTGGCAACATAGGATTTAATAGAATGGTTGTAAATCCTTTACTATCTTTAATCCAAAAGGTTGTTTTATCTTCAAATTCAAATCTAATTACATTATCTTTCTGTTCGATATATTCTTCGTAATAGAATTCCCCTTTTAGCATCAAATGAATTGAGATTATGTTTCCATTATCAAAATAAAAGTATAATTCTTTTCCGTGTCTTTTAATATCAATAATAAAACTATGTACTAAATTATTGACAATACTTTCCTTATTTGGCTTCATTCTTTTATCTTTCATAATTTCGATATGATTGATTTTTTTATTTAAGATCATTTCTTTTAGATGTTTTTTATAGACACTTAGGTCTGCAATTTCTGGCATATTTTCTCCTTATTTAAATATTATAGTTTTTTCTTTGATTGTTTTATCAAACTTATGAAATAACCAACAAGATATTTTATTAAATTTATCATAAAAGTAAATAGAGCAAACCGATAAAACAAAGAAGATTAAGACAATTGAATTATTAATTTGTGTTAATTCAAAGAAGCCGAATTGATATAAGATTGAATAACCAAATCCTAAGAATAATAAGCTATAAAGAATTGCTCTTTGAATATTAAATGGTTGACAAGTACGATATAGGAAGATGAAGCCTGTGGTTCCTGTTAAGAAGACTGCCAAGGTACTTGTTAATTCAAATGGTAAATTGAATGTGTATTGGAACGCTACTACTATCATCACATTGAATACGACAATCAAGGCTGTTGGTAAACTCTTGCTAATGATTCGAAGTAAGAAGTTCCCTTCTACTCGTTCATGATTTGGTTCTAAAGCTAATAAGAATGATGGAATGCCAATTGTGAAGGCATTGATAAGAGTTAATTGAATAGGTACAAAGAAGTAGCGTTCTGCAATTAAGACACTAAACAATGCTAACAAAATAGTGAAAATTGTTTTAACTAATAACAACGAAGATGATCTTTCTAAATTGTTAATGGTTCTTCTTCCTTCAGCAACTACTTTTGGTAAGGAAGCAAAATTTCCATCAAGTAAAATGATTTGAGATACGTTTCTAGCTGGGGCAGTTGCTTCCTTAAAGGAAATAGCAAAATCACTTTCTTTTAATGCTAATACATCATTCACTCCATCTCCAGTCATGGCAACCGTATGATTATTATGTTGTAAGGCATTGATGATTATTTTCTTTTGAAAAGGATTAACTCGCGCAAATACATTATATTCTTCTACAATTTTTTTTAGTTCTTCATCATTTAACTTGGAAACATCAATTCCTTTTAAGTTAGTAACTCCTACTTTATCAGTAATATTTAAAACGGTATTAAGACTATCACCAGAAATAATTTTAATTTGAACCTTTTGTTCTTGAAAATAATCTAATGTTTCTTTGGCTTCTTGTCTCACTTTGTTTTCCAAGAAAATAAAGCCAATCACTTTTTTTTCTTTCTTTTCTTCACTAGCAATCGTTATCATTCGATATGTTTCATTTTTTTTGATTATTTTTTCATAAGGAGATATATCATCCATAATAAATTCTAATGCTCCAAGATAATAAGTTATATTATTATCAAATTTAATACTAGAATATTTTTTTGAGGAAGAAAAAGGCTTTACATCTTTATTTTGCCATGTAGTTTCTCCTTTAAAATATTTTTTTAAGGCTATCATCGTCTCGTTGTCTGCATTCATGACACTTGTATATTCTCTCATGACCTTCTCTACTTCAGATTCGTCTGTCTTATAAGGTATAAATTTAATAACTTCCATCTCGGCTTCTGTTAAGGTGCCGGTTTTATCAAGACAGATAACATCAACCCTTGATAGTGTTTCAATACAATAAAGTTCTTGGACTAAAACATTATAACGAGAAAGACGAATGACACTTACTGCCATGACGGAACTAGTCAATAGAATTAAACCTTCTGGAATCATGCCAATTAAGGCTGCTACTGTTTTATATAAAGCATCGACGTAAATGAAGTTGTTGGCTTGTAATTGTGTTAAAAATAGAATAATTCCAATCGGAATAATAAAGATCGAAATAATTTTTACAATACTATCAAATGAATCTTTAATTACACTTTTAATTTTCTTTTTATGTTTTGCTTCCGTTGATATTTTAGAAACATAATTATCCAATCCTACATGGATAACTTTTGCATAGCAAGATCCACTTACAACAAAGCTACCACTCAATAGTTCTTGATTTGTGCTTTTTTCTAAAGGATCGCTTTCGCCAGTAATAAATTCTTCGGATACTTCTAGTTGTCCTTCTAAAATAACTGCATCACATGGAACTTGATCGCCAATTTTCAAGATTAAGATATCATCAAGAACAATTTCTTCGGTATTTACACTTTCTTCCTCTTCTCTTAAAACTTTCACTTTCTTAGAAGCAATTAAGGTTAATTTATCAATAATTCTTTTGGAAATGATCTCTTGAATAATACTAATAATAGCATTAATAAAAACGACTCCCATGAAAAGACAATTTTTTAGACCACTAAATAAATTTCCCCAGATAACACTTGCAATAATAATTGCTAATGCTAAGCAAAAATTTAAAATATTAAAATAAGTAAAGATGTGTTCTTTAATAATTGTTTTTTCACTTTTTGTTTTAGGTTCTGCATTATAATTGACATGGCCTTTTTCTATTCTTTCTTCCACTTCTTGTTTTGTTAGTCCTTTTATCATTTTTTCACCCTTTCAGTTATTATATCAAAAAAGACATCTGTTTTATAGATGTCTTGATAAATTCTTTAAATAAGGGGTGAGGATTTGTCGGTCTACTTTTAAACTCAGGATGAAATTGAACACCAATAAAGAAAGGATGATTCGTTAATTCAATTATTTCAACAAGATTACATTTCTTATTAATACCAGAAAAAACAAAACCTTTTTTTTCTAGTAATTCTTTATATTCATTGTTAAATTCATAACGATGACGATGTCTTTCTAAGATTATTTCCTTTTTATAACATTGATAAGCTAATGAATTCTTTTGCAAGTGACATTCATAGTTTCCTAAACGAAGGGTTCCACCTAAGTTTTTTATTGTTTTTTGTTCTTCCATTAAATCAATAATTGGATATTTTAAATGGCTTTTAAATTCTTTTGAGTTGGCATTTTCTAAATGACATACATGTCGTGCAAATTCAATAACTGCAAGTTGCATACCTAAACAAATTCCTAAGAAAGGGATTTTGTTTTCACGAGCATATTTGATAGCTTTAATTTTTCCTTCAATTCCACGATGACCAAAGCCTCCTGGAACTATAAGACCTTGACATTCTTTTAGTTCTCTTTTTACATCTTCTTCACATGTTAATAATTCTGAATTAATCCATTTGATATTTACTTTGTATTTATTTGTATATCCAGCATGACGAAGGCTTTCAGCAACAGATAAGTAGGCATCATGAAGTTCTATATACTTTCCAACTAAAGCAATGGTTATTTCTTGTTTTAGATTATCAACAGTGTGAATTAATTTATTCCATGGTTTTAGATCGATTGGTTTTGCTTCTAAATTTAATTGTTTTAAAATAACTTCATCCATTTTTTGTTCATAATAATTAACAGGTATTTGATAGATATTTTTAACATCAACAGATTCAATGATATTCTCTTTTGGAATACTACAAAATAAAGAGATTTTTTCTTTAAGTGCTTCCCCTAGCGAAAATGGTGAACGAGTTACGATCACATCTGGTTGAATTCCAAGACGTCTTAATTCAATCACTGAATTTTGAGTTGGTTTGGTTTTTAACTCTTCTGATCCAATAATATACGGGACTAAGGTAGTATGAATAAAAACGGTATTTTCTCTTCCCAGTTCATTGCGAAGTTGTCTTAAGGCTTCAATGATGTACATTGATTCAATATCCCCAACGGTCCCGCCTATTTCTGTAATGATAATATCTGCTTTACTTGTGCTTTCGGCCTCATACACTCTTCTTTTTATTTCGTTCGTTACATGCGGAATAATTTGGACAGTTGCACCTAAATAATCGCCTCGTCGTTCTCTTTCAATTACCGTTTGATAAATACGCCCTGTAGTAACATTTGATGTATAGTTTAATTCCTCGTCAATAAATCTTTCATAATGACCTAAATCTAAATCAGTTTCTGTCCCATCTGCAGTGACAAATACTTCTCCGTGTTGATATGGAGACATTGTTCCTGGATCCACATTAATATACGGATCAAATTTTTGCATGAATACTTTATAACCTCTAGATTTTAGTAATAATGCAAAAGAGGATGCTGTGATCCCCTTTCCTAAACCAGAGACTACGCCTCCGGTAACAAAAACAAATTTTTTCATAATTTCACCCTACCACTTTCTTACGAGAGGTCTTGGCTCTTTTTTATTATAACGTACATTCGTTCTTATATCAATTAATTTATCTTATTTGTCTTTCACTTTACTGAATTTTTTAATATTTATTATAGATCAAATATTTTTTGTTTTCGGTAATAAATATAATAAAGAATAATAACTAAAGTTACTGATCCGAAAAACAATCCATAAGATAAAAGGCTTCCCGTCCTTGGATTATTAATTTCGTTTGGAACATTTAGATTTTTCAAAATAATCTTGTGATATAATATTTATTGAAATGAGGTCTTATGAAAACATATGATGTAATAATAATCGGAGCTGGCGCTGCTGGTTTAATGTGTGCAAATTATTTATCTAGTTTCAGTCATGGTAATATTTTAATTATTGATAATAATAAACGCTTAGGAAAAAAATTATTAGTAACGGGAAATGGTCGTTGTAATCTATCGAATCAAAAAATTCAAGAAAAAGCTTATTATAGCTATGATAAAAAGAAACTAAATGAATTATATAACGAATGGAATCGTTATGATTTATTAAAATATTTTGAAGAGTTAGGTTTATATACAAGAACAATTAATAATGGTATTTATCCAGTGAGTGAACAAGCGATAAGTGTTGTTGATGTTTTAGAGGAAAATGTTAGGGTTAATAATCAGATTGATGTTTTATTAGAAACGGAAGTTATCGATTATAAAAAGAATGGTGATTATTTAGTAACAACTTCAAATAACGAATCTTATTATGGTAAAAAGGTGATCATTGCAACCGGTGGTAAAACATTTTTACCTATTTTAAAGAAACATGGATATGAAATTACAGAATTAAGCCCTGCTCTTGTGAAGCTAATGAGTTCTGATTCTTTATTAAAATATTTACATAATACTCGTATTAAAGGGCTTGTTAAATTATTACAAAATGAATCATTAATAAAGATAGAAGAAGGAGAAATTCAATTTAAAAAGGATGCTTTAAGTGGAATTTGTATTTTTAATCTTTCAAATTTATATGAACCAGATATTAGCAATATTGTTGAAATTGATTTTACTCCTTTTATTGAAAAAGAAGATTTATTTAAGGAATTAAAAGAAAGAATTGAAAAATATCCAAATCATAAAATTGACACCTTACTAAATGGTCTTGCTTCACCTCAACTTATTAATGGTCTTTTTACTATTTTAAAAATCGATAAAGAACAAGAACGAAAGACTTTAAAGGAAAACGAATTAAAGAATCTTATCGATTATTTGAAAGCTTATCAATTTGAGATAATAAAAACCGGTTCATTTAACGAAGCTCAAGTATGTCGTGGAGGGATTGCTCTTTCACAAATTAATCCTGATTTTTCTTCAAAATTGGAAGATAATGTTTTTATTATTGGAGAAATACTGGATATTCATGGTGACTGCGGAGGTTTTAACTTAGATTACTGTTTTAAAAGTGGGATGTTAGTTGCAGAAAGGATAAGTAAAGATGATTCGTTTAAAAAATATTAAGATGCCAATTAAACATTCGACTGATGATTTGATTGCTACTGTTAAAAAACTACTTAAAATAAAAGAAATCTATGATTTTGAAATTATAAAAAAATCAATTGATGCCAGAGATAAAAAGGATATTCATTATATTTATACGGTAGATTTAAATACACATGAAAACTATTATTTGCCAAAGCTCGCTGAGGTGTTTGAACCGTTAGAATTTATGATTCCTAAGACTAATAAAAAGTTTGATTATATGCCGATTATTGTAGGATCAGGTCCAGCTGGATTATTTTCCGCTTTAGGGTTTGTAGAAGCTGGAATACCTGTTCATATTATCGAGCGAGGAAAACAAGTAGAAGAAAGAGATCAAGATATTAAAGCTTTTTTTCAAAATAGGATTCTAAATCCAAATAGTAACATTCAATTTGGGGAAGGTGGAGCCGGAACTTTTAGCGATGGTAAACTAACAACTGGCGTAAAAGATGTTCGTTTGCGTTTCATCTTAAATAAATTTGTTCAGTTTGGAGCACCTATTGATATTTTATATAATTCAAAACCGCATATTGGAACGGATTATTTGAAGAAAGTTGTTGTAGCCATACGAGAATATTTAATTAGTAAGGGTTGTCTTTTTTCCTTTGAAACCCAACTATTAAATTATAAAGAAGAAAAAGATTTTATTGAAATTGAAACAAATCAAGGCTTTATGAAAACAAAACATTTAATCTTAGCCATTGGTCATTCTGCTCGTGATACTTATGAAATGTTATATGATAAAGGTCTTCAAATCGAGCAAAAGAATTTTGCCGTTGGCGTTCGTATTGAACATAAACAAGAACAGTTACAAAAGATTCAGTATGGAGAAGCTTATAACTTATTACCTCCAACTGATTATAAATTAGTTGCTCACATAAATGAGCGTACGGTTTACTCTTTTTGTGTTTGTCCTGGTGGCAGTGTTGTTGCTGCTTCAAGCATGGAAGGAGCCGTGGTCACAAATGGTATGAGCGAATATGCTAGAAATTTAGAAAATATTAATGGTGCTTTGTTGGTATCTGTAGATAACAATGATTTTTCAAGTGATCATCCCCTAGCCGGAATGTATTATCAAAAAGAATTAGAACAACAAGCGTTTATTGCAGGTGGAAGCAATTATAATGCCCCTGCTCAACGTTTAGAAGATTTTTTAAATAATAAGAAAAGTAGTAGCATAGGTAAAGTTAAACCTTCTTACTTACCAAATATCACATTAACAAATCTTCATGATTATTTTCCAAAAGAAATAATGGAATCCTTAAAGCTGGCTTTTGAATACTTTGATAAAAAAATACCAGGATTTCTTGAGAAGGATGCAATTCTTACTGGCATCGAAACCAGAAGTTCGGCACCGATTCGAATATTGAGAAATCAAAATTATCAAGCTAGTGTCTCTTTTATTTATCCAATTGGTGAGGGAGCTGGGTATGCTGGTGGGATTATGTCCTCTGCTCTTGATGGTTTAAAATGTGTATTAACTATATTAGAAGATTAATAATCTTCTTTTTTTGACATGAAAAAAAGAGCGATTGCTCTTATACATTCATAAATAATCCTTTGTTTTTAGTTGAATAATATCCAATTGATCCTAGTAAGATTAATCCTAAGAAAATAAATACATATGGATTATCAATCCCAGTTGGAGGATTAATGATTGGACATAATATTTCAAATTGATCTTTTGTTAATAATTCGCCATCTGGTCCATAATAGTTTCCATCTTTGATTTCACATGTTGGTTTGTTTGGATTTTCTTTATCACATAATTCGTAATATTTATCTTCGGTTACTATTTGACCATTTGGTCCATAGTAGTTTCCATCTTTGATTTCACATACTGGCTTATTTGGATTTTCTTTATCACATAGTTCGTAATATTTATCTTCGGTTACTATTTGGCCATTTGGTCCATAGTAGTTTCCATCTTTGATTTCACATACTGGTTTGTTTGGATTTTCTTTATCACATAATTCGTAATATTTATCTTCAGTTACTATTTGACCATTTGGTCCATAGTAGTTTCCATCTTTGATTTCACATACTGGTTTATTTGGATTTTCTTTATCACATAATTCGTAATATTTATCTTCAGTTACAATTTGGCCATTTGGTCCATAGTAGTTTCCATCTTTGATTTCACATACTGGTTTGTTTGGATTTTCTTTATCACATAGTTCGTAATATTTATCTTCGGTTACTATTTGGCCATTTGGTCCATAGTAGTTTCCGTCTTTAATTTCACATACGGGTGGAGTTGTTCCACATTCTTGATCATATTGTTCTTTTGTTACTAAAGATCCATTTGATCCATAGTAATAACCATCAATTATTTCACAGTAACGTTTTTCAATTGTTGGTGGATCTGGTATAAAATCCGTACTACATTCTGCCGCGGTATTATCTACACTAAATGTAATTTTAGCTACTGTAAAATTTCCTACTAATCCAGTGGCAGAAGTAAATTTAACATTTAATCCATTTGAGTTATTAACCCATGGAGATACTGTTTCAATTTTTTTCAATTCCATATTTTTAACAGTAATAGTACCTGATACTCCGATTATGATTGATGGATGCGTTGCTTGTACTTTAATATAACAAACTTTCTCCCAATCCCCATTACCTATATATGTTTTTTCATCACATTCATAAATATGTTTTCCAGCTGCATTCACGTTTCCTATACAGATAAGACAGAATACCGTAAAAGCTACTAATAATATTTTTTTCATTTTAAATTTCCCCCTTTTTTAAAATAATTAATTACGATTAGTTATTATAACATATTTTTTCTTTATGTCAAGTCCTCTAGTTAAGCAGGCAAACATAAAATTTTCAGGGTTTCTTCTTCTTTTTGTTTATTGTCAGTAATTTTTTCTTCCCACATTCTAAATTGTTCATAAATCAGAATAATTGGATATTCTTCCTTTATTAAAAAAAATAAAGACTCAAAAAATTGAATTTTTAAAAACGATTCTTCATCGTTATCTAAACTTTCAGCAAAAATTTTCACAATATTATAATCGTAATCTTTTAATTTATCTATCATGTAACTAGTTT
>Ga0153942_1000800_pt1 | contig 12620 bp, 8 predicted proteins | sample TSNJ026MetaG_FD_104731 | JGI IMG/M metagenome (GOLD analysis project Ga0153942, IMG submission 104731) | Attine ant fungus gardens microbial communities from New Jersey, USA - TSNJ026 MetaG | ecosystem: Host-associated > Fungi > Mycelium > Unclassified | place: USA: New Jersey, Brendan T. Byrne... | reverse complement strand
TGTTGGGTCAGTTATAGAGCATCCTGTTGTAATTTTTATTGCTTTTTTTATTATTGCACTTCCAATCATCCTAATTCCTAAGGACATTTTTTCTTCTTTAAATCTTGAGCCAATAATTATATCAGAATCTGTATTATTCATCATCTTCAACATTTTATCAATAAACTTCGGATCATGCTGGCCGTCTCCATCTAATTGTACAATCACTTCATAATCTTTTTCATATGCTAATTTTACACCTGTCTGAAAGGCTCCGGCTAATCCCAAATTAAGAGGCAGATTAAGTAAATTGAATCCATTAGCTTTGCAAATTTTAGAAGTTTCGTCAGTAGAGCCATCGTTAACAATTATATAGTCGTACTCCGGAAAATTATTTGTCAAATTGTTTATAACCCTTTCAATATTGTCGGCTTCATTATATGCCGGTATTATAATTAGTATTTTCATTTTACTTCAACTCTTTCAAAGGATTACTTAGCTCAATGTTAAGTACTCTAAAGCTGAGTTCTCTATTATCTTCAGTTTGAGGTACAAAAATCTTTTCAGATACCATATGTAATTGAAAAAATAAATCCACTTCATTTTTTCTTAGATTAATTCGATATATATCTTTATTTTTGCTTATGTGCAATGGTTCTAGTTCCCCTACGTTATCAGAACAGTTTACCACAATTTCAGAGAAATTAGGAGTGTCTATTTTAAAATAAATTTCTAGCTCAGTATCTGCAGTGGGATAAAATATTTTAAAATACGACGATTTACCAACCCATTTATCACTATACCATCCACTAGCAGAAATAATACGTTGTATGCCTGAATGTTCATCTGATCGCTTATAAAGTAAATGTGTTGAGGTATTAATAACAAGATCATAACCAAACAATTCAGTTTTTACATCTTTAAGCATAATAATATAATCAATTTTATCAATAACACTTGCAGAAATTGGCTCGCCTCTTCCGTTGGTCAGAAAAGAATTTTCATAATCAATTATTCCGTTCATATTTGTTGATATATTTTCATATTCCATCATGTAATATGGAATATTCAAGTTAGCTTCTGTCTTCCTAGTATTAAATTGCCAATTATAATCCGTAATTATAATACAAATATCATCTTGGCGCAAATTGTAATTTAAGTACTCATTTATATACTGAACATTAGTATTATACTCTGCATCTCTACGCTTATGGTGAAATAAATCATTATATACAAATACATTATTGTATATTCCAATGCTAATTATATTTAAAGTGATTAAAATGTAAGCAGTTCTTGCTTTTTTATATATAAACAATAAAATTAAAAACATAATCACTAATATTATTAATATTTTTAATTCATTTTCGTTCAAATATCCATAATTAAGAAAAAATGAACTTGGAGCGTCAATGGTGCAACTTTGATCTACTATTGTGCGAACCGATAAAATAATTGCGAAATATATAACTGTCAAAGCTAGAAGCTTTAATTTTGATTTTTTTTCAAACTTAATTTTCTTGAATATATTATAAAATAATATCATAATTGGCACAAATAAATAAAATATATATCTATAGTGAATTCTTATTACTTCATCACCTAAATTTTCTCTAATGTAGTAAAGAATGACCGCTGTGCAAATAGTAATAAATATATCTATAATGCAAAAAAAGTACAATTTCTTTTCAGCTGTATTCAAATTTCCCCAAAATATAAAAGGTAATACAATAGGAAAAAAATTAAATATAATAAGAACTATACAAACATAGGTAAATATAGGCCGTACAAATAGTTTAAAGCTTGCTATATTTTTAAAAATATTATTAACTACCGTTATCAGAGGAATACTTGAATTAGAATCATTAAAATCATTTATGCCACCATTATAAATAGGAAATAAAATTATATATATTCCATACAAGAGCATAAATGTAATAACGAATATAAATATTTTATATAAACAACGTTGACTTTCGTCTTTATTACATGCAAGCCATACTATAAAGCTTACAACAGTACACAAAGCAACTTGTTTACATAATGTCATAAAAAACATTATAATAGACAATTTAATTATTTGCTTATTTGAAATATTCTTTTGATGAAATAACAACACCAAATAGTATAGCAGCCACATAAACATAGGAAAATATAAATTTTCCTGTAATATCCTTGCGGTATATCCTAGCTCTGGATTTATTAATGCTAAAATACATATCAAGGCTGAAATCAACCTACTTTTTGTGTAGATTTTAGAAACCAAATAAATGGGAAAAGCAACGCTTGACATAAGTAAAGAATTCAATATTTTCACCGCAACATATGAAACATCTATGTGACCAAAAATATGACAAATTGATATTACTATGGCATATAATAAATCGTTATTAGTTGATGGCAATCCTCTTATAATCACTTTTCCTGTGTACCATAGCGATTGACTTGTTTTCCAATGCAAAAATTCATCATTAAATACTGATATCTCGCCGTAAATTATAGCTAAATAGCTTCTTGTCAAAACGCTAATCAAAAAGATAATAAATGGTATTATCCAAAGGTGATTTTTTAAACAATTATTCAATTCTATTGCCTTTTTTTTCAGTTTTATTGACACAACTGTCATCTATACACCAACTTAACCTTATTAGTAAAACTGCATGCAATAACTTGCCAATCAAATGTCTGCTCAACATATTCTCTTGCCAGCAAAATATTTTGCTCTTGAGCCTTTAAATTTAACTCATTAACAGCCATATACATATCAGCTATTTCAGATAATTTAAACATGCTCTTATTATCTATTCCCCTTGTTCCAAACTCCGTTGTAATTATAGGTATACCTGCGGCCATATAATCAAACATTTTCAAGTTGGTTCCCGATCCCGACAGCATGGGATTCAAAGCGAAATCCACTGTCTCAAAAATACGGCATTTCTGTTCTGGTGAAACTACTCCTAGCAACCCCACGTTACCAGGGATACTTCTATCTTTAAAATAATAGCACTGGCTACCCATTAATAGAAATTTTACATCAGGACATTTCGTCGCTATTTCAAATATTTTCTCACAGGCTTCTAAATTTGGGCCATGCCAACTGCCCATGAACAAACCTATTTTCTCATTTTCCAAGTCCAAATTGATTTTATTTTCTAACCGCTTTTCTACAGAAGTAAAATATGTCTCTTCGCAATCTACTCCATTGGGAACTACAATAATTTTATCTAGTGGAATATTATAAATTTTACTAAGTGTTTCTTTATCTTCATAAGAACAAGTCATAATTAATTCGCTTTTTTCACAGCATTCTTTCTCTGCTTCAAAGACTTGATAGGCTAGTTTATTTCCTATTGAATTCGTTGGAAGCATACACCTTTTCATCTCTGATTCTACATTATGAGCCTCATATATAAAGTTTTTTTCACCCAAATGCTTTTTAGCTTCATAATATAAATACGGATGAGATATAATTACTAAATCACTTTTTATAATAGATTCTTTTAATAATGCGCTATATTTCGGAGTCTCTCCAGATAATGAAAGCATTGTAATGTCACTTACCGGCATGCCAACTTTACTTTCAAATTCATTCCATTCCCTTTGTTGATGCTGCTCACTCTTAGGTACTCGAATTTCGTTCAAGTTTTCAGCTATAAAGCCACTGTATTCTCTTTGGTCTGCATTCGTAAATGATAAAATTTCAACATCAAACTCTTTCGCAACATTTTTATATAAGTTAAAAATTCTTGACTGTCCACCTCCCTGAGGTGGGTAAATAGGAAATGTAGACGTAACTGTAAGTTTTTTACGCTTAAGCTTTTTAATTGTTGACAGCTTATTATCTAAACCTTCTAATAACTGGTTAACTGTGTTCTCCCATGTTATATCTTTAACTTTTTCATATGCTTGCAACCCCATGCGTTCAGCTTCTATAGGGTTATTCACTAAATAATCTATTTTTTCTCCAATTGCCTTGGCGTTAAAACTGGTGCAAAAACCAGTTTCTCCATTAACTACAAACTCTGTAGGGCCTCCGGAATCTTTAGTCGTAATCACTGGCTTTTTATGCATCATCGCTTCAATAGTTATCAGGCCGTAATCTTCATCATAGGGAAAATAAGGGATAACTAAGCTATCCGCATAATATCGTTCTACTTCTTCATCATTAATAAATCCTAAGAACTTAATACGATCATCATGCTTCGCCATTTCTTTCAGCTGTTTTTCCTGAGGACCAGTACCCGCGATGTATAACCTTATGTCGCTTTTAACGTACTGCATCGCTTGAAGCAGCATGTCTATGCGCTTTGGAGAGTCTAGTCTGCTTACTATAAAAATATGTTTATACTCACCGGTAGTGTAGTTTTTTAAAAAAGACGGGTGATAGATAACATTTACATTGGCATTAGATGGAAAATACTCTTTTCGGTTTTTAACCGTCTTAGAGATTGCATAAAATTTATTTGTTCCATTTTTCGAAACAGCATATGAATCTAAATAATGAAGTACCTGCCTTATAAAAGGCGCAGGAAAGTCAAAAAACTCCTTCGGGATATTCATCTGATATTTCTTTAAATCAAACAATATCTCAAAATATTGATTAAGATTTTTCGGAACCGGATTCTTTTTCATATAATCCAGAACAGCATCAATATGCTGGTTACCACGTTTTATCTCCGTGGGCAAATTGGTAAAATGATATGTATCATATAAGCCCCTTAGTCTATGTTGTATATAATATATACAATTAGGATGTTCTATCATCCAAACAGGATATTTAGTGCATATAACAACATCAAAATGACTTAAATCCAACTTGTAAAAAGTATAATAATTTTCAATTAAGCTCCAAAAATCCTGTTCTTTTGAAGGCAATTTAATTAACTCCGCTTGATGGGAAGTTTTTTGATTTATTGTCTCACAAAGTCCCCATAATAGATTTTCAACCCCGCCAACCGTAAAAGGAACCGGACTAGGCCCTAAAACTGCTATATTCATCTTAGTCTTACCCTCCGTGAGTTTTATTTTTGTGCAATTATCGCATAATCCTGGCTGCCAAATAAAATATCAGACATAAGGTTGATTCCGTCATTAAAGTGAGCTAGATTTTTAATGGTTTCACTATCCAGTAAGGGCAATCGATAATCAACCTTACTCTGTTCGGTATAAATAATTTCTATATTTTTAAACCCAGCCTGCTGCAAAAAGTATTGCAAGGTTTTAGGATGTACTGGCTTTATGTGAGAAGGATCCATGTAAAATCCATTTGTATATATTGACAAACTTGTAGGATTAGGAGTTTCCAAAATAAAATAGCTATCTTGCTTTAACTTTTCATAGGCTTTGTTACACAGCGTAACAAGCTGTGAAGTTTCCAAATGCTCAGCAAGTTGAGAGGCAAAGAGGCCGTCAATAGATTCCTCCTTTAAATTAGTAATGTAAGATACAGCATCATCTTGTACTACATCTAAGTCTTTGAGCTTACAATAATCTATAAATTCTTCGTATAAGTCCACACCAATTGCAGGTATATTGTTCTGTTCAAGCAATTCTAAAAATTCACCTCTACCACATCCAAGGTCTACTACATTTTGCTTTCCTTCAAAATATGCTACATATTGTTGTTGTGTTTTTTTTATATTCTTGCGTAAGCCACGAAAATAATTTTCAAACTCAAAGTAATCAATTTTATCATATACATTAATTGAATCATTTTTTTGTTCCGTATCCGCTTTAAATTCACCCTCTAAGCATGAATTTTCATTCATTGCTTTTATTGCACTTTGTTGCTGTATTTTACCTTTTTTTATAGCCCTTAAAATCTGTAATTCCGATTGCTGAACATCAAATGCTAACTCATCTATACTTTGCTTGTTTTCTTTATGCTTTAGTGCTAGAACTTCTATATTTTGCTTAGAATCTTCATTCTCTTGCTCTAACTTTTGTATTTTTACCAATTCTGATGCTGCTTCATTCATAAAACTATTACATGTATCTAAAGAAATATTTAATTCTTCAATACAGCTTTGTAACTTAGTAGTTGCAATATCCAAATTTGTTAATCTTACTGAAAAATTCTCTATTGAAGATTCCACTTTATCTTTTACTTCAATTTTAACTTCTTCTATTCTATCATCAAGTTCTTTATCAAGCTTTATTAGCTCTTTTTTTAACTCTGACATTTCATCCATAAAATTTTGCGAAACAATTGCATTATTATACAACGCATTAATTGAAGCCGTTATCGCTCCGTTGAATTCATTCTGATCGAATAAAATAGGTTCAATTAAAAATCTTAGAAATTTACGAATTACCCTTTTGCAAAATATAACTAATTTGCCAATCAATCCCTTATGAGTAGGGGGGATATTCCGGTAATAATCTACACGAAACAATTGATTGTTTTTTTCCTTCCAATTTTTTAGCTCATGTGTATCAAAAGAAAAATTGCTTTGGCTATCATGTAATTCCTGTTGTGTTGATTGACTTCTCCCTTTTAAAAGAATATCAATAACTTCGTTAGTTGTTTTGCTTCTGTGAGAATCCTTAATTTTGATTTCTAAGTCGCCTTCAATCTCTGCAAGTATTTTTTCGATCTTTTCTGTAGTCATACTCAAAGCTTTGTCAACTCCTTTACTACTGAATCCCATGAAATATTCATATTTGAAATATGCTCTTTTGCCTTCCTCCCCATACTTTCAGCCATTAACGAGGTTTTGGCAAGTTCATCAATGACCTTGGCTATCTCTATAGGGTCTGGCAGTACAACAAAACCGTTATGCCCATCTGCAACGAATTCCAAAGGCCCACCACTATCAGTTGCTGTAATTACAGCTTTAGAAGCAGACATTGCTTCAAGCGTTATATAACCGTAGTCTTCATCAAAAGGAATAAATAAAACAGCCTTGGCATTAGCATAAAGCTTAAATTTTTCTTCTTGTGAGACATAATCAAAATAACGAATTCTATTCTGTAATTTATACTTTTTAATCAAATCAAGCATTTTATCACATTCATAAGTATTATCTGCTTTACCCATAATATACAGCTTAATATCGCTTTTGCTCTGAGCCATCGCTTCAATAGCAAGATGCTGCCGCTTCGTAATATTGATTCTGCTTGGCATGAGAATATAATTTTCATATTCGCCAGAATAAAATTTATCCATGTCGGGGCATGGGTGATATAGAGTTCGGGATTGCACATTATTATATTTCTTCATGCGGTTTGTTACATTGTCCGCAATAGTATAAATGCGTTTTGCCTCTTTTAAATAACAACGATCAGCTTTGTATATTAAACTCTTAACCCTATTGCCTTCATCATCATCTTTTATATTGCTATATTGAGTATTAAATAAGTCATATGCTGCTCTATGTTGATGCAATGCCCAAATCACTTTATTAGAATGAGGGATACAATAAGCAGGAAATTTTAACCCAATACACAAGTCAATATGACCTGCCCAGCAATCTTCCAAATGAATCAATCGTGATGCTACAATATGGTCTTCTATTAGATGTAAGGGCCTATCCATAAAGGGCATAGTTATTATTTCAGCTTCAAATTTGTTTTTAATGAGTGCTCTTCTTAAATTATTTGCGAGAAATTCAGCACCTCCTGTTATAAATGGAGCTTGTACGGTTGTTATAGCTATCTTCATGCTTTCGGTTCCTCTCAAATAATACTTCTCCAATATTCCAAAGTACCCTTTAACGACTGCTCTAATTCAATCTCTTTTTTCCAATTTGAATCGCTTACTAACTTAGCGATATCCGCTTCTATTACTGGTATATCCACTGGCCGCATTTTTTTTGGATCTTGAACAATTTCAATATTTGCTTCTGACATGGATAAAAGCTCATCTAACATATCTCTTATTGCAACCGCCTTGCCAGAGCCAATATTATAATATTCCCCAGTTTTTCCCTGTTTTATAAGCAGTCTATATCCTCTAACTACATCCTTAACATCAGTAAAATCCCTTTTAGCTTCCAAATTACCCACACGCATAACCGGATCGGCCAAACCCTTCTCAATCTCAGCAATCTGCTTCGCAAAATCAGACACTACAAACATTGGGCTTTGCCCCGGCCCGATATGGTTAAACGCCCTTACCATAATTATTTCCATTCCATAAGCCCTGCTATAAATCTGCCCTATCATTCCTTGGGCCGCCTTGCTGGCTGCATAAATATTACCGGGTCGCAGCAAATTAGTTTCCGAAACAGGCACTTCATTCGGCTTAACGAAGCCGTATTCCTCTCCTGATCCTACAAGCAATATCCTGACCTTTTTACCTATCTTGCGTACGGCCTCTAACAGATTTATCGTACCTATTGTATTAATAGTCATTGTTTCAGCAGGCTCGCTCCAAGCCTTGGCTACAGAGCTTTGCGCAGCCAGATGGAATATATAATCAGGCTTTGAAGCTCTTAACACAGCTTCTATTTGTACTGGGTCAGTAATATCCAGGTCATAAGCCGTCCCTACTTTGCTATTATCAAACGGTTCGCCTTTGAGCTTGGTAATGCTTACCTCTATTTGATTATCTTTTAACTCATCGATTAAGTAAGAACCTACAAACCCCGCCCCGCCTGTTATTAATGCCGTTTCCATACTCAGCCTCCCAAGTTTATAACAATTTTAAAAAGGCAATAGCTACTCCCAATTGTCTATCATCTTCTGTCCCCATAACCTCGCTTGGTCTCCAAAGATGATCTACGTAAAAACTAACTTCAACTATATCTTCTTCCAAATCAAAGTCGATTGGAAAGCTCAACTCATGATATCCATGATTACAAAAAATTTCTCCAATGGAATTGCCATCTATTAATACATTTAGTCTTATGGCATAATCAGGAAGGTTATTAATATAAGCAAACACAAGCATAGATGATTCATTTGAAGCTTGGCACATAAAGACCTTGGATTCTTTTTTTGCCATCCATCTAAATCCCTGCTCTAAATCATGCCATCCTGATATTACATAATCATTTTCCAACCTGTACTCATTCGATAATAAATATTTAATAGGTTGCACTTCACTTTTAGTTAGATTAACTGATAATCCATTCTCAACATATTCTCTAGTAATTTCACATCCTTCATAGCAGCCGGGACACAATCTTACAACCTTGCTATACACTTCGACTAATTTATGAGATGACCAAATTTCATCAAAATTGTCTATTTTTAGACTGCCAATAGAATATTTGTCACTTATACGTAAACCACCCACGCATACAAAAACTTGACCAAACGGATCAATAAAACAAGAGTTTATTCCGGCGTGACAATTTGAGATTCGGAAGCTGCCTTTTGATAAAACATATTTTAAGTCATAAGGTGTAGTTACATAAGGCAGCATATATTTTATTTCATCATCGGAAAAAGAATTATTAATATTCTCGTTACTTAATAGTGGTATGCAGTTGTGTCTAATTCCTAGCTGATTAATAAATTCATGAAATCTTTCAAGCTCATCATTATTTGCTACTTGCATAACTGTATTAACAGAGATTTCAATTCCTCGCTCCTTGAGGAGTTTTATAGTTTCCAGTGATTTTTCAAACCCATTTTTACATCCTCGTATCATATTATGTGTTTCAGCAAATCCATCAATTGAAACAGAGAAAGAAACACTATCTTTTGATTCCAAGCTATCTATCAGCTTAACTATTTTCTCTGTAAAATATCCATTTGATGTAATATAGGATTTTATACCAAGCTTTTCTAACTCCAAAATAAAATCAACGATATCATCCAACAAAAATATTTCACCGCCGCTTAACGTAATACTATCCATAGACTTTAAAATATTTGATTTCGATATAGTGGCAATCATTTTTAAAAGGCCAAATTCATCTTTTGTATTAGTGTCTAAAGACACCTGTGGACACATTTTACATCGATAGTTACATCTTAATGTCGGTAAATAAACCAATCTTTTCAAGGGTCTGTGTTTATCCAGTGTGATCTTATTACTTTGTTCATTTAAATGTGCCATTATTGACATTTCAACACTGACCTTTCATCTAATATTACCATATGTCTATTTGCGTTTAGCTCGCTCCATATCCGCCTTTACCATTCTTTCCGCCATTTCCTCCAAGGATACCCTGCATGTCCAACCCAGAGCTTCCTTGGCATGGGTAGCGTCACCCAGAAGTATTTCCACCTCCGCAGGCCTGAAAAACTGAGGATTCACCCGGACTACCGTTTTACCGCTGGCCTTATCTATTCCCTTTTCATCAACGCCTTTGCCCTGCCATTCAATTTCTATTCCGACGCAGGAAAAAGCAAGCTCAACAAATCTCCTTACCGTAGTAGTCCGTCCTGAGGCAATTACAAAATCATCCGGCTTGTCCTGCTGCAGCATAAGCCACATGGCCCTTACATAATCTTCCGCGTGGCCCCAATCACGTTTTGCGTCCATGTTGCCAAGTTCCAAAATATCCTGAAGTCCCAAGCGTATTCTGGCGGCGGCGTCCGTTATTTTTCGAGTAACAAACTCCAAACCCCGCCGCTCGGATTCATGGTTAAACAATATTCCTGAGCAAGCATATAAGCCGTAGCTTTCCCTGTAGTTTTTAGTGATCCAATGCCCGTATAATTTCGCCACGCCATAAGGGCTTCTTGGATAAAACGGAGTTGTCTCCTTTTGAGGCGTTTCTTGTACCAATCCGAACATTTCACTGGTTGACGCCTGATAAAAGCGAGCCTTCGGCTTTACTATCCTTATAGCTTCCAAAATATTTGTAACGCCCAAAGCGTCAATGTCAGTGGTAATAATTGGCTGTTCCCATGAAGTGGATACGAAGGATTGAGCGGCTAAATTATATACTTCATCCGCATTTGATTTACTCATTGCCATTACCAAAGAGGATAAATCCGTCATATCTCCATATATGATTTTTACCTTATCCTTTATATGCTCAATATTTCCATAATCAAGCTTGCTTTTTCTTCTCATAATCCCATAAACTTCATAGCCCTTATCCAACAAAAGCTCCGATAAGTAGGAACCATCCTGTCCAGTTATACCTGTAATCAATGCTTTTTTCATAAGATGTATTTCCTTTCGTTTAAGAATTAGCATAAGCCTCGCATACATGCGACACTTCGCCAAACATTTTCATTTTTCCGCCGTCAAGCCATAAAGCCTTCGTACACAGCTCCATAACCTGCTCGGCGCTGTGAGAAACAAACAGAAGTGTGGTACCGCCTTTAAGCATGCTTTGTATTCTATCCTGACATTTTTCCTGAAATTTAAAATCACCCACGGCAAGTATTTCATCCACTATAAAAACATCCGGCACACCGACAGTGGCAATTGAGAAGCCCAGCCTTGCGAACATTCCTGATGAAAAATTTTTAACCGGTACATCTAAAAACTCCTCCAGCTCAGAAAACTCAACAATTTTATCAAAATGGCCATCCATCTCTTTTTTAGAATATCCTAATACGGCTCCATTCAGGTAAATGTTCTCCTTAGCCGTCAGATCCATATCGAAGCCTGCTCCCAGCTCAATCAACGGAGCTACAGAGCCTCCCACCCGGACGCTGCCGCTAGTAGCCTTCATGACGCCTGCCAGCAGCTTAAGCAATGTACTCTTACCTGATCCGTTGCGGCCCACAAGCCCCAGAGAGTCCCCCTTTCCAAGAGAAAAGGAAATATCTCGCAGCGCCCAAAATTCCTCATAGTGCAGCGTTCCCTTTGCCAGCTTGATAAAGTATTCCTTTATGCTGTCGACTTTTTCTTTATATAAGTTAAACCTCATAGAGACATTTTCTACTTCAATAATATTATCAGACATTTCTATCTCCTACATGTGTAAAATAAACTTATCCTGTGTATTATAAAATATCCATAAACCAAAGGCGCAGGAAATCACGCCCGGAATCATGCAAATCAAATTAAGCTCAAGGGGCGGTATTGCGCCGTAAAGGGTTATAAGCCTTGTGTATTCTATTATGCTTGTTAACGGGTTTATCTGAACTATAACTTTAGTCCAGGCAGGCAATATCTCCAGAGGATAAAAAAGCGGCGTCAAATACATCCACAAGGTCAGCAGTACGCCGTATAAGTGAATAATATCTCTGAAGAACAGCGCCAATGAAGACAGGATCATACCGATACCCAGAGAGAATAAGAACAGATAAAGCATCGGAAAGATGATTAGCAACACGTTTGCCGTAATAGTGGTTTTTGTAAAAAGCATAACAAGCAGAAGGGCTATAAAGGAAGCTATTAGGTTAACCACTGTAGAAAGCACCTTTGACAGCGGAAACAAATATTTAGGTATATACACCTTTTTTATCAGCGAGCTCCCGCTTATAACGGAGTTCATAGCGCTGTTTGTAGATTCCGAAAAAAAGTTATAGATAGTATAACCGGAAAGCAAATAAACAGGAAAATTCTCTATATTAGAACGAAAAAGCGTGGAGAAAACGACGGTCATTACAATCATCGTTAATAAAGGATTCAAAAGCGTCCACAAAAGACCCAGAATTGATCTCCTGTATCTGGTTTTAATATCCCGCTCAACAAATTCTATTAATAAAGAACGGTATTTAAAAAAGCCTCTTACATATGGTAATACCAAATAAAACAGCTCCCTTATTGTACAAGTGTTCGC
>Ga0153942_1000796_pt1 | contig 12636 bp, 14 predicted proteins | sample TSNJ026MetaG_FD_104731 | JGI IMG/M metagenome (GOLD analysis project Ga0153942, IMG submission 104731) | Attine ant fungus gardens microbial communities from New Jersey, USA - TSNJ026 MetaG | ecosystem: Host-associated > Fungi > Mycelium > Unclassified | place: USA: New Jersey, Brendan T. Byrne... | reverse complement strand
AAGTGGAGCGCCTATAGTATGCCTTCCTCACCATATCGTTATTAAATGGGAAAATGAGACGGATGCTATTGAGGATATAGACGCCGTGACCGGAGGGTAAAATATGTCCATAAAAAAACTCACTATGACCGCTTTACTTACGGCAGCGGCTCTTATTATTTATTTAATAGAAGTAAATATCCCGTCATTGACTCCTATACCCGGCATAAAGCTTGGCCTTGCCAATATAGTAAGCATTTTTGCGTTGTATATAACAGGACCGTATAACGCGCTTGGTGTTCTTTTGGCCAGAATTTTTTTAGGGAGCATATTTTCCGGACAGGTAATAGCCATGATATACAGCTTAAGCGGAGGCTTATTAAGCTTTTCAATTATAGCCTTAATAAGAGGCTTTTTTAAGATTTCTCAAATATGGATAGTCAGCGTAATAGGAGCCATTACCCATAATATAGGACAGATTATAGCAGCGGTTATTATAACCGGTACGCCGGAAATAACTATTTATCTCCCTGTTTTGATAATATCCGGAATAATAACCGGAGCCTTTACCGGCTTGGCCGCCCAGGTATTGACTGAGCGGCTTATTAAGCTTGGTTTGGCTGACTTGTATGTTAAGAAAAAAACTTAATAATATCCACAGCTTTTGGCGGACATCCTTTTACGCAGGTGTCAAAGCCGAGAGTGCAGTTTCCTACACCCGTACCTTTTCCTTTTTTTCCTTTAAAGCCTTGACCTATTTTTATTTTATAAGCTAAAGAGTTCAATTTCTTTTTATCCATTAAATGAAGAGCATATATTAATGAAGAATAACAGGCTGAACAGGCGGCGTCCTCTTGGATATACCGGTTGTAGCTTTTGGCCGCGCCCGAGGACTGAGCCTGAACCACAGTTTTGCGCTCTGCGTTCAGTTCCTTTACTTCCGCCGCTTCCGAATAAAAATCACCTATGCCGTATTCCTTAGCCAACAGGAGATATTCTATTTCCTTCGGCTCATAGCCAATAAGCCCGGCGCAGAAGCTGTCCACCATCAAGGGGTCGCGGCCCAGAATTATACGGTTTGATTCTACCGGGTTACCGCCTTCTTCAAAGGATAAATCACCGCAGATTCCGTCCACTACGCAATAACCTGTTTTCAGCACGGTATTCAAAACGGCCACAGGCTTATGTATTCCAAGTGAATGATATTTGCGTTTTTCATTATCGGGTATACAACCCTTCAGGTTTTTCAGATTACTGGTGAGCAAGGTCTGGCAATGGGCTTTTAATACAGGAACATTTATGAGAAAATCGGTTTCCATTGGTGCTTTGCACACTTCAAGCGTTAAGCCGTGAGCTTTGAAGATTGAGGCTTTATCGGTTTTTAAATCTATAAGCGGTACTCCGTAAGCTTTTGATAAATCTTCATAACCACAGCTGCGGAAGGCTTTTTTTGTGCTGTCGCCAACCCAGGAGCCTTCCATAATTGTTATTTTATTTATGCCAAAGCTTTTCAGAAAACGGATTATTCCTTCAACTATCTCCACATGAGTGGTAGCGCCGCCCGAAGCCGGGCGGGCCAGCACCAAATTAGGCTTTATTGCCACCGTATCGCTTTTCTTCAGGTAATTGCTTATATCCGACACAATAAGAGCTTCTATAGTACCTTCAATTATCCGGTCAGACTCAGTATAATTAACGATAATATTTGGCATTTCTGTTTCCTCTCTATTTGCTTAAGCTTAGTTCTTTTTTTATAGTCATCTCAACAGCATGCGCCACTGTTTGCTCAAATTTATTTTCACGAAGGGCATAAACCCCCTCTATTGTGGTTCCTCCCGGCGAGCATACCCTGTCGGCCAGCTCCAGAGGATGGCTGTCGGATTCCAACACCATTTTCGCGCTGCCAAGCAAGGCCTGGGCGGCTATTTCTACAGCTTGCTTTTTGCTCATGCCGGCCCTTAAAGCTCCCATGGCAAGAGAGTCTATGAACATGAATGCATAGGCGGGGGAGCAGCCGGCAATGGCCGAAAAAATAGGGAAGTGGGCTTCAGGTACTTCCGTTACGCCGCCAATTGATAAAAATAATTGTTTAACCAGCTCTATATCCTCACTGCCTGCCAAAGAGTTACCGGCAACAGCAGACATGCTGGCTCCTACGGCTGCGTTTATGTTAGGCGCCACCCGTATTACAGGGGTTTGAAAGCCAAGCATGGTTTCAATATCCGATATGCTTATGCCCGCGGCTATTGAGACAAAAAGAGGATTGCGGTCTTTAAGCAAGGGATTAAGCTGAGACAAAAGCTCCCGAAAGTTAATGGGCTTTACCGCCAGAATAAAGGTCTCAGCCTTTTCGGCCAGGGTTTTTATATCAATGCAGTAAATCACCCCGAGCTTTTCACTTAATTGCGCGGAAGTGGTCTGGCTTTTGTCATATACATATATGTCCTCAGGTTTTGCAAAGCCTTTTACGATCATTCCGTTAATTATGGCGGAACCCATATTGCCCGCTCCAAAAAATCCGTATTTCATATTTTCCTCCTTATTTCTTGATGTGACTTTGATAAAATTATATACAAAAAAATAAGCCGATGCAAAATAAATTGCAACGGCTTATTGATGTTTATTGAATTAATCCTGTGTATATGGTAACAACGCAATATGTCTTGATCTTTTAATAGCCACAGTAAGAGCTCTTTGATGCTTTGCGCAATTGCCGGAAACCCTGCGTGGAAGGATCTTTCCTCTTTCGGAAATAAATCTTCTTAGCTTACCGGCATCTTTATAATCTATATGATCTATTTTATCTACGCAAAAGGCGCATACTCTTTTTTTCCTGCGGCCGCGCTTTTTAGGAACCATTCTATCTTCTCCTTATCTAAATCTAATCTACTAAAACGGCAAATCGTCTTCGTCTATACTTTCAGTTATTGCTGAAAAACCATCGGGCTCATAATTTTGCGCTGAAGGATGTGAAGGCGCTGGGGTTCCCTGCTCCTTCTGTATTCTTGCTTCAAAAGTTGTTCGGCTTTCGCAAAAGTCTTGTTCCTCAACAACTACTTCGGTAGACCAACGGCGTTGTCCGGTTTGATCATCCCAGGAACGAACCTGCAAACGTCCGGATACGGCTATCAGCATTCCTTTTTTAAAATACCGCTCCGCAAATTCCGCGGCTTTGCCAAAAACGACGCAATTGATAAAATCCGCGTCCGGTTCTCCTTCTTTGCGAAAACGCTTGTTGACAGCCAACGCGTAACGAGCAACAGCTACAGGCTCCGCGCTTTGAGAATAACGAATTTCAGGATCTTTTGTTAAGCGCCCGGTTAAAATTACTTTATTCATATGATCTTCCCCCTATCCGTCCAGACGAACTATTAAATAACGAAGGATAGATTCCATGATGCGCATACGTCTTTCGATCTCTGCCGGAGCATCGGCGGGCGACTGAAAGGTTATAAAGTAGTAATAGCCCTCATTGATTTTTTGTATCTCGTAGGCCAGTCTGCGTTTACCCCATTCGTCAACCTTTTCAACCGTGCCTCCAAAACGATCAACAAGACCTGTTACTTTTTCTAACTCAGCCTTAAGAGCTTCCTCTTCAAATATCGGCTTGAAAACCACGGTCATTTCATACTTGTTCATTTAAACACCTCCTTTTGGACTTTGGCCCTTTCACAAGGAAAGAGCAAGGATCAATACGGTTTTGTATGATATCACATCGTGGAAGGAAATGCAAATTTATTTGTTTTTTTAAAGCAAAGCGATTTTATTGGTGATTTTATTGCACTTTATTAACGATACATGCAGTATAAAACCGATAACAGAAGGTAACAATAATAATAAACGAGAAAATAAGCGGATATATACCGACGCCCTGCTTGCCAAATATCCGAACAGCTAAAAAGTATCAATTAAGAATAGAATGAAGTATAATATAAATGTAAAGAGCTAGCTGAAAAAGTGATACCCGCAGGGTAGGTGATGAGGATGCCGGGTAATTTCAAAAAAGAGGATTTAAGAATCATTAAAACCGAAAAGGCGCTAATGGCGGCTATGTCAAAACTTCTAGTGCACCAGAAATTCTCACAGATAACCGTAAATAGTTTATGTGAAGAAGCTCTGGTCAGCAGAACCACATTCTACTCCTATTTTGCTGATAAATATAACTTTTTAGAGCAATGGTTGGCAATTATTAAATCAGAAATTATGAATAGAGTAAATGATTATGAAAGTCTTGAAAATAGTATAAACGATTTTGTAAACAACAACAAAAGGATAATTGTTAACTTACTGGAAGACGCTAACGATGAGACTTACGAATTGCTGTGTAGCTTTTTGCTATCATTTCTGGATATATCTGCTGATAAAATTGACGGGGGGCCAATGAACCCAAAGTATATAGTCTTATCCAAATTCTGTTCCGGCGGCTTGGTTAATTATCTTAAATGGCAGGTAGGAAACAGATTCCCTGAGAGCTTACCAATAATGAATTCCCATCTTTATGATCTCATATTGGATTTGCTAGAATGGTACAAAGAATAAGGACATATATTTATGAGGTGAATTAATGAACAGAATTTTTGACACTAAAAAGCGACAGCTTGAATCACTAAATAACGGCAGGGGTATTAAATATCTTCTAAACGAAGGCTATAAAATAATGGGTAACCCATTTATTATGATTGATACTAGCTATAACCTGCTTGCTTGTGTAGAAGGCATTGTTACGGATGACTTACTTTTTAACGAAATCATTACACTTGGCACATTCTCACATGAAACTGTGGACTTTTTTAATTTAGAGAATTTTGTTGCGGCTTATGCCGAATCGGAAGTAGTCTCGGTGATGAAAAGCGACAAATTGAAATATGACAGGATGAACGGAAAACTATTTGATAAAGACGGTGTACAGTTGGGGAATATATGCGTAGTGGCCTGCATGAAGCCCTTTGAGGATGGTGATATGGAGCTTATAGAAATATTTTGTGAAATCCTATCCGTAGAGCTTCAAAATAGTGAGTTTTATCAAAAGATTGACCGGGTTTACCAGGAATCCTTGCTAGATATGTTAATAGACGGGGAAGTTAAGGACGATAATATAGTGAAAGAAAAAATAGCCGAGCTGCGCGGGAGACTTAAAGCTAATTTATATATCGGCGTTATAGATATATCCCAGTATGATCATACGGTTACTCACCTGGCGTATTTTAGAGATTTATTCAGTAAAATTCAGCCTGAGCATATGTATTACATACACTTAAACAATATTATGGCTATTATCAGTACAGACAATGAAACGCTATGCATAGAGAGAGATTTGGGCATTTTGAGAGAGTTCTTTGCCAAATATAAAATATACGCCGGCATAAGCGGCGGGTTTCAGGATTTATTTGAACTGCGGAAATATTATAAGGAAGCCATCAACGCGCTTAATTGTGGATTGACAGGCATAATATAAGCATAGGCCCGCAATTACGGAAGACGGCGGGGGATTGCGGGTCGAGCCCGCAATGACGAAAGGGTGCAGGGGCGGTAGAATCGCGCCGCCCCTGCGCCGGTTTATCCGGGTGCTTATGAAGCTTGTGCTCTCTCTTTAATAGTTTTCAGATTATCTTTCAGCCGTTCGTCATCCGGCGCGTATCTGAGTGCGCTTATTGCGTGTTTAACAGATTTTTCTATCAGACCCATGTTGTATGCCGCGATGGCGCACAAATCGTCGAGGGTATAGTCCCACGCGTAACCCATGTTAACGTATATCGGTGATTTTTCTTTGATCGATAAAGCCTCCTCGGTCAAATACAGCGTCAAGGGCCAGTCGTTAACTTCGTAACACATTTTGGCAAACTCAACATAAGGGTCGCGCATGCCCGGCACCTCCGCGATGGCCCTATAATACCAGCGGTAGGATTCATTTATTCTCCCAAGCATCATGTAGGACTTCGCGATCCACCGCATAGCCGCGCATCGTTCTTCGTTCCATTTGGCTGCCGGCAGCGCAAGGTAATCGGTTAATGTATCAATGCACTTTTGCCACTCGCTCCTGTACATATACTCCCTGCCCAGGTAATACCGCATCCGGCAGTCATAGGGCTCCTCCTCTACCGCAAGCTCAAGCAGTGGCAGATAAGATCCGCGTGATTTTGTTGGATCAGGGTAGTGGTTAAGTACCATACCATCAATGAATACGGCCATAAGAGGAAGCCTGCCGTCATACTGTAAGTATTCATGCACCGGCCACTTCCAGCGAAAGCCGTGCCTCACATGCACCTTGGAATAAACAAATTGCACATTGGGCGTACCATCGTCTTGCAAGCTCCAATTGTATATATACCTGCATTCTCTGATGATTTTCACTCCGTCCGGAGGCTCGCTGTCGCGCCAGGCCGTCTCTAGCTTTTCCCGCCAGCCCGGCTCAAATACTTCGTCAAGATCGGTACAGACACAAAGGTCAGCATCATCCGGAATATGGTCAAGAGAGATATTTCTAGCCACGTCAAAACGCCAAGGATTAATCTTGTCGATATAGACGACGGCCCCGCGTTCCCGCAGCTTTTCAACCGTACCGTCATCGGATCCGGTATCCGTTACTACGACCAGATCCGCCTCGCTCATAGAATCCATCCATCTGTCAACAAATTTTTCTTCATTTTTGCAGATGGCATAAACACATATTTTATAAATACCCATGTTATTATCCTTCCTTGCCAATCTGCCCGTTTATCTTAGCTCCGGCTAGTTGAAGGTTTGTTTTCAGCCGTTCGTTTCCTTCGTTCATTAGATACGCCTTTACGGCGAATTCAAAGCTTTCTGTATATAAACCGAGGTTATAGGCGCTGATTGTTCCTAAATCATAAAGCGCGTAGTCCCAGCTTTCCGGCTCGACAAGATAACTGCCGGACTGATTTGTGATTGCAAGCCCCTTTTTAACCATAGCGTATGTCAGCGGCCAATTTGATTCGGAATAGCCGAGCCTTGCCAGCTTTAGATATGGCTCCCGCGCGTACGGGCATTCCGCTATCGCCCTTAAAAGCCAAGCTTTGGCCTCTTCTATATTTCCTTTAGCTTCATAAGCGGTCCCGATAAAACGCATGGAGGCGCCGCGTTCTTCGTCCCACGCCGCGGATGGCAGACTCAGGTGCCTTTTTAATGTTTCGATACATAAGTCGTACTTTTGATGGTACATATATTCCCTTCCCAGCCAGAACATAGTTCTGTCATCCTGTGGATTTTCCTGAGCGGACAATTCCAAAAGCGGAAGGTATTGACTCCTTGGTTTTAATACATCGGGGTAATGATGAACGACAAGCCCGTTTATCCATATCGTTTTGTCTGTAGCTGTCCCGCTGTACTCCAAAACCTCGTGAACTGGATGAATCCATCGAAAACCATGCCGGCTGTGTATTTTTTCGTTGTTAAATTGCTTGTTGGGCGTGCCGTCGGCGTTATGGCTCCATACAAATAAATAACTCCCGCGGGTGAAGACAGGATTCCAAGCGGCTTCAAGCTTCTCCCGCCAGCCAGGCTCGAATACTTCGTCCAAATCACTGCTGACGCAGATATCCACATCATCCGGGATATGGTCCATTGATGTATTTCGCGCCGCGTCAAACCTCCATGGGTCGAAATTTTCCTGATATACGACCGCCCCGGCAGCCCGGAGCTTTTCAACCGTGGCATCGTCAGAGCCGGTGTCCGTCACCGTGACGATGTCGGCCTCGCTTACCGAGGCCATCCATCGGTCAACAAATTTTTCTTCATTTTTACTAATCGCGTATACACATATTTTATATTTGTTCATACATTCACCTATTATCTATGGATTGACAGGGTTGGTATAGTCAACATCATCGTCAAGCAGAGTAACCCAGACGGTTGTTCTCGTTCCGCTCCCGGCGCTGTATAGAGTGATATCATGCAGAGTCCAGAAGCCGCTGACCGGGTCTTGCTGGCGTAGTAACAGTGTCCATCTTTCAGTGGCTAGACTTAAAATCGTATTATCAATGTCAACAACGCCGTCAATGGTCCTGCCATTATTATACCCTTGTTCAAGCGAGGTGTTGTGTTGACCGACTCTTCGATAATCGACAAAAATTGTCTGGGTGGTAACTAGACGTACTAACAATGAACTACCGCCGTTGCCCATAAAACGTAAGATTACATTTTTCAGTGGAATTTCAAGAGTATCAGTCGCCGCAACCAGACTGGCCCGATATACTAAAATGCAGGTAGGGATTTCAAAGTTAAGCTTAACGGCAGATTCGGTGCCGGAAATGGTGACTTTGGGCGGAGAAGCGCTTGGGACGGCTATGACGTCGCCAACAGTAACTGTCGCGGCTGCGCCGTCAGCCCCGGCTTCGCCTGCTTCGCCGTCAGCTCCGTCAGCGCCGGTCTGCCCGGTGGGGCCGGTGGGGCCCGTGGGGCCGATGTCTCCGATAGGCCCCATGGGGCCTTCATTCCCTTGTGGCCCCGCGATTGCGCCCGCGCTGAACCACTCACTCTTCTCCTCGTCCCAGACATAAAGGTCGGGACTTACGTAGTAAAAGTCACCTCTCGCCCCGGTGGGATGCGCCGCTTCTAAATCAGCCAGGGTTTCGTAGTAACCCAGAATGGTGCCGACGGTGCCGGCCACACCCCGCGGCCCTGTGGGCCCCTCGGAGCCTGCGTCCCCTTTTGGGCCGGTGTTGCCGGCCGCGCCGGTGGGGCCGGTCGCGCCCTGCAGTCCGTTAGCCCCGGCGGGGCCGGCGTCGCCCCGCGGTCCATCAGACCCTGTTGGGCCGGTGTCGCCCTGCGGTCCCACTGGCCCGGCGGGGCCGACAATCTCCATCGGCAATATTGAAAGATATGCCTTTAATATTACTTCTTTTGAATATATAATTTCTGAAGACGTCGCGTTAATCAAGCGCAGGGTAGTACCTGCCGTTTGTATATCTATAGCCGCAAAGCCTGATACCTGCCCAGTTTTTAGAGGAGAACCGCCCCTTATAAAATCGTCTTCTGAAGACATCAATCCAAATTCTATAACCCCTCGCGGAGTGGTTTCCGTTGCTACCCACCATTCAATTGAATATTGGCCGATTTCATTAAATGTTATTTCACCTGTTACTGTACTATAAGCAATTCCTGGTGTAGTTATCGACTGCTCATTGAAAATAACATTTTGATTCGGAGCAACGCGTCCGTCGCGCGTGAGTTTGATTTCCAATGTTTTATCGTTCATTTGCCCCTCCTTTTAGCGCCGCTTGTTCATGCGTCATTTCGTGGTATTTTATTTCTACAACCGATGGATTGATAGGGTTATCATAGTCAACATCATCATCAAGCAGAGTAGCCCAGGCGGTTGTTCTCGCTCCGTTCCCGGTACTGTAAAGAATGACTTCATGGAGAGTCCAGAAGCCGCTTATCGGATCTTGCTGACGCAGTAACAAGGTCCATCTCGCGGTGGCCTGATTTCTGATCGTACCAAGGTCCGATAAAGTGCCGTTAATGAGTCTGCCATTACTTATAGCTTGTTCATATCTTTCGTCTAATTGAGTGACTTGTCGATAGTCGACATAAATCTGCTGGGTGGTAACCATATATACTCTCAGCGTAGAAGTGTTGTTGCCTGTAAAACGTAAGGTTACATTTTTTAATGGAATTTCCAACACATTAGCCGACGAAGTCAGACTGGCACGATATACTACAAATGTGCTGGGGATTCCAAAGTTGAGCACAACGGTAGAGTCGGTACCGGAATTGGTGACCGTGGGCGGAGTACCGCTAAAGACGGGCTTGACAACGCCAATATTAATTGTCGCGGATACACCGTCAGCCCCGGTGGGACCGATTGCGCCGTCAGCGCCGTCAGCGCCGGTCAGTCCGGTTGGGCCCGTGGGGCCTGCCGCGCCGGTGTCTCCGTTAGACCCGGTGGGGCCTTCAAGTCCTTGTGGCCCTGCAAGATCGCCTACGATGAACCACTCGTTCTTATCCTCGTCCCAGGCATACAAGTGAGGATTTACGTAGTAAAATTCACCGCTCTCTCCGGTGGGCTGCGCCGCTTCTAATTCTTCCAAGGTATCGTAGGAAGCCAGAATGGTGCCAACGGCGCCGGTCATGCCCTGCGGCCCTGTGGGCCCCGAGGGGCCCGCGTCCCCTATTGGGCCGTCGTCGCCAGTCTTACCGGTCGGGCCTATGCCGCCCCGTGGTCCGTCAGGCCCGGCGGGGCCAATATCGCCCTTCGATCCATCAGGCCCGGTGGGGCCGATGCCGCCCATTGATCCCTCAGGCCCGGTGGGGCCGATGCTCTCCGCCGATAGTAATAAAAGATATGCCTTTGTTACTACTTCTCTTGAATATACAATATTGTCAGCCGTCGCGTTTACCAAGCGCAGGGTTGTACCTGTTGTTTGTACGTCTATAGCTGCAAAGCCTGATACATGTCCTGTTTTTACAGGAGAGCTGCCCCTTATAGAATCGCCTTGTGAAGACAGCAATCCAAATTCTAAAGCCCCTCGTGAAGTGGTTTCCGTTGCTACCCACCATTTAATTGAATATTCTCCAATTGCATTAATTTTTATTTCGCCTGTATCAAAATCATAAGCTATTTCCGGAGTAGACATCGTCTCCTCGTCGAAAACGACATTTTGATTCGGAGCCACGCGCCCGTTGCGCGTTAGCTTGATTTCCAATTTTTTAACGCTCATTTGGCCCTCCTTTTAGCGCCGTTTATTCATGCGTTATAATAACTAACAAAAGAAAACTCTTATGCTATATATAAGCCACCTTGCATAACCCCTCTCACTTCTGCTGTTACCGATGAAGCTGTTGTGTTATAGAAAATGAGAAGGAGACTTGTCTGCGCGGATATCGACACGCTGAGGCCCGTTACTATTCCGTTGAGTACCTTTCCTAAGGGATCAGTGCTTAAAACCGTACCTAAGGCAACTGTCGCGCCCGGAACGGGTGTAAAGGTATTATTAAGCGTTGGTGAATAGTAAAGCTGGGCGGTAATAATATTATCTACTTCCGGATATAGGTCAGTTAGTATAAATTTTGCCGATAACGCGGTAATTGTTCCGGCGGTTGGCATTGTAAACGCGTAATAGGGCTCGGATTGCGAGTCAGTGAAAAAAACAATTGGATCGGTAGGAACCATAATTTCTGAAGCGGTTGCAAAACCTAGTATGGCAGCCATGCTTCGTCCGCCATTGGCGTTTGTCGTTAACATAATTGGACGGTCGCCTGTAGAAAACGGAATGATTGCTCCCGTGTCTGGACCTTCGGCGCTTACGATTGGTAAAACTAAAAGATAAGCTTTTAACGCCACCTCTCTTGAGTACACATTATCCGTTCCCGTTGAATTTACTAAGGTCATGGTAGTACCCTCTGTCAATATATCTATAGCGGCAAATCCTGAAACCTGCCCTGTTTTTTGAGGGGAACTGCCCAATATTAAATCGGTCCTTGATGAAAATTTCAAACCAAATTCTATTGCCCCTTTCGGGGTGGTTTCCGTTGCAACCCACCATCTGACCGAATATTGTCCAATTGTATTAAATGTTATTGTGCCTGTGATATCATCGTAGCCTATTCCTGGCGTAGATATCGACTGCTGATTAAAAATGACATTTTGACCCGGAGTTACACGCCCTTGGAGCGTCTGTTTGATTTCCAATGTTCTGTTATACATCTAATCCTCCTTTTAGTCTTATGAAGGTAATGCCGTAATAACGATATTTGCCTGCACATCAATATCACCCTCAAAGGTTATCTCACCATTACTGATATTAGTAATGAAAAGGGTAACCGGAGCTGCATCAACAGTAATCAAGGCCGATCCTGAAACCTGACTTGTAACAGGAGGGGCCACCGCCCTGGAATGTACTGTTGTACCTATATTTAAAGCAAGCGTTATACCTATAGTGGCCGAGGTTCCGTCTATAGTTGCCCACCAGTCCACCCGATAGTTACCATTTTGAGAAATGGTGAATACTCCAGTTGGTGGGTCATTATACGTAATAGCGGTACCTATCCGATTTATGACATTATCAAAAACGATATTCGCGTCACGAGCAAGCGGTGCTCCTTCGAGGCCCCTTAGCGCAGCCTGTATCCCGGAAACCTGCGGTATTGCGCCGGTTGCGCCGGTTGGGCCAGTGGGGCCGGTTGGCCCGGTTGGGCCTTGCGATGGGCCGGTTGGGCCGGTGGGGCCCGTAGGGCCTATCAGCACCGCGGAGGAAAGCGCGTCTTGCAGCTTGTTTCTCAGTATAATTTGATTTTCTATCGCATCCCGCAGAACAATGTGTATGCTCCTGTTTATCTCCAGCACCTCTTCTATTGTCGCTATGTGACTACTTGAGCCGTCAAGGGTGCCTAAAACATATTGGAGCTTTTCTCCCTCCGCGTTTATAATATGGCTTAAGCTAACTTCTTCCATCGCAATGGACGAAATAATCTGATTAATCGCATCCTCCCGCGTAATAGAAGAATCAGCTAATTCTGGAAGTGACATTATTGATCGTATCTCCTTAATTACATTTAATTTTTAAGTAGGGTCATCATTAGTTGTCTGCAAAGTTGTAATACTAACATTCTCTCGGTAAAGCTCGGATCAGTTGCGGGAAAACCAAAACCAGGTTGAGAGAATAGGATTGCTATAGAACCCGGCAGCTACGCAATTTT
>Ga0153942_1000795_pt1 | contig 12637 bp, 10 predicted proteins | sample TSNJ026MetaG_FD_104731 | JGI IMG/M metagenome (GOLD analysis project Ga0153942, IMG submission 104731) | Attine ant fungus gardens microbial communities from New Jersey, USA - TSNJ026 MetaG | ecosystem: Host-associated > Fungi > Mycelium > Unclassified | place: USA: New Jersey, Brendan T. Byrne... | reverse complement strand
GATCTGGGCCCTGATCATCGTATTGGTGTGCTCATATTACAACTATGCCGCCGACAGTCGGAGCAAGGACATGATGGAAAGAATAGATAATCTTTCCCAGCTTCGGTGATCAATCTTAGTTCAGTCAACAGATCACACGCAACATGCGATATGAATTTCCGGTTTTATACATGCTCGCGACTTATACTATTGAGAAATCTTGGGTATCACTTAGGAAGAGTTTTACATAGACTAATCTCAGCAGTCCAGCTGGAACAAATACGAGAGACTTCCTGAAGTCGTGTAATTATTCTTCAGACGAGGATCAGGGGGTAAAACGGCGCAGCAATTGTTCGTCAGTCGGATCCCTTCGCGGGGGGGAAATATTTCGGAGGTACTCCAATGGCACGAGTTGTCCTGTTGGAAAATTTTGTGTAGATGAGGATACACTTAACTGATAAGATGGGCTGGAAAAAACTGTGTGTTGGTTTGACTGCTGAAGGTGTCGACTGCGAGAGGTAGATGATGAGCCAAGTGGGTAAGCATGTAACGGAGGTGTTGTGGACGATGGAGGGATCTCTCCAAAATGAAAGTCACTGCTATGTGTCCGGCTATCTCGTCTAACCTTTCCAACTCGAGCGCTCTTGAACCATCCTTCAGGAACGTTCACATCCCCCACTCCTGGTATTTCATCTACAGTTTGCAACTCATCGAGCTTGATTTGATTGAAGTAGGCAGCTGTAACACCATGAGTGCCATTGCATACGTACATGTACAGCTCAAGACATACTTAAGTGCCACTTTCTTATGATTCCCCGGGTACGGTCAGCAGGCAACGAGACAAGTACACTGTACGTCTGTTTTATCAATAGTTCAGGATCCAAGGCCCCTTTTGGATCGGGAGGGAATGGTATAATTGGTGTTTGTCCAGTCGAAGGCCTTCTTAGGGAAAGATAAACATGTGTGATGTTTCCTAGCAAGTCAACAACAATCTACCTCATCCTCTGTGCCCAAGGAGTGACCGAGTTGGTTCCATCATCACTCAAATCAGGTTCTTTTTGATGGTAGAACAGAAACTCCTTCATGTCAAGTCAGCACTAGAAGAGGAAAAGGCGGTAAGAGACTCGTACATCGCGCACGCCTGACATCCATCGGATAAATCAGCTATGATGGCTATAATAATCCAAAGTCATGAATGCTACATACGACTTGGTCCCCAGCCCATCCCGTCAGTCCTTTAGTTAAAGTCAGAGCAAGGTGGAACGTTACAATCAAATACATACCATCGTTCCATGCCCAGGCCAGTGGGTTCGGTGTTGGCACCACGCTCTTCCCTAAACGTAATCATATCAGCGCAGTCCTTGCCTCCCGGACCAATTATTGAACAACCAGACATATATGTTCCCCGGCATGATAGCTCGTCGCTCCTCACCATCTAGGCGCCGAGTGATGAGAGGATAGCGATGGAAAGCTACGGCAGTGAAAACCAACAATGCGTCAGCAGCCGAGCGAATGCGGACATTCTGAAGGGTTGGGAACTGCATAATAAGATGTACAAAGTGGATGAGGGTCAGAAAGGAATAAAGGCCAAGCAGGAGCGAACCTATTTAAAGAATACAGGCAATAGCTGAGCCGCAGGGCCGACCGAAAAACGGATCTGCGAAGTCAGAAATCAAAATTTTGGCTTGTAACAGGACCAGTAGAGCACATGCATGATCTCAAAGTTGGAACGTAAGAACCCAGTCTACCATTCACACGTTAGTTTACGACTGTTCAGATGGGAGTCGCTCGCAAAACGGAGCGGACAACTCCCAAGAACCGATTTTTAGAGCACTGTACCTGAGAAAGTCAGTATCGAGATAAACACCGACGTGCTAACTCTAAATAATTCTGAGGCTATCTTAGATCGGAGATCCCGAATGCCGATTTGGAGTGTAATTGAACTGTAAATGCAAGTATCAAATCAGATGCTTACTGAATGCCTGTTGAGAAGTGTATCTAATCCTGTGTGGCTTTCAGAAGCCGAGTGCCGTATGGAATATCCCCTCATGAGGCTCCGGATAATTTGGGCATCCGAATTTGATTAGACTATGAAAACGTTTTTCCCGCCGATCTCAAAAGCTAGGGCTGATAGTGAATTCAAGGTTAAAGGACATACGATTATACAATGAATCGGTGACCGAGGGCACGCAAAGATGGACAAATTTGATTTGCTCATTTCAATATCTGTGACCTGGACTTAAGATTGATCTTAAATAGGACAGGGGCTGAAGCTTCGATCCGGCCGCAAGTCTTGATAGTGTTCATCATTTCTTGAACTGGAAAACAGCCTATTGTATTATGAGAGGCAACTATGTACTGAGGCCACGCATGGATCAACGGCAATAACTTGATGCGTCGGCATTGCGTTATGACATCATCATCATCTCATGTGGTTACCATGGTGGAACACTTTTAGGATTATTTTCCAACAGAAATTGGAGTAGTGATAGGTACTTCATGTGGGTGATATATAGTACGATCTTTCTGCGGCGAGTCATCCAGTCTGCCCTCCAGTGTTTGGGCTACAGCCATCATTCAGTTATTATTTTGTATCATCTAATCACTATCTACACGAACATGCTATTGTCACCAATTCGGATATGATCACTCATGGGCTGAGCTCTGTTCTCCCAGGATCGTGGACGGCTAATTCCAGTTCCTGTCACGGGGCTGTCAAAAAAAGAAAAGATTATGCCATCAGTTTCTTTATGGACAAATTTGCGTCACGAATGTCTTCCGGACCCTGCATGTCTTCTTTTCTCATAGACCTCCATCATACTCACGGAACTAAACCCCTAAGTCCATGATGGCATCTGGCTTGTGGATTGTGGATTGTGTCTTTAGCAATGATGACAGAAAACATGATAAAGTTGATCTAGGATCTGTTTGGAGATTGTCAATTACTGTGAGCCAGGACAGGGATAACTTTGAAAATGGACCTGAACATCCCAAGTTGTGGGAAATTCGAGTTGAGATATAAACAACCGACAAACTGAATCTTCCCATTTCCTGATTAAATAAGATAGAGCAATAACGTGTCACCTGGTCATGTATCATCAAGGTAAACCAGGAATTACTACAGGAGACTCAGAATAAGAGACAGGCACACGAGAACACACGCTAAATCATAAGATCAGTGTCTGATTTGGATCATGCTGCCAGCTGAACTAAGCATGTGCGGATCGGGTTCATTAGAGAACATGTAGCTACAATATCAAGAATCAATTTCGGATGATCCAACTCTATGTTCTGCAGCGATGATGAGAGAGGTGAACCACTAGCAAGGCATTGGACGAACCTGATTGAGGCAAGACGGCAGGCAGATAATCCGGAATTTCGGTATAGTGCATCTGCTCCCGAAAGAGGTAGCGTATCCTGAGTGCCTTAGGAATACAAGGAGCAGGGTCAAGAAATCCTTGTAGGCTCAGCTGCACGTGCAGAAAGAAGAATGTTAGAACTCGATTTGGTAGGATTGTCAAAGTTTTATCACCTTTGCTTCTTCTCCTTCGGCAATGAAGAGTTGTGAGTTTCTGATGAGGGCCTGAAGAGGAATTGTTACATCAAGACTCAGATCTGGTGTACTTTCGCTCGCTTCGGCTGACCCATAGTTGGCTTCGAGTATGACTAGGCCTAAAGTGGATATTAGTCAATCTCTAGCCAGTAGGAAAATTCTACTAGCCTTGCTTTGACTTTTCAGTTTGGTTGCGTCTGCGGGCAAGGTCTCGCAGCATATGTTCAACAGTATTTCTCTCTCGTCGTTCTTCTGGTTTTTCTAAGCGCTTACGAGTCGTACGAAGGTGACTGCCATAGAGCATCTTTCAGTGGATGGAGAACACAAGTCCTCAGAAAATTGTAGACACACAGAAGTCTCCGGGTGCGACGACGGGGAAGAATGACAAAACGGTACATAAGGAGACTTGATAAAACCGGTAAAACAGTTGTGATCAGTGCCAATGGTGGGTCATACTCGGAAGAAAGTATGACCGGCATTGAGAACTGTTGTTCTAAGCGGGAGATGCTGCACAAATAGAGGGTTGAGTGACTCAACAACATGAACGGAAAAAACACACTCAATTCCAAGGACAACCCCAGTCCAACTTAGGGTTGTTGTCATGCTTATTTCAAGTGATTTTGAGGGGATCAACCATATGGCAGAAAAGAACCAGTTCATGCCAAGAGCGCCAAGAGTTAAGCCGATCTTGAACGTAGTTCCTAATTCAAGTAGATTCACGCCCACTTCACTAACTAGCTTGATATCCTCTTCTTCCAAATCCAGTCCATGAGACATAAATATAATTCCTGTTTCCAGTCCAGACAGAGAAGAGTTTTCTCCGCAACTGTCATGTCTGTCGGCAGTAGGTCGAATACCAAAAGGTTTAAGTGATGTGAGACGAAGCTTCACATGAGGCCGGCGCCCAACGCGGACGTCAATGGTTGCCTGTTCGTTCCTTGTTCGAAAAAGTTTCCGTGTCAAAGAAGCACTCAGAATAGGTCGCAAGAAGAGAGGAGCACCCAAAGACCCGACAGCTCTGATAGTAAAGGCGTTCAAGCTATCTTGATAGGATGATTCCAGCCGAGTGCGGAAAGGAAAGGTTAGGTAGATTAGGGCCTATTTGAAACCTGATAAGTATATGGATGGACTAGAGGTTTAGTTGAACTCACCGAACTCGACAACCGAGGAGAAAATTGATGCTGTACAGTTCCAATAACATCCAAGCGACGTATGTCACTTCGCATTTGAGCACCTAAACCGAAACTGGTTCTGTCATTTATTTTGCTCTGATAGAATACATGAGTAAAGGCCAGAATGTCTGAAGAGAAAGCGATTTTCAACTTGGATTTTGTGTCGCAAAGTGTAATTCATAAGTCCAACGCCAGATATTCGATCAAAGACAGTCGCCTGTGTAGGGCCAAACAGAGGGACTGCATATACAGAGCATTGGAGAGTGCCTTGAGGTGATAAAACTTCATGTTGACGAGCCTGCCTTAGTTCACCCTTCACATTGGCCAATTTCTCCCGAACCTATATACGAGAATGATTTATTATCAGTCAGGGGCAAGCAAAGAGATCCATGCACATCGTCCAACGAGCTTGATCGAATTCCTTGAGGCCAATCAAGAGCGAGGCCATGGTACCCTATACAGCAGCGTTAACTCTATATGAAATTCTGAACAAGTGAGCTTACCCAGTTGATCATAAACCTCTCTTTCTACAGTTAAAACACATATTCATACTTCAGTCGCTTTGAAAGCGTACCGAAGAAAAGGGTCGGATAAAACTGGTGGAGACGTTGAATAGAGAATAAGCTTGATTGAGAGCGAGACAAACCTTCATATGCTTTCTGTATTTTGAGGAAATTTTGAGTGGCTATTTCTTTGGATTCTGGATCTTGTTGCTTGTCCGGATGGAACGCCAGCGAAAGTGTCCGATATCGCTCGTGTACTTCACTCAGTGACGCGCCTTTACTAAGGTTGAGAACATGGCTGTAAAACTGAGGGTAAAACGATGTTGACGAAGGTGCTGGAAGTAATTTACTAAAAATAGTTTTCTGGATACTGATCTCTGGCTCCTTTAAGAGACGACATACAGCTGGCGACGCACGCGTTTGGTGAAAGACGTGTCTAGATCATTGCAAGGTCACATCCATTATACACAAATGGTGTGGGAAATCAAACCCTAATTTGTAAGGATATTTGAAATCCTCAAATATAATTTATATCGAATGTGCTTAAACTTTTCTTCATTTGTGTTGGAAGAATTGTTACTGCAAGCACAGCAATTATGGACAGCTGACTGAACACTCACTGAATGATATCACATCAGTTATTTTTTTAAAAAAACAATTTTCTCTAGTGGACCTGAAGTGTTATTCCAAGATTATAACTTATTCTAAGAGCAAAGCATATCCATTTTATCCTGTTCTTGTGGGTACAGTCTATCTTTGTCCTACCCCTGTTGATACTCTGAGGGTATACCCTGGTCCTGGTGGGCCCTACTTAAATAGAGTATACTCATCCACAAAGTAGAATGTATCCCTAGGGATCTTAATACTAACCTACCCTAGGATGACCCAACTGCAGCATCATGAATACCCTTTGAGTTTCCTATGATAGATACAGGATCACAATACTGATATCATACAGCCCTCGTCTTCACAAATCATACTCCTAACTTGGAGCTGAATGCCAAATTCGAGACTGTGACGATAATCTGTCAATTATCTAATTCGACATAAGTCACCATATCCAGGCACGACGGGAACCCACGGCAAATCGTTTCACAACGCATGTCAACCTCACCTACGGGCAGTCAACAATCTCTCGTACTTTCAACAACTGCATATTCTAGTGCTGCTTATGAAATGTCGAAAAGCGCGACGAGCATCACGATTATATAAGCACATCGCCACGTCGTCCTGACACGTTATACTTCAGTTGCGGTCGTCTGAGCTACCAACAATCTTCTCCTCTCCCATCATGTCTTCAAGAATTAACATAGGGCGTCCGCAAACTAACACTTACAATATCGATCCTCATGGATTGGCCAACTCTAGGCCGTCCTCAGGCTACAGGGCTGCTAACCCAGATGATCCACTTGAGAAAATTCGGGCCGTTGGTAAACAAATCGAAGACTATATCGAGATTTATTCGCAGCCACTGAAACCTTACTTGCCCGCGATTGGACGTTTCTTAATTGTCGTAACTTTCATAGAGGACGCGCTGAGGATTGTCACACAATGGGGAGACCAGCTATGGTACTTGCAACAGTACGAATTGGTTGTTTGTTTCGCGCTCTGGTGGTCTCATCCTTTTCGTTCGTAGGCACAGAAAGTTTCTTTGGGGTTTTTCCCACCTGTTCCTGCTTATCAATGTCCTCGTCAGTTGTTCATATATCTCAATTCTCCGCCGAGTTTTAAGTCACCTATTTAGATCATGTTAACCGGCTCACTTGCAGTCATTTTGAAAAGATTTACGGAATATGCCGTTGCGGGTCTTCTCGGTGTTGTTGTCATTCAAGGATTCGGTTATGGCCTTATCTTTGACCTAAACTTTTTCCTCCGCAATCTGAGTGTCATTGGTGGCCTTTTCATGGTGTTCAGCGATTCTATGATTACTCGTAAATCCGTCTTTGCGGGACTGCCTACCCTTACTGAGAACGATCGTAGGAAATAGTAGTATGCTTTTCCCTTGCCAGGAACTTGGTAGCTGACTCTCTGTTCCAGCTTTCTCCTCACAGGTCGGGTTCTTTTGATTTTCCTTTTCCTTGGTTTCATTCTCCAGGGAGAATGGAACTTCATCCGCGTCTTCGTCTCCATCATCGGTCTTGCCGCCTGTGTCATGGTTGCAGTTGGTTTCAAAGCCAAATGGTCTGCCGCCTTCCTAGTAGTAGTGTTAAGCATCTTCAATGTCTTTGCGAATAATTGGTGGGCCGTTCACTCGGCTCATCCGCAAAGGGATTTCTTAAAATACGATTTCTTCCAAACATTATGTGAGTTCTTGTATTTTACCTTTCTCTTGCTTTGTGGCTGATTTTTTACAGCTATCGTTGGTGGCCTTATCCTACTCGTCAACATGGGACCTGGTGGCTTTTCTGTGGATGAAAAAAAGAAAACATATTAGTTCATTCTTCCTACGACAGCTGTCGTATGTATTAGTCCGATAGTCTCGGAAAATAGTTTAGCACACTTGTGTGTTTTTGCCCTGCGTGTCCTTGTGGGTTCTTGAGAATTAATTGAAATCTGATGGCTGTTGCTAATCATCGAGAGATGTGATGATGTAGTCAACCACAGTATTTCAAGGCCACAAGGTTGAAAGAAAAACCATACTTATAGGTGGGTCTTATAATCAGAGTAACCTATCTTGATGCCTCAGGAATGCCCTGTCCGTGATGGAGAATATTACGTGCATATTTAATGTTTATCAGGAACCCCATCTATGAGAAGGACCACAGAGGCGAGGCTGAAGTCCTAGAGGAATACTCGAATTTCCAGTAGAAGGTTGAGATCTGATACTTTGCTACCAGTTCACTATTTCTAATTCAAAGAATTAGAGCTACCATTCACTCCTTCTTGGGGTCGAGGGAATGCTGCATATGGCCAAATTTGATCGGCGTTCCGTGCTCGCAGCAGACGAGGTGTACTCTGTCATTGAGCAAGTACTCGGGAATGAACCTGCGATACTGTGCCGAAGAACCATACGAGTATATACGAGATGGCACCCAGAAACTTCTGAAAGATATCGTATGCAGTATGTAACCTCAGGCTACGTCAAAATAAATGAGCAAAAGCTGTCGGACATTCCGTTTCACTATAAGAGACATCGCATCGAGAAAAACGAGATGTCGTTCCACCTGAAATCATTGCATCTTTTTGCCTGCAAGGCTGCGGGCATCTAACGTCTGACTGACTTACGTTTGCCTCAACCCAGAACCAAGGAATTTAGATAAAGCATTTTTCGGGCCTTAACGGCCGGCGCCGATCGTTAATTTGAGGCTATTCGAGTTAGTTTGATTCTCCGAGTCCAGCATGCCAGATATAAAGTCTTGCTCTCAGCGCCAAGCCTATTGAAGGTCTTTTGTAAGAGTGCCGTGATGAAGAACACGTTCTTTCTGCACCACTGAGAAGGCGAGTGAATGAGGCAGACATAGTGTCATTAATGCGTCTCAAGTGTAAAATTAGCTCATAAATTCTTCGAAATCCACAGTCAGAGTTCTTGTGTGCAAGAGGGGTATCAATGACTTTGATGTGCTCAAATTTGGGGAAATGTTTTGCTGAGTGTACCCATAATTTCTGTCAGAGCTAGAAGTGATCTGAGTTAAGATCCGAGCTTCGAAGTCTGAACTTGAAAGGAAAAGTTCGTAGATCATGAGAAAAATATGGCCGAAGCTGAGTCATTTTGGTGAGACCAACTTGACTTTATGTGCGTTGTTCGAGGGATTGTTTTCTGTAAACTATAATATTCACTCACGGGACAGCCCAAACATTGAAGACTGATAGAAGCTTGAAACGTGAGCTGGTATAATCCATTGTCATCCCAAAGCTTAAAGATCAGTCCTAGAGCATAGTCGGCACTCAAGAGAGTCGGGGATACAACTCAGTGGAATTTCTGGCGACGACGTCACATGAGATAAGGACAGAACACCGCGGGACACCATCGCTGGGAGATGAAATTCGTCAAGTTTTTGAATGATCAGTTCCGGGTGATTAAATAAGGCGTCAGGTTATGTCGCTACCGACCGTGATAAAATGTCGATGGGGAGTAGGGCCGAGAGTGTATCAGACAGTTTGGCAGGGTCAGAGTGATCAAAATCTGTGTGTATAGGCGAGGAGGAGCTCCACTATGCGGCACCCATTGGAAACACCGTCTTCTGCGATCATGTCGTAGTTTCATGAAGCGCTTCGGTCTAATGATTCTAACCAGTTTTTCGGAAGTAGTTCTTGATGATATAAAAGGATAGGTTATGGCCGTTCACCGCCGGAGCTTCGAGGAAAGAGATTGAAGCAAATATTAACACCTGTGAGCTAAACTCGGGCTTGGCTGGGTCGTATGAGGGGTTGATTCCTCATAATGTTCGCTTGGAATCGACTATTTGATTACAGGATCACGTCACACATCACGCCCGCCGCTATTTGCATCCAGTAATCTATCGAATACCTTTTATTCATTCCTATTCCGATATCTGTCATCATTGGCCGCTTCAAGGTAAGGTTCCAATTCACTACCGCTTCTACTGTTGATCATCACCTTCACCAGAGACTCCACGCACAAATTATCACATGTAGTTATTCCCTTGAATCAGACTGCGCAATCCAAAACGAGATACAAATTCATATGGTCACTCTACCAGAAAATATGCCCTCTTCGTCACTCCACCATAGACTGGCTTCGAATCTCCTAGCGTAGATTTTCCGCACCATGACACCACAATGCTTGTTGCGAAATAGGAAAAAAAAGGTAGAATCACGTGGTCTAACGAGTGTGTCTTTTTCAAATCACTGAACGTCTGTATCACGATCACATTACCCTCAAACCGCAGATTTGTCGAGGTGAGGTGACAGGATTGTTGAAAACGTACCGTGCTGCCCTACTGCTGCAAATGGTCAAACGCCATTATTCTGCATCGCAGTCGGAGGACGAGTGGAACGAGCAAGACACGTTGTCATTGTCCAGCTCCCCTGATAATAAACGGAAAGGGCAGAAAAGTAACAGAGCATCATCACCAAAAAATGTTGCTGCTAGGAAAAAACGGAGACTAGGAAGCCAAGCACAAGAGACGACCATCCAGAGCGGAATTATTGCAGTCAGGGATTCTTCGCACTCCAAAACCCTTCACTTAATTGGGTCGCCTGGACCCATACGCACCGCTCTGCTGAAATGGTTTGCTACAGTAAGGGACTTACGCGGAATGCCGTGGCGCAAGCCATCCAAACTTTCTCAAGATCCCGAACAACGTTCTCAAAGGGCGTATGAAGTGATGAGAACGTTAATCCTGAACATATTTGGGGAAATCTAATCCATTCTTAGGTATGGGTATCTGAGATAATGTTACAACAGACTCAGGTCACTACGGTAATACCTTATTATAATCGTTGGATGGAAATGTAACATCTCTTCAGGCTGTCTGTTAGCCAATTCATTGATAGATTGTACTTTAGGTTTCCAACCCTGAATGACCTAGTGGGTTAGACTTCGCTTTTGATAGTGCATTTCTGAAGCCGTCTATCAGGCCCAAGCGAACGTAGATCAAGTAAATGCTTTGTGGAAAGGTCTTGGATACTATACCCGAGCTAGTCGCTTACTTGAAGGGGCCAAGAAGGTTGTAACAAAATATAGCGGAAAGCTTCCAGATAACGCCAGAGATATGCAAAACAATATTCCCGGAATCGGCCGATATAGCGCTGGAGCTATCTGTTCTATAGCTTATGGTGAAAAGGTTCCGGTTGTAAGTGAGACACTTTTGTTTCCTCGTAAACCCTATTCACTATGAAAACAGCTTGATGGGAATGTACATCGATTGCTCAGTCGGTTACTTGCGCTTCACGCTCCACCCAAGGCTAAGGCAACTCTCGACTTGCTCTGGGAGGCGGCGGATGTCATTGTACAAGAAGGTAACGAGGCCGAGCCCCATCTTACTCAAACATTGATATTTGATAATAGACGCAGAGAATGAGCATCCTGGAGACATTAATCAAGGTCTGATTGAACTTGGAAGTACTGTTTGTACCGTACGAGGACCATCTTGTGCCACATGTCCTCTACGACCCTGGTGTGCGGCCTACAAGTTGACCTATGACAAGGGAGATGTGGTAGATGTCCCTTGCCTCACCGAGTTCACCAATTACTCAGCTCAGCTCACAGCCTCCTCCCGACATAGAGGACATTTGTCATGTTTGTGAACCTGTGTCAGTGGAACTAGCAGTTACTGCATTTCCCATGAAAGTTGACCGCAAAAAAGTGCGAGAGGAGCTCGACATTGTCAATGTAGTAGAGTGGCGACAAGATTTAAATTCCGATGAAAGGTTCTTTCTTCTTGTCAGGCGTCCTGAAACAGGTATCCTGCTTTACGTTGAATTCGTTCACTGTCCTCACTTCTTGCCAGGTCTACTTGCTGGATTGTATGACTTTGCAACGTCAGCAAACATCTCCAAAAGATCGACAACAGGATCCATCAAACCATTGTCCTTGAAATACCTCGGGAAAATTTTCGGATGTGTGTTTCGAGAAGATGCAATGGTGGAATCAGACGAGAATCCTCAGAAAATTGGGCTTGCTCGAGTTTCCGTCATTGGTGATGTCTCTCATGTTTTTTCGCATGTCAAGAAGACCTACCGAGTGGTTTGGACTCTCATGACAGGCGGTGGTAAACCACCAATGCTTCGCGAAGCCAAGACGTCCGGGCCATCCAAGAAGCCTGTACGCAAATTTGAGCAAAACATGGAATCACAGAAAAACTCGGATCTGCACATGGATTATTCATGGACACTATTTGATCAAGTAGCCAATGCAACGTGAGTAACCCAATGTCAATCAAAGGCCCGTTTAAGCTGTTTCGATTAGTATGGGAGCAGGTGCACTGAAGGTTTGGAAATTGACAAGCGCATTCTGGGACAGAATGCTTTAGCGTGGTCATATTTTTTGCCAGCAAAGTGAACTCTAATATCTCTGCCGTATGATCTAACGTAAAGAGAAAACACGTATTATTCTTGGTTTGCTAGGGATTGATTATGAGTACCCGAAGACAGTCTCTGCTATTGCACTAACCTGCTTCTCAAACTTAAATTAAGTGTACCAAGTCCTCTGAGACCACTTAAGAATGAAATTTTCTGCAAGGGCTCAGGCAAGATGTGAGTATCCTGCATACAGTCAAACCTCTAATAAGGCATACCTCCATTAAGGCATACTTTCTATTAAGACATACATTTTCCAGTTATTTCCAGTTACCAAGTCGGTTTGCAGGGCATAAGGCATACTTTTCCAATAAGGAATAGGGCATACAATTTTTGGGTGGCATAAGGCATACTTTTTTATTAAAATGTCAGCCACCTGAGTTGTCATTTCCCTAATAGTTTCCCAATTGTTTCAGCAATGTTATACATATTTAATCAATAATATTTTG
>Ga0153942_1000784_pt1 | contig 12708 bp, 12 predicted proteins | sample TSNJ026MetaG_FD_104731 | JGI IMG/M metagenome (GOLD analysis project Ga0153942, IMG submission 104731) | Attine ant fungus gardens microbial communities from New Jersey, USA - TSNJ026 MetaG | ecosystem: Host-associated > Fungi > Mycelium > Unclassified | place: USA: New Jersey, Brendan T. Byrne... | reverse complement strand
TTTACTATCCAGATTGAAGTGGAGAAGGATACCTCTGCGCTATTGGTTCCTTCTGCTTTATATGACCGGTTAATGCAGCAGTCCATTGCCATGTCAAACTATACAAACCAGTTAATGGCCTCCCGTTTTTCCGATGTGATGTGGATGTTGGAACAGGTAATGTTTAAAAGCATGGACTGCCGTCTGGCCCAGGTGTTGCTGGAGCGCGCGGCAAGCGAGGGGACAAACGAGTTGTCTCTGACACATGAAGCAATTGCCCGGGATTTGGGCAGCGCCAGGGAGGTTGTAACGAGGCTGCTGAAGTATTTTCGGGGCGAGGGCTTGATTGAAATGACCAGAGGGCGCATCCGGCTGTTGGACAAAAAGCGGCTGCAAGCAATTGCAAATTATACCGAACGAGGAAAACATTAACCTCCTCTGTCGCCGATTAGTCGTTGAAACGTTCGCCGAATCGGCTCGTCGTCGGTAAATGTTTTCACCGTTAGGTATAATGACGCGTATTCGTGCGAAAAAATATGAAAGAGACTGCCATGCTCTGATCTGTAACAAGGCAGCCTCTTTTTTTGTTCCTGTAATACTACTCTTCTTCAAACATATCCTTTCCCACACCGCACTCGGGACAGACGAAATCATCAGGGACATCTTCCCAAGCTGTGCCGGGAGCTATACCATGATCCGGCGCTCCGGCCTCTGGGTCGTAAACATAACCGCATACTGTACAAACATACTTTTTCATAGTAGGTAATCTCCTTTTATTGTCATTTATTCTTCTCCAAAATCCTTATTATTCATCCACAAGCCATGAAGATTATAATATACCTCACAGCGATAAATCTTCGTAGTATTATGCCCCTTTCATCATTTTTTTATATCATAGGAATAATATCAAACTGAAAGCAAGGTTACTGTGATAATATCACAGTTGCAGGAGAAAATAAATTGTATCCTAATGATATTCTAAAAACTGTTGAAGGAGCGCTGGATAATGACTATTTCAATTAACAAGAGTAACTTTGAAACGGAGGTAGCCCGCTCGGATATACCTGTGTTGTTGGATTTCTACGCGGAGTGGTGTATGCCCTGTAAAATGTTGTCTCCGATTATCGACGAGATTTCCAATGAAGTGACAGGCATGAAGGTGGGCAAGGTAAACATCGACGAAGAACCGGAGCTGGCTTCTAAGTTTCAAGTAATGAGCATCCCGGCCCTGTTTGTAATAAAGGACGGAAAAGTGACCCAAACCATGACCGGCGTGAAGCCAAAAGACCGAATAATGAGCATTCTAAGATAGTAGCAAAATATAAAGCGTGAAGCTTAACGAAAGGAGTAACAGAAATGCTGGATAAAAATGTATCGGATTTAATCAACATGCAAATTATGAAGGAACTTTACTCCGCCTATTTATATTTAGGCATGGCGAATTACTACAGTGACGAGGGGCTGGTGGGCTTCGAAAACTGGTTCTATGTACAAGCCCAGGAAGAGCGGGACCACGCCATGCTATTCCGCGCTTACCTCCTAAACAACGATGAGAAGATCAAGCTGCTTGCAATTGAAGCGCCGGATGGAAATTATGCCGGATTTGGAGAGCCTTTGAAAAAAACGCTTGAACATGAAAGAACAGTAACTGCTTCCATCAATTGTGTCTATACGGCAGCCAATGAGGTCAAGGATTATAGAACGCTGGAGTTTCTGAACTGGTTCATTAAAGAACAGGGCGAAGAGGAAAAAAACTCTGCCGACATGATCAAAAAATACGAGTTGTTTGGCGGAGACGCCAAAGGTTTGTACCAGCTGGACCAGGAATTGAAAACACGGGTATATACAGCGCCAACCTTAACATTGGATTAAAGGCGCGTTTAAATTAATAAATGTTACCTTAACCTTAAAGAAGAATCCGCGCGCATATGCGGATTCTTCTTTTTCCATTTAGTAGCTGGCCTCATTGACGGTAGTATATAAGCGTGTCCATTAGTAATACATTGTGTCGATGGAAAATGCTTAAGACGGTCACAATACACATATGACACAAATTTGAAACAATAAATCTAAGAAATGGAACAAAACAATACACATATTGGACAAGACAAATGCAATTGGCTTTATTTTAAAGCTCGTTATGCCTATAAAAATTGTCTCTGATACAATAGTAATACACTTCTCAAAGCGTCAACTGTCTTTTTTAATACATATAATCACAACAATCATCAAAAACCGTGTTTACTTAAGCATTGCAAAAGCTGGATTTGGATATAATTACCTAAAAACCATGCAAATATTTATTCATATTTACAAACGCCCGCGGTGCAACCTGGCGAGTAATTTGCTATTAATGATTATGGTCGGCCGTAATGATTGTGGATACACAATATTCATTAAAAACATAAAAAGGGAGGCAAGAAAGTGGAATCTGTCTATCGTCAACTTAAACGAAAGATCAACACTAATAGATCGCCTTGAAAATGGAACGAGGGCTTCAAACAGCGGAGGGCGTAGCAAAAAGCATGGAGATACCCAATGAAGAAGCAAAGAAGATTTAGATAACTCAGATGAGCGGCAGCAATGCTAATTTAAGGAGGAAAATCATGGGCATTATAGGTTTGATACTAGCGTTTGCAGTGTTGATATATTTAATTATCAGGCGTGACTGGTCTATTCTTACGGCTACTATTCCCGCCAGCTTAATTATAATACTCTTTGACCAGATGAATGTTTGGACGGCTTTCAGTTCTTTTTATTCCGCCGGTGTTGGAAGCGGAATGGCCAGCTATTTCCTGTTGTTGGTTTTCGGAGCTTTATTTGGACATATGATGGGCGAATCCGGTTGTGCTTTAAAGATTGCCCACATTCTGATCAAATTACTGGGTAAAGAGCGCGTAGGCTTGACCATCTTCATTCTCACGGTCGTCATGGTTTATGGCGGTATCAGCGCTTTGGTTGTTGTGTTCACCGTTGGCCCGATTGGTCTTGTCATGACTAAAGAGGCCGGTTTGCCCAGAAGGTTCTTGTTTGCTGCCATCATAGGCGGAGCAGGGTCTCTGGCAATGACCTCTCTGCCAGCCACGCCATCCCTGACAAACTTAATCCCCACCACATATCTGGGAACGACCGCAATGGCCGCGCCTGCACTGGGAATGATTTCAAGCGTATTACAGTTCATTCTGATTGTGCTGTATCTAAAATTTATTGAAAAAGATACAAGAAGCTGGGTATGGGATTCGAAGATGTTGAGGGGGCTAAGGTCTTTAGCATGGACGACTTTAGCCAAGAGGGTCTGCCTAACGGGGCCATTTCATTTTTACCCGTCGTCATTTTGATCGGCTTTATTGTTTTTCTGAGCACCGCTATAGGCGGCAGCACAGCCGCCGCTGTTTTCGGTTCAGCCTTGGCCTGTATTGTTATATACGCGTTAAACTATAAACGATTTAGAGAATCGCTGGGCAGAACGGTTGTGGCGGGTGCGCAGGGCGGGGTTACCGCGTCGGCCAACCTTGGTGCCATCGTCGGTTTTGGCGTTGTCGTCAAAAACTCATCCTCCTTCGTATTGATCAGCGATTTTTGCGAATCTCTCTCTACCGGCGGTGTAATCGGCACTTTGTTCGCATTGTTTGTGGCGGTCAGTCTTTTTGTCGGAGTCTGCGGCTCCGCTGCCGGAGGCTTGGAAATATTCTGGGAACACCTGGGTGAGCGTTTTGTTGCTACCGGAATTAATATCGATGTTTTACACCGTATTTCATCCATTACCGCCGGCGGATTTGATTCGGTACCGCATAATTCAGCTTATCCGATTTTTAACGTTGTTTTGGGTACAAAATTTGGGCATGCTTATCCCCACGCTGTTGTTACGACCTTAATCATACCGGTCATCGCAGCCTTTGTCTGTATTTTCTGTGCCGCGATAGGTATCTGTTAAATTAAATAGCACATTAATGGAGGTGAACGCGATTAAATACAATAATGTAATCAATTATGAGGTGAACGTTGGAATAGCGGTGATCACGATCCAAAATCCTCCGGTAAACGCGTTAAATAGAGCTGTATTGACAGGTCTGGACGAATGCCTGGACGCCGTTGCCGCCGACATAAACGTAAGGACGGTAATCCTCACCGGCGAAGGTAAATGCTTTATTGCGGGGGCCGATATCAAGGAATTTGCCGGAATGGACTTTAACGAGCTTGTCACAGGGACCAGAAGCGGGCAGAAAATCATATCACGGCTGGAACAAATCCCGGTTCCCGTCATCGCGGCGATCAACGGAGCCGCATTAGGAGGCGGGCTGGAAACCACTCTGGCCTGTGATATACGGATCGCGTCGGAAAAGGCGCTGCTTGGGCTGCCTGAAGTAACACTTGGAATTCTTCCTGCATATGGAGGCGTAAGCAGGTTATCTAATATTATAGGGGAAGGAAACGCTAAAATGTTCATTTTCACTGGACAGCCCCTTGACGCCCGGCAGGCGTTGACAATGGGAATCGTCCAGGAGGTTGTGCCGCCTGAGCGGTTGATGGGTCGATGTATGGAGGTTGCCTCGCGGATTGCCGCAGCTGCTCCGTTACCGGTCAAAAGAGTGAAGGAGGGGATCAGAAAGCGTCGGGATTGTAATATGGAAGCAAGTCTTGAAAACGAGGTTCTCTATTCAATGGAGTGCTTCCACAGCGAAGACCGCGCTGAAGGCATAGACGCGTTTCTTAATAAGCGCAAACCTTTATTTAAGAATAAATAAGTGTGTAATTGGAGGTTACACAGAGTATGTGAGGAGTGGCATATGAAAACAGAAATGACGCAATTGCTTGGTATAAAATATCCCATTATGTGCGGACCTATGTTATGGCTCGCTGAACCGCAGCTATGCGCCGCTGTTTCCAACGCCGGCGGCCTTGGCAATATCACGGCGGCAATTTATGACAGTGGGGAAGAGCTGCGCTCCGCTATACGGGAGACAAGGCGGCTTACAGATAAGCCCTTCAGCGTGAACGTTACATTGCTTCCTTCTTTCCGTTTTACCCAGGAAACATATGACGATTTCTTTCGTGTGTGCGCGGAGGAAAAGGTTGCGGCGATGGATATATCCGGTTCTCCCGCGACGAAATACATTGATCAGATGCACAAGGCCGGCGCGGTAATGATGCACAAGGTAGGCTCTGTACGGCACGCGAAGAACATTGAGCGGTTTGGGTATGACATTATTATTGCCGCTGGCTTTGAAGCGGGTGGGCACCCTTTAAACGATGACGTCGCAACGTCTATTTTAACGCCGCGCATATGTGACAACGTTAGGCTGCCTGTCATCACCACCGGCGGCATGGCGGACGGACGGGGGCTGGCTGCGGCTTTGTCTCTGGGCGCGTCCGGTATTATGATGGCCACCCGATTTATGGTTACTAAAGAATGCGTAGCGCACCCCAATATCAAACAGGAATTGATCGAACGCCGGGAACAGGACACTTCCATCATCTGTAAGAGTCTCAACCTACAAGGCCGCGCGTTGAAAAACGATGTAGTGCGGCAGGTATTGGCCATTGAGTCGGAAGGCGGAAACGACGATCAGATTTACCCGTTGATAACCGGCGCGAAAGCGCGGGAGGCTTTCCAAAACGGAGATGTAAACGGCGCGACCTTCATGATTGGGCAATCTATCGGTATGATTCACGATACTCCTAGTTGTAAGGAGCTTATAGATATGGTTGTTAAGCAAGGGGAGGAGATCATGAAAAAGAGCCTTCTCTGCTTTACGTAGCGAGTGGTTAATCACCAAACATATATACCGAACGAGGAAAACATTAACCACCTCTGTCGCCGATTCGTCGTCGGTAAATGTTTTCACCGTTCGGTATAATAATTTCGGAAAGAAAGAAGTGAACAGCCTATGCAATACCTCAAGCTTTTTTCAAGGGGCAAAATCGGATCATTGGAGCTGAAAAACAGGATCGTCATGCCGCCCATTGGAGTCGGCTTTGCAGCGGCCAACGGAGAAGCTTCCGACGAGTGTATTCGTTATTATGAGGAACGGGCCAAAGGAGGCTGCGGCCTTATTATCACTGAAATCACCCGTATTGATGATGAGACTGGCATAGGACAGTTATGGCAGCTAAGCGCCACTCATGCCAGGTATGTACAACGCCTCATAAAGCTGGCTGACGCGGTACACCGGCATGATTCCAAAATTTTCCTGCAGCTGCACCACGCGGGACGGGAAATAGCCAGCCGTTTTATGGACGGCAGGCAGCAAGTAGCGCCCAGTCCTATTCCTTGCGGCGTTATCAAAGAGATGCCACGGGAGCTGACTACGGACGAGTGTGAGGAGCTTGTTAAAAAATTTATAGAGGGCGCCGTTATCGCCAAGCGCTCCGGCATGGATGGAATAGAGCTTCACGCTGCCCATGGTTACCTTATAAACCAGTTTATGAGTTCATATTCCAATAAGCGCGCTGACAAGTATGGTGGTGATTTTGAGAACCGTATGCGCTTCATTGCCGAGATCATTACGGGCGTTCGTCGCACCTGCGGCCATCACTTCCCTATTTGTGTCCGTATCAGCGCCGATGAGTTTATAGAGGGCGGCCTCAAAATCGGCGACAGTGTCAAAATAGCCAAGTATCTGGAGAATAAAGGCGTTGATGCCATTGATGTAAGCTGCGGCACCTATGAGTCGGGCTATACGAACATTGAGTCCTATTTTTACAGCGAGAGCTTTAAAAAGCCTCTGGCTAAGGCTGTCAGGCAAAGCGTTAAGATTCCTGTTATTGCCGTCAGCCTTGTGAAGCATCCCGTTGATGGCGAACGGCTGCTTGAGGAAGGAGTTACCGATTTTGTTGCCGTAGGCCGCGGTCATCTGGCAGACCCCCAATGGGCAAATAAGTCCCAATATGGTAAAGAAGATCTTATACGAAAGTGTATCGGCTGCATGAGCTGCATCAAGACTACCATGGGCGGGCGTCCCGCTATTTGTACGGTAAACCCTTGCTTAGGACGCGAAACAATATATGGAGGCGATAAGCTGGTACGCAATGGAGATGGCAGGACCGCGGCGGTTATCGGAGGTGGTCCGGCCGGCATGCAGGCAGCATATACGTTGAGCAAGAGGAATTTCAAAGTAGTTCTGTTTGAAAAGGAAGCCAGGTTAGGCGGCACACTTAACCTGGCTGACAAGCCTCCACATAAGGAGTTAATTACTGAATTAATAGAAACCCAGAAGAACGAGCTTAAAACCGCCGGCGTCGAAGTACGGCTCAATACAAAAGCGACTGTGGATGATGTAAAAGCTCTCAACCCTTACGGCGTTATAATTGCGGCCGGCGGTTCCCCTATAGTGCCCAACATACCCGGGGTGAACAAGGATTGGGTATGCAAGGCCGAGGATGTTCTGGCTGACAGGGTATCTTTTAATGGAAGGAAGATACTTGTCATTGGCGGCGGCGTAACAGGATTGGAAACTGCCGAAATACTTTCGGCAGATAATGAGGTTACTATTGCGGAAATGACAAATTACGTTGGCAGCGTGCTATATCCCATAGTACGTATAGAACTGGTTAAGCGCCTTAAGGATTCAGGAGTTAAAATTATTACCGGTCAGGCCGTCAGTGAGATCGGCGAGGGAGCCGTTATGCTTCGCGACTCTAAATCGGGACTTTCTTTGGAGGTCAAGGCCGACCAGGTGGTACTTGCTGTGGGAGTCCGGCCTAACAGCGAGTTGACTGAGGAATTCCGTTCCTTCTTCGATAAAGTTATCACTGTGGGGGACTCAAGCGTATCGGGTCAAATTGCGGACGCTATGAAAGAAGCCAATGACAAAGCGTTTGTATTCTGATATCTCCACAAAATATGAAATCGCGGTAAAGCAGGACAGATTTCCTGTATGAGGGGGAGTCCGTCCTGTTCTAACGCATAGACTTTGTATCATATCCAGGCGTCCACAATTTCCTGGGCATATTTTTGATTGGTTATGGCGAAAAACGTCTTCGCTGTATCAACCAGCAACTGCAAGGTGAAAAACGCCATGAATACGGTAAACAAATAGTAGAATGGGAATACAGGTATTGAAAGAACATCTGTAATGCTGTTAATGTTCAATGCCTTGCCCGCCTGATTCCATAAGGCCGCTGTGATTATTCCGCTGATGCCGACACCTAAAGTGTTGACCAGACCCAAAACGATGAAGCGCAGTTTTCCGGGCATAATCCGAAGGAAAAGACTGATTTGTATATGCGCTTTGTATCGCTGTGTGGCGATAAATCCGGTGAAAACAGTGAGAGAAAATAACAGTTGAACCAGTTCATAGCTACCTGAAATCGGTTTATTTAAAAGCAGCCTGGCCGCAACATCGCCGGTAATGAGCAGCATCAGGGCAGTCAGACAGATAATTCCTAGTCCTATGAGTACCATTGAGACTTTGTCCAGAGCTTTGGTCACAACATGTAGCACTTGCATTTCCCCCTTTTTATCGCTTTAGTTGTATGAAGCATACTCTTCGGCATATTTCTCAAGCTTCTGCTGAAGGATTTGCAGTGTCTCTTTTCCATTGACGCCCGCTTCCCGCAGAGTGGCAAGCCAGTTGGATTTGACTGTCTCGGCGGCTTCCAACATCGAAGCTTCCAGTTCGGCGCTTGGCGTATACACCTCGGTGTTGTATTCCAAGGCCATATCTAATCCGGCTATCCGGCCATTCGCGAAGGCTTCCGCCAGGTCGAAGGAAAGCTCTTTGAATGTGCCGTCAATCAGCTCTTGCAGATCCGAGGGCAGGGAGTTGTAAGTATCCCAATTCATGGCCACAAAACCAATTGGCGCGCCAACATTGATGTCCAGAACATAATCGACTACCTCATAGAGCTTATTTGCATTGAGGTTATTCCAGTCATTGAGCAGTCCGTCGGCTACATTTTTCGAGATATTCTCATAGCTGTCGGAAATCGCGAAGCTCATGCCGTTGGCACCCATCTGCTCCAGCCATTGTATGGCATAGGGTACCCCTGTACGTAATCTCAGCCCACTGAAGTCCGGAGCGGATTCAAGCTTCTTGTTAGTAGAAATCGGAACAAGGGCGTTAAGGTGTACGGCGACCGTCTTAAATATGGAAAATTCCTCCTTGATTTCCGGTACATCCTCGTATAAATCCAATAGGGCGGCGGTACCCTGCATCCCGTTTTCAATTCCAATCATGGGCAGGCACAGGGCCTCGGCTGTGTTAAACCGGTTGGGATTGTGAGCCGTCGCATTCCAACACAGGTCAACGGCGCCTGTTTCCACCAAATTAACCTCGTCTCTTGGCCCGCCCAGAGAACCGCCATAGTAAATGGTAATTTTAAGCCGGCCGCCACTAGCTTCTTCCAAGCCGGCCACCCACTGATCCAGGACCGCTGCCTGCCCGGCGGTAGATGGATCATGACAGGCCATATTCAGTTCATACACCTTGCCGCTGGTGCCGATGTTTTCAGCGGCAGCAGCAGGGGCACTATCAGTTGCCGAACCTGCATTAGCGGCAGGCGTGCCGCTTCCCTCGCCGCAGGCGGCTAGGGTCATAGCCATAATGAGGGCTAAAGCAAGGGAGGGCACCATTTTAATTCTTTTCATAACTGAAAATCTCCTTTCGGGTCTATATAGTAAAGAGAGGATCAACGAACCAGATTTGGCAGCCACAAGCTCAACTGCGGGAATGACACGACAAGAATAAAGGCAATCATAAACGCGAAAATCATCGGCGCTGTTCCTTTAAAAACTGTCATCAACGGTACGTCCTTCACCGCGCCCGCAACCACATAACAGGACATACCCACCGGCGGGGTTATGGCGCCCAAATTTTGCACCATGACGATTACCACTCCAAACCAGATGGGATCATACCCCAGCCCTTTGATAATTGGCAGGAAAATCGGCACTGTCAGAAGCGTCATGGCAAGCCCATCCATAAAACAGCCCATCACGGCATAAATGAGGATGATCACGGCGATAACGAATATGGGAGGAACAGCTAATCCAGCAACCCAGCCGGCAAGATTCATAGGTAATTTGGTCACGGCCAAAAAGTAACCCAGCATGTAAGCGCCTAGGACGATGCACAGAGTCATGCCGGAGGTTTTCAGAGTTTCAATTAACGCGTCCTTAATATTTTCCCATGTGGCCCGGCGCATAATGATCAGAAAGACAAAGCTTAAAAAGGCTCCAACGCCTGCCGCTTCTGTCGCGGAAAATATCCCGGTAAACATACCGCCGATTGAGCTGCCAAACAGCAGGACGATGGGAATACAGCCCTTTAGTGAGACGAGCTTTTGCTTCATGGTGAACTGTGTACCCGCGGGCGCCATCTCCGGATTACGCCAAATCTGAAACATGGCCACGCCACAGAAACATACGGCCATGAGAATCCCGGGAACAATACCGGCGGAAAACAGTTTCCCGATGGATTCCTGCGCGATTATGCCGTACAAGATAAAAGGAGTGCTGGGGGGAATTAATGTACCCAGCGTACCACCGGCGGCAATACAGCCGACAGAAAGGCCGGCATCATAGTTACGTTTACGCATTTCCGGCATGGCCACAACTGCCATGGTGGCGGCAGTGGCGGCCAGAGAGCCGCAAATCGCGCCAAAGGTCGCGCTTGCCACAATGGTGGCCAGGCATAATCCGCCCTTGACCCGTCCGAACCAGGTGTTGGCTGCTTCAAATAAGCCATCACTCAAGCCGGCCCGAAAGGCAAACTGGCCCATGAGGATGAATAACGGGATGACGCTGAAGGAATATGTCATAGCGTTTGTTACCGTTGATGTCATAAGGATACCCAGTGCCGCTTTAAAGTTGAGAGCGACTGCATATCCCACAAAGCCAACCAAGAACATGCACAGCCCGATGTTCATCCCCAGCAGTAAAAGCGCTATTAGCGCCAACATGCCAAGGCCCGCAATCATGTTTAGACTCAAACAAATCCCTCCATATATTTATTTCTGCTCTTTCTCTAGGTTTCCGCCTCTAATTTCCTGTAGTTATTGGGCGTGCGGATCATTAATATTCCAAGTATAAATGCGAGAACGGAAAAACATACCAGCATAACGAAGACCGATGTATAATTGCCGGTTGAACTCTGCAAAGCGCTGCCGATGGATGCTGACAGGGAGGACGGAAATAGAAATGTGCTTGCTATACTGAAATTCATCGCGAAATGCAGTGGGCCATAGGTGCTGGAAACATAGCCGGATGACAATGTGGGAAGTGCTCCGTAACTGAGTCCGATGGCAGCAAATGAGATTAGCCCGATTGGGATGGATGAAGTAAATTCCGCGGTAATCAGCAAGCATACTCCAATAATCGCCAATGAATTAGTAATGAGAATAGATTTTTTGCTTCCAATAGCATCGTAGAGCAGCCCGAAAATGATTCTTGCCAACCCGTTGAATAATGACAGGATCCCAACAGACATGACTGCAAGCCACTCCATCATTCCGACTGATATCGCGATATCTTTTGCAGAGCTTATGACATATGAACCAATTGAGGAAATGAGTGCCGAGAAGATATAAAACAACCAAAACGAACGGTGTCCAAGCATCTGTTTTGAGTCAAGATTAAGGGTAGCATCTATTTGAGAATGAGTTACCTTTAACGAATCAGGATTATGCCTTATAAACTGCGTTGCCAGAAATAGCATTACGAAAATTATAATCCCGAACATCCGGAAGCAGAAACGCCATCCCTGCGTATCAATTACGTTGTTGACCAGCGCTCCTAACACCAATGAGCTTGCACCAAACCCCATCATCATCGCGCCGGAAGCGGTGGCTCTTTTGTCTGGGAACCAAGAAGTAACAGTAGAAATCACAGCGTTATATATCATTCCGATACCAAAACCGCAGCACATACCGTAAGCTATGTAGAGCATGATTATTTGACCAGCTAATAGTGAAGCGGAAATAAAACCAAAAAGAATAAGACATGCACCAATGTAGATAACGGTTTTGGGAAAAAGCTTTTTCATTATGTTTCCGCTAATAATTCCTCCAAGGCAAAAACAACCCATCATTATCGTGTAATTAATGCCTAATTCCGCGTTGGTCCATTGAAATTCCAGTAGCAGAGGCGTTTTCCATATAGACCACGCATATATGATAATGCCGGAAAAAAACAGTATGATGACTCCCGCAATCAAATGCATCCACCGGCTAGTATTTTTGAACACAGCCATAAATCCCCCATCGTCAAGTAATCGAAATAACTATTACTGTTGAGGTGCGTCAAACAATGAATACAATGTTTGACGCGCCTGCTACTCCGTGACTACTTTAATTCTTGTTGAATTTGATTTTTTCCTGGTAATTAACCTGCAAAACGACGTTGACTGGTTGCCTGTTTATCTTATTATGAATCGAACCCAGCGCAACAGTAAACAATCATCCGTCAGTACCCATTTGAGCAGGTTTGACGTATCCCTCGGGCTGATATTTATAATTCCAGATTGGCACGGGATCGAAACGGACGGTCATCACGCCGCCATCGCCCTTCTTGAGGACAATCCACTTCAGCCAGTTCTTGTTGTCGGTCTCGGGATAGTCTACCCTGTTGTGTTTCCAGACCAGGCCGCGGCTCTCCTTACGCTCCAAGGAAGCTCGGAAGGCGATTTGGGCGCAGGTCAGCATACCCTCGACCTCGCGGCATTTAGAAACCTCATGCCAGTCGGTGGCGCAGATACCAGGCAGATCGGCGTGAATCTCCTCAATTCTGGC
>Ga0153942_1000780_pt1 | contig 12744 bp, 10 predicted proteins | sample TSNJ026MetaG_FD_104731 | JGI IMG/M metagenome (GOLD analysis project Ga0153942, IMG submission 104731) | Attine ant fungus gardens microbial communities from New Jersey, USA - TSNJ026 MetaG | ecosystem: Host-associated > Fungi > Mycelium > Unclassified | place: USA: New Jersey, Brendan T. Byrne... | reverse complement strand
TAGGGAAGACCGAAAAAGTGTAAGCAGGTGATCAAGAAAATGTTTAGGGGACATAGCGGTTGTTGCGACGCTCCCAAACATGGTCCCCTCAACAACCTTTGAGATGAGCCACACCGGGCAGAGCCAATAGATTTATTAACGCACTCATTGGAAACAAAGTTGAAAGCATCACAATACAAATGTGTCAGCTAGGTGCAATAAATAATCCAAACAAAATCAACAGATATTCTCAGCTCCAATGATGCACAACTGAGGTATAAGAATTATCCATGCAAGTCAAAAGCCCAAAACTGATCAACAAATAAGAAATCAAAACCATTAGAGATAATGTAAATGAGCAATATTTACCAAGCATTTGAAACAATCACAACAGCTCCAGCGTCGTAGTGAGGCAGGTCTATCCTTCAGTGTCCTTATGTCCTTACAAAAACACTAGACAACATCATTCATTGCAGTTTAGTACATGAAATAACCCCTGAAATATCTATAGCTTCGACCTTGAGGCATCTAAACTCATTGATCCCAGTATCTGAAGATAACTATGATTCCAGACAGAGCAATAGGAATAGGAATATACCTATAGCATGTAACTTGGTAAACACTGGGGATCACTTACTTCCTTTAATAATATTATTGGAATATATTAAGTGGTTTGTACATGATTAGTGCATTCTAATTGGTATGTCAATTATGAGAAAATGTGCGACCACGGGCGTGTTCATCGAGGAATGACTTTAGGCCCTAACATAAACAGGAAAATAAATATGTGAAGGCTCCAACTGAAAGTAGAAAGCATACCGTTTCTCCAGAGATGATGGGCTTGCCGAGATCATCTACACCAAAGCCCTTACCAGATGGGCGTTTGTTAACAGGAGGGATTGCACTGGGCTGCAGGGATCGTGGAACCCCAACTGCACATTGTATTTGTGTCGGGGTCTCAAGTCGATTCAATGGTGTGGTAGGCTGTTTAGCCAAGCCAGATGTACTAATTTCACCACCGATATCAACTGGAGAGGCGATATGATATTGAGATGCGACTGCAGCACTTTGTGCCATCCCACGAGAATGTTCCTGAGGAACAAGCGAGGCACATGCATGGCAGGTCTGGGATTTGGCTGCAGGACGACGTTGTGATGTCAGAGATTCATGGTTCAGGTCATCTTCTGTTTCTATAGCAATGCATTCTGGGAGGAAATTACCAGCATGAGGAGCGACGGGTTTGAGAAACGATTTTTGTGGCGTATGATTCCTAGTCGTTTGGATTGGCTCTTGAGCTGGAGATAAGATAATGAGAAAACAAGTAGAAGTGATATATAAAAAACTTGCCTCCAGCTGCGCGCATATGCTCATCATAAATTCTTTCGCTGATCAAAGCACTCAATGCAACTGGTCCTGGATAACCAGGCAAGGAACCGGCAGTCTCCAGCATTTCCCCAGGTTCGTCGACGATAGATCTCATGTATTGTTCCTTCACTGTAGGAGTAACATCCGCTGGATTGCCTGAAATTTGCTCATGCGTGCTGAATGGGGCTCTTGGGGGTCTGACATCACTAGCTGAAGATTGCAATAGATGGGATGATATGTCCAAAGGCGTTGAGGTATCTTTCAAGACTCTTTTTTTTAACCTGGCAGATGATCCTGACGATTGTCCTGTAGGGTCAAGAAGAGGCCCTTGGTGTGATCTCAAGTCATCGATTTCCTGCTGGATTTCAGATCGTTGGGCGTGAATTTGGGCCTCTAGAGCTTCCAGAGGGGATCCGCACACGGATTCTGATGGTGTCATGAACGATTGCGGAGACCATCTCCCTGAGCGCGATATCTTTGAGAACGATGAACTCTGTTGAGATGGTCCAATTTTTGAAAATTCGTCAAGTTGCTTATAATGGGCTGATTCGATTTGTCAAAAATCCGGGACATTAATAAAGACTCGAAAGACTAGACTAACGTAGATAATCTCCAACACTTTCTGGAACATGCCTGCGCGCAATTTGTCCGATACTTTCAGTCATCTCTTCAACTCCATGGACGAGACCCACGAGAAACCCTCCTTCAGTGCCCTGGTCCCCCAGCTCACAAGTATTAGCATTGGAGGACTCCAGATGTGGGGGGCGATTCCGTTCTTGAGTGGATGAATCGATGGCATCATGCTCCACACCAGAAAGAACTGATCGCCGTTTAGGCACTGTCGACGAGGACACAAGGACTTCATTTGGAGGATCCGTACCCAGCAAAGGACTTGCAATGGGCCCGAATGTTTGAGCCTTCAAAGGCAACGCATCCATGGATGACATTAATGGCTCTGGTGCTGCATTCAGGTCAATTGATCTCGTTCATAGAATAATGATAGGAATGAAGAGACGTACAAGAAAGTGTACTCCCTAGTCCGCCATGCGCAGGCGAGTGAGAAACTGATGTTGTTTCGGTTACTTTTGTTGTCAACCATCGGCATCTTCGAGAGGAGAGCAAAGATGGGAACTCACTTGTTCCATATTTTTCGTCAGGGCCCAGAGCAACACCTTCTTCATCCTCATCGCCCGGTAGACTCCCGATACCCACTCTCGAACCACCAAGTTTCTCTTGACTAGGTAACTCTTTACCACTGCGCTTCTCGACATGGTCCGGTAAGGGCCCGATAGTTTCATCAAAATGCGCTGGAACGTGTTTAGGTATGACTGGTGAATAGCTGCCAGGATGATGCCGGTCCAATCCCAGGTTATCACCAGTGTCGACAGGAGCTCTAATGGTTGTTGCCGGAGGTTGGTGTAATGATTGATGCCGTATAGTTCCGGAGCCAACAAATGCAGTGGAAAGACACTCTCTGACAGTGCCTTGTGGCATTGCTGAATTTTGAGTTTTTGCAATAGCAGGACGATCAATGTCGGTCGACGCTTGGTGCTCTGTCGCCTCCTTGTCTATGCCTGAGCCAATTTCAACTCCATCCACGACATGAAATCGATGATTTCGCTCATCTTCAGGAAGTGATGGTGCAGATTCCTCTTCAGACACAGAGAAAGGCTCTCGACGCTCACGAGATTCCTCTGGTTCTTCGCTTGTCCCTGATGTCTCCCGTTCTCGTTCGCGTCGGAGAGGCAACTTGGATTTCTTTCTGTCTATGTGAAGGCAAAATGAGTCGTCACCAACCCACAAAGTCACCAAGAACTCACAGAACCAACGACTCAGTCTGGGTAAAAATCCTTTCGGTGCTTCTTCCTTTGCCTCAGGATTCTCTTTCGCCTTCTCTGATATAACTGTCGGATTCCCTTTTCCATTGTCGTAGGCTCTGGAATATGAAGTTGGGTCTTGGGTGGATAAGGAAGTATCGCTTGAAGGAGTTGACAAATGTTGGATGTGTGTAGATGAAGCACGAGGCAAAATCTGTCCTGGAGGGATGATCGGACGTGCAGCTCCAACGCCCATACCAGCAAAAGTAGTACCAGCAGCTAAAGGAGCACAATTACCTTCACTGGATTGTGATGGCGTCGTGTCACTGAGGTCCGTATTTGGCTTCGGAGGAAATTCATCCCTCACAGAAGAAACCCTCTCCTTTACAGGCGTTGGAAAATCGCCAATCGCTGCTAGTGCCGCAAGATGGGGAGTAACAGAGGTGAGAGGCTCTTGAAGAGATGAACGTGATATTTCAGGAGCTGGATCTGAACCCAAGTGCGCCGGGCTGGCTGATAACATCGCGCCATCATGCTCTGCAATGCATGATGTTGAAATTTTAGACTGAACAGATGCAATGCGGGCACTGGAACTCTCGGACACAGCAGGTTCTGAGCAACAGGATATCATTTATACCCTTCAGCATAGAGAATTTAATAGTTGTGGACATCAGAGCGCACCAGGACTAATGAGCATGTTCTTTGACGTTGAATTATTATGTGTTGTTATCTCGAGGTCCTCTCCCCTGATTCCCATGTGCGCTGAATTTGATTCAGGATTGATCCCGCGATCACTGTGAGTTGGCACATGAAGCTCCTTCGGAAAAGTGTAGGGCTCTTTCGATCCTAGTGGACCTGCAGCCTGTCCAGCGAGCTTATCAGGATGGACAGGGGTGGAAGCAGCATCCACTTCATCGTATAGATGCCGATGTTCGAGGGCTGGTCTCGAAGGACCGGAATTAATGGAAGCAAACTGGCCGTTTCGGAACGGATTCGTAGATTTTGATGACCGCTGGGGTAAAGGGAATTCTTGCGATATGTCTGGTGATACAAAATTTGAAGGTGCATGAGAATCACGAGACGAGATCTCTGCAGCATGAAGTCTTTCTTCGGGAAGCCTGACGACATCGATTTCATTGGGTGTTCCAGGAAGTGAACCAACTCCGCCTTTAGACACTTTGTCTGAGGGAAAAAATGGAGCACGATGAATACGAGACATCGGACCACTATCAGGAACCGTCATTGCGTTGAAACCTCGATAAAAAATTTACGTGAGCTTTCAAAATTATGCTGTTCCACGATGAACAGCTTACGCCTGCCCGCTTTCTCTTCTGGAAGAGCTGCTACAGCTGGCTCAGAGGTTTTGCCAGGTAGAGAACCTACGCCAGTGCGAGAGCCAGAAGGCACTTCCGTCGACGGAAATTCTGAGTAATCAGATAGATATTGTGAGAAGCTCGAGTCTACATGTAATTTACCTGTTCGCAGAATCCCAATCTCCGGTTTGTCTCCTTCCTGTTTCAAGCCTAGGGGACGGATTAATTAGAGTCCCCAGAAAGTAATGAAGATCATACCAATGTAAGCGCCGACGGAATCAGGTAAATATTGCTTGGCATAATCGCTGAAAACATCAAAAGCGTGTTTAACTTCATCAACAGTCGACGGGGGAGAAAGGGTCCGATTATGTTCTTCAATCTTCCTTGATGTTGTCTGTACAGGGAATGCTCCTGGGATGTGTTGATCTCTTGTTTCAGTGGGGCATAGACCGGGTGACGTTCGTCCATGTGAGTCGTCGTTTGGTTCAGATTGAAAGTTACGCTGAGCAGATCGAGAATTCATGAGGAACTTCTCTTGGTTCTTTGATTTCTACGAAGACAAGGTTATTCTGATAACGCCTGTGCAGAGATAGATCGACGTGGGATGGAATGTATGGCAAATTAGCCATGGTTGGATGTGATGTAAATGCTAGACTTGTGGCTCTACATGACGGCATCTTTCTCCTTTCCCGATCAACTGACTGAAACAAAGAGCTATTTGTTTGCATCTGTATGATCTCCTTGATTGCTTGCGTCATACCAATGAACTCTTGTCTCAGCGCAATAATTTGTGACTGGTTTGAATGCAAGACTCTCTATCGAGAAACAAATGAACTGAGTAGGCACGTACATAATTTCCAGGTTGCCACATCCTTGACTTAAGCACTCGCACGCTCATTTGACCTATCACTTCCGTCGTCGTCCTTGATTTCCTTCAGCCCTTTGTCTCCAACTTCATTTCTCCTTGATATCATCTCCACACCTTTCTCGATCCCTCCTTCAATCACTTTGCAGAATGAAGCTGTAAACTCAGCCCCTGTATGCTGTCTGATGTCAAAATTGGAACTGACAGGAGGAATTACTTTAGTGTATTCAGCGAGATCCGGTATATCAGCAGTTTACCTTCTCCGACTATCTGATGAGCCACTTGAACTTCTTGGGCTGACAGGAGGACCTGGAACAAATTCATACATCATGGATTCCCTTCCGGACGACCATTCATTTGGCGAGTGTGACTCCAAATTCGCCAAATCTTCTAAATATGTTGTTGATCCAGATTCGGCACCTAAGGTCGAAATTTGGTCTACCTTCAGCGCATGGGGCTCTGCTGCCGAGACTCCATTCTTGATCGGACACAAGATCGTCGCGTTTTCTGAGCCTATAGTATTCGAAGTCGGTGGATTGCCTCCCTCGACACTTTGATGCATGTCTATGGGGGGAATTATGTGCTTTTCCTTGTCCGCTGCACCATGTCTGTTGACGTGCGCTTCATTGATCTCAACATCTCTTGATTTATCCAACAAGGCTGCTGCAGTCCGCTCTGCCCAGCTTCCCGAAGTTGGCATTTTATGCACTTCTTTCTTAATCATTTTCCTCCCTATATCAAGGTCCGATCCGCTTAAAGACAAATCGACGTCAAGTGTAGGTGGAAGGTCAAGGGTAAATCTGACCGAAGGTTTTGTATCGACCATCTTTGGATTCATGGTTGATCTCGAGGATCGTTTCTGAATCTCCGGGCAGGTCGTAGGTTTTTTCATGATTCCTTTTGTGCTTCCAACAGAAGGATGAGGATGATGTCCGAATTTTGCAGTCTGTCCTTCGGCATATCCATTTAACCCCCATTTCTCTCCCACCTCCATTTCGAGCTCACTGGTTGCAACAGAGCTGATGCTTAAAATGCCCATATCGCCTAACCTTCCCATTTGCTCTTTATCTGAGCCAACTATCTCACCTTGTCTGCTTCTGCGTATCCCTTCCAAGAGCGAAGCACCTCCCGCTATAACGTCTGAAACGATGTTTGAACCAACCTTGGATGCCTTGCGAACGACTCGAGAAGGGAGAGGTTCTACTGAAAAGTGTTGACTATTTTGGACAGAGCAAGACACTACAGATGGAGCTAACTCGCTCACTGCCACTCGCGTCTGAGCCGCAAAAATGGTGATGTCTTTACCAGTAGAATCGAATGACGGCGTTCTTCCAGTATCCATATATTGCCCATCTCTTTCGTCTGAGATGTCATTGACGTTTTCATGCTTATTGTACATTCCTGGCCGAAGACCAGTGCTCATTCCCGGCGCTACACCCAGTGTGGGGAGAGAGGAGGCATTCCCAATTTTTCCCTTATTCATTATCGTTGCGCTGTTTTTGAGTTTCTTCATACCAGGAAGATGGGATACGAAAAACGGCATGGCCAGGGAACTGTAGGATTGTGGTAAAGTAAAAGAGGATGAAGTTGTATACTAATACTTGTAATCGTTGGGTTTCAGGCCAGTTGTTCTAATTCAGGCAGATATATCTTCGATACATGTACCTAGGCTCAATTAAAATATCCACACTGTTAGAGAAACGAATTATGGAGGACGTTATTAGGAATGCGTGTGGATAGAGTCGAACATACGATTGTTTCGATGCTCTAACAACAAACCAATGTCTGCTTGAGATAACATGGTATTTGAAAGGTCATCAAAGAAGCACTTGATCCCGTTTTCTTTGATCAAATTCCGAAAGGGGACTGTTCAGCGAAGGTTTGATGGGTCTCCGTAGCAAAGTGATAAACTTTACTACTCATGAATTGTATCCGCAGAGGTGATATCTCGTTTAAACTCCAACAAGACTAATGTGAGCAGAAAGAGATTGTATCTTAAAATTGTTGTTGTGTATCAGACTTTCCTCAATTCAAACTTGATATTTATCAATTAGGACTACTCATCTTGTGTTGACCTTCAACAGCAAACTCACTACTGATGGTTGTTTTCCCGCTATTTTGGACTTTCATCTAGTACTGTATATATTGGGATACTAGACTACTTGTACATCTCAGTCATGCACCTTACAAGGTGACCTCTGAGTGATATTATTCTTTAAATCTAACTGACCTAAACCCAATCAGCTCAAGAGTGATTCATAATTCAGAGCTGTAAAAACACATAATAGTGCACACGCATACACAATACTATACTCTCCTTCAACAATATGACATCGACCATCTCATGACGAAAATAACTGGGCCATCTCGCCGACGAGACCACTAAATATTTTTCCCTTCAATGAGAAGAGCCGTATATGCACTCTAAAAAGGTGTAGATATTCTTAGTGAATTGTCGAACAACAGACCAAGGGACTGACCTTAGATATATCAGAACAAGCAGTGGTGAGCTTGGACATAATTTCTCGCAAAATATTTTCCAATTCCAGGTCTGGAAATTTTCATTCACGAGGGCTAGACACACGAAGATCACTTACCTATTCCATCGGAATCAAAGTCAACAAGCCCAACCCAGCATCGAGCCACGCCGTCCAATATCATAAACTTCCATCCTTCCGTACGACAGGCTGCGACGTCCATAATCACGAGCATAACTCGACCGGCACTCTTCTGCAGTTCAATTCTATCACTGATGTTTTCTCGTCAGTCTTGTAAAGTGCTTCGCATTGCCATTATATGCGCGAGTTGAGGTATAATCGACTGAATTTTTGTGAGAGCTGATTGCAACCCATGCTGTCTGAAAGATGGCTGGGTATACCTTTAGAAAACTAGCCGTAGTTATGCCAATTGTTCTCAACACGCTGGGCAATGCGTCTATTGTGGCCTCCATAGCTACGTTTTGTATTGAATATATCCAAATTCCTTCGATGATCCCAGTACCAACAAGCGCAGATAGATGATCGAAAAGCTCTAACGAGTTGGGCTCGTCAACTTTGAGAGCAAGATTAAGCCACGTTGAAATTATGAGCCGCACAACGGTCGGCGTCTCAGGGTCAGATAGATGAGAGAGGCCTGTTGAGTGACTTGGAGAGTTGTAGTATTCACACCTCAGGATAAAGGGGGAAACACACAGAAAATATAAGCTCGTGAACACCTGTCCGCAGTAGGGTCTTTTGTGGGATAGTGTGCAGCATCAAGGAAACAACTCGAACACCTTCGAGCTTGTGCTCTGCCTGATAATCATCTAAGGGGGTCATCATTGGTGGAATGAGTAATAGCCATATATCCTCATATGCATCGGACTGAGAACAAGATTAACGGTTGAATCAGTGGAATTACACAAAGTAACACGGCTGCTTACCGAAATATTCTTGACAACCCAAGCAAGAACACTCCAGATTCCAGGATAGTTCTTCCACACTTGCTCCTCATAATAGTCTTGCACAGCATTAGGTCCACCTGCCGGGCGTGCCAGCTTCTTTCCAGTTTTGATGTTGAGGTGTGGATGTGAATTAGAGGAGAAAACCATTCGGAGATTTTTGGATAGGATCTGACATAGCAAGGCAATAGCAGGCTGGCTGATTTGAGGAAGTGAAAGAATTTCTAGTTGAAGTAAGAGCTATTACAAGTCACATACGGAAATGATACCGAAAGCAAGATATTGCATCGCAGGCGTCGACCAAGGTGCGAGGTCCAATCCGTCGCTGTCGCATTCAATGGTGTATGGTATTATGTAGAAAACGAGATCTGCGAGCGATGTACCGATGAGGAGTTCTCCCTCAGTCCGCATTCGAGCCACATGTGTATTCAGCGCATCTAACTCGTTGTAGACATTCTTTTTCCAAGTTGCGAGAGATCTGAGTACCTCCTGGTCGTCGCATAGCCTCTGGAACTCTGAGGGAATCTTCAAGGGCAGGAGAAACTTATCCAATTCAATCATCAAGTGCCTGTGAATTTAATAGTAGAAATCCAGGTACACATCAAACAAACAAATTCCAAACACGTGAGCATCTGGTCAAGGCTCGTCCACTCCTCGATTCTCAATCTTGTCAACAGGTCGTAAGTCTGGGGGTAGGGAATTTGAAATGAAGCTGAATTGCTTTCCTGTAGCAACAAAATGGGATAGTCTCGTGTATCCTTACAGTCTATCTATGTAACCAATCGAATGACTATCATCAGCGTCACAGTTCATGGAAGATATGAAAAGACGTTCTAACTGTAGTTTATGTTCTCCATCTCTACAACATGCTACGGTATAAGCAATGGATTCTCCTGAACAGTCACACAACCAGAATTGGAGCGGTTGAAGAAACGCTTCATGAAGCTCGACAAGTGCAAGAGGAAGACGCATTCATCGTCTGCTCTGGCTCTCTAATCCAAGTCTACGATATTCCTATTCAGGGATCCTCGCCAACCAATAGCTCCTCTCTATAAACACTCCTCAACCCATTCTGATGACATTACATCGTTTCATCCTGCTGCCTTATCGCCTCTCATCCTCTCAGCTACACGTCCGCTTGTGGGACACTAGCTAGTACTGCTCAAGTACCACCGTGGTATGGGCCGCTAGCGACATGGAAACATTCAGTCTCTGGTCGGACGAGGTTTGCCATCTTGTCTGAGATCAATTCATCATCGTCTCTGATTCTCCCAAGCCCGACCAGTTGCTGTCATCCGACATTCGCTCTCCCTCAGTCCACACCCAGTCTCGGACTTGGGTAACGGATTATCTCGTTACGTGCCTGCCTCGCCAAGAAGGTTTGAGATTATATGTGGGATCTAACAAGTAAGTTTTGCTTCCGATTCATTGGCATTAATTTAACATTTCCCAGGGGAGACGCAGCATTCATCACCCACCTGGTTTATCGAGTCCTAAACCTCCCATGGGGATTGGGTCCTTCATTCACTCTGGAAAAATTGTCACACTGGTATCATTCACTCAATATTACCCGACGAGGTGAGCTTGTCCATCAGTTTTTTTCTTTTCGCATTGACTGAGCCGCATAATGTAAGAATCAAATCATCGTAACAGGTGGCGAGGACGGCAAAATTCAAGTGTGGAAGGATACTCCCCTTGATTCATCAGGCTTCAGAAACGTCAATGGAGATGTAGAAATGATGATAGCTCCAGAGGCACATCCACTCTCTTGCAAGAACAGAAAACGGAATTACGATGCATCATTCTTTACTCGCGACAAGATAAAAGCCCAAACTCAACTTGATGCCAATCGCTTTCAGGGACAGTAGTGAAAATGTGAACTTTGAGAGAAGGGGTGTTGTATGGATTGAGGGCTGGTTGTGAATGATATGTGAATAATATGTGAAGAGTAGTAGGAATTCCTCGAACTGGCATGTTCTTGCTTGGTCAAAGTCGAAAGGTTTGTTTCATTTAGTTTATATTGTCATTATGATGAAATCATAAACACAACACGATTTGTAACATGCATTCCGTTTGCAAGCTTAAGAACACAATTGGACCGCAACAAAGGTTTTGTATTAAGAACAGTAACCGAACAACTCAAAACGGCGTCTCCCCCTTTCCAATTTCTCTCTCGCTCATGGCTTCCCACTTTCTACCCGACCCGAACATGATGGAATTAAGTCGTTCACCCAGAATTTTGTTCATCAATATAATCACGGTGCGGGTAGTCGACCCTACTCAATAGATAGCGTCTTTGTACGATCCTCTGATTCCTTAAACCTTTCTTAATTATACGCTCCTAGTATCCTATTAGGGATTTGCTTAGGGATTTTACGAGTCCCGAGCTAAGAACCATTTGAAAACGGCTCCATCGTCAGTTTTGATGTGACTGAATACCGGCTAAAAGTGGATAACTTATTGTTTTAACATGCATAGTGGGAACCTCGTAAAATACCTTATCAGGAGAGATTTTCTGAGTCTATTAGACTTGCCAGAAACGTGACACTTAGTGTATTTTTAATAAATTTACATGTGCTTTGGTTTTTTTTTTTTGGATTCAGCATTTCTATTCCGCAACAAGCAAACTAGTACTAAGACGCGGAGGGCTACAAGAGCCCAATGTCTGGGGTATATCTACGGGAGAAAGGAGTATGGTGTGGGCAAAGTTAACACGTGCTTTGGTTATCTGCAGGTTATAAGACGAATTAAAAAATTTGCTCTTTTTTAATGGACTAAGAAGAGCACGTTCAAAACTCTCCTCAGGCTCCTTCAATAGACGTATAATGTCGTCTGGTGGTAGTGCGAGCACTTGGACGAGGTGGAGTGGCCTAGCAGAGGTCTTGTCGATGGATACAGTTGAAATGTAGAGTCGTTTTTACACCATCTTTCATCAGTCGGATGTGTCTTCATCGTTGGCTATGTAATGCACAAATTTCTTCGCTCCGATGGCCAAGTAGTCAACGTGTCCTGCGTGGGGAAGTACTTGGTTGCAGTATTCGGAGCTGAGGTGAAGGGAATCAGCGAGCACGATTTGTCGGTGTTACTCTGCATTCCACCCTTTGCTTGCAGTTGAACCCAAAGCATGTTGTAACCATTCACTCTGTCATCGATAGAGGTTTGGCAGCCGTAAATATGGGGAATGGTGGGTGTTCTTAGACTCTGAAGCGAAAACACATCTTGAGACGTCAAGAGAGCAAAAACTTGGGTAGAGCAGCGAACTCTGCAGAAGTCGTCCTTCTCTCCAATTCACCTATTCATTTGAACACCTAAAGTACTTCGACCGAAGACAAGACGCACCTTGGTTTCTTACTCCAACAGATTTCCTACCTCCTTCTCCTTTTTCTCCATTTCTCTCAACCATTCTTTGTCAATGCATTTTGTCCACTTTCTGCCGAATCTTGAGTTAGACATGTCCAGGATTGTTGAGATTCGGGGAGCCTTAATCACCACTCTGCACGGTGGTATATACACATCTTTCCTGTGCTCGATTGGGACCCAAAACAGTGGTTCATTGTCCTGACCCATCACCCATCCATCCATCATGCCTTGCATCGTAAGCTCATGTCCATCGGTGGAATCCTGATGGTCAGCTGTGAGGTCTGCTATTTCCCATGCTCTCAGACCAATGTTGGGGTAATAATATGCCAACCCTGTTCCATCTCGTATAAACGCCAGATCTCCATCTTCTTGACCCAAAATTTGACCGTACAGATGACCATTATAGGCATTAAAGAGGCGTATTGCACTCTCATGCGTGCACCTAAGAGCAATGAGTCTGTCGCCAAGGGAATGGTCAACCAGAGCAGGTGAGAGGCCAATGCGATACACCTCGGACGTTGGAAACCTGGAAACGAGTTGGCGAGTTCGTGTGTCCCAGACTCGGACATGGGAGTCTTTGTTAGACCAACATGCGAAGAGTTTCCC
>Ga0153942_1000779_pt1 | contig 12745 bp, 15 predicted proteins | sample TSNJ026MetaG_FD_104731 | JGI IMG/M metagenome (GOLD analysis project Ga0153942, IMG submission 104731) | Attine ant fungus gardens microbial communities from New Jersey, USA - TSNJ026 MetaG | ecosystem: Host-associated > Fungi > Mycelium > Unclassified | place: USA: New Jersey, Brendan T. Byrne... | reverse complement strand
CCAAAGCACCTGTATTATGCGCAATAGATCAATTTCTATTTCATCTGCTTCTGTTCTCAATTATCGTTCCTCCTCTCCCATCAGTTTCTGCTTTTCAGGGTTTCGTTTCCGGTTACAAACCCATCATTATTTCACCTTGTTGCCACTTAGAAACTGGACAGCAAGTGCCGCACCACATTTCATTCCTATTTCCATATACACAGATTCAACGGCGTCAACATAATTGAAAATCTCACTTACCATAGCTTCTCTTTCTCGCCTATCGAAAAATCCATTCTCTACACGCCTGATAGCCGCTTTTTTTAACTCATCAATTCTATCTTTATAGCTCTTATCACTGACATCACAGCATTCTACGCCCTGCTGACGCTGGCGGCACAAATAGGTAATGAATAAGCAAGTTGAAAAGATGCGTATAGATATCATATTTTCTGGACACAAGAAATTTTACGCCCTCAATCAGCAAGATATTTATCGAGATTATTCAATTCTTCTATTAACTGTGCATCTAACTTGCTGTTGATAAACTCTTCTTTTACTTTATAGATAAATCTTAAATCCGTAAATAAATGAGTAATTGTTACAAGGATTCCACCTACATCTAAATATTTCAGTGACTTCTTTACTGCTTCTGGATTTTCTCCAGCTACACCTATTCCAGTTGCTATTCCCACTGCGATAACATTACTTGCCGATGCAATAACATTTGATATTAAAATTATCTTCTTAGTTCTGACTTTATACAATTTGCAATCCATTTCCCCTGATTCTGCGCACAAAAGACTATGCATAGTAGAAATAAGAAAATTAATAAACTCTGCACTGGCCGCTTGCTTTGCAATATCTCCTAATACAATTGCATCTAATCCAACTTCTGCTAATGTCTGCGCAAAATCTGGTGAAATCATTTGAAGAAACGGTATAGGTAGTCCATCTGTTGTTATGTCTGATTTTAAGTGAAGATGTTCCTTGACAATTGCTTCAACTAATACTCTTTTGCCGTCCTTGCCATTGAAGCGGTCAATGACAGCTTTAAACATTTTATTAGTATCTGCATTCGCTGCAAGAGCCGGAATCATCACTCCCTTTGCATTTGGTTGATATCAAGAATCTGATTTGCTTTGTTTATCTCTTCAATCATCAAATCCGACTCTTCGTCAGCTTTTTTGCGAGCCTCTTCAAGATCTTCATCTAACGAAATTCCAAGTTTTCTTAACCATTCAAGATTTTCTGTTAGCTTTTTATTAGATTCATCAAGTGCAGTGCTTGCCTTATCATTAAACTCATTGCTCTTTTTAATTCTTGATTTTTCATCAGACACAAGTTTCTCTGCATCATCCCTCTGCATCCTAAAAATATCATACAAGTCTTTATTCATGATGTATAGCCTCCTGTTTTATGCAAAAGAAAGATTTTTTTCTAAATCGCTACGTTTCTTCTTCAGAGCCTCAAAAATTGCTTCATATTCCGCAATCTTCTCTTTCTGTTTCTTAATGATATCATCCTTGTTTTTGTCAGTTCGCTCATGCTCTTTTTTAAGAGCCACAAACCTTTCATATATTTCTTGTTGCTTCTTCGCTAATTCTTTACAATAATTTGCTTGTTTCTGCTGTTCCTTCTTTTTCGCTTTGTTTCTGCCAAATAACCAGCCAATACCTGCAGCAATAAGTGCTATTATTCCCACTGGTAGTGCAGCAACGCCCACAATACCAGCACCTACAAATCCAGCTGCACCGCCTATTCCAGCGGTTGCGCCGGCAATACCAAGAGTTCCTGCTCCAGCAGAAATAGCAGCACCCGCTGCACCGCCTATGGCTGTTCCAACTACAGAAGCCGCTTTTGCATTTCCCTTGATGACTGGTGCTGTTGTTCCAAGGATTGCACTAGTAACACCTAAAAGATCATCCAGCTCCTTTGTTTGAGCAGTAGTCAAAGATTTAAATGTTTCCATTAATAAAATCCTCCCGGTATAATATTTTTCCAAAATTTGGTAAGTATTATTTTAGCATATAATTCGGAATATTACAAATTTAAATAGAAAAAATTTATTTTTAAAAATTTCAACCAATTTAAGGCAATATACGATAGAGGAAATATTTACATAAAATATCATCAACGAATAATGCTGGTATGCTGAGGGATTATATAAAATCTCTTGGCTTACCAGCATTGTTTATTTTAAATAGGCCGTGAATAGTAACAACTAACTTTGAAAAGGACCAAAAAGTGATTGACATTTGCAGGAGGCATTTTTACCGAATTTAAAATGCAGTTACCACCTCCCACAATCTGCCGTAGCTGCTCAAAACGGGCGTGCAGTGTGCTTTCAATTGTTTTTTGTATATACAAATTACATATATGTTTTCATTTTTTTACAAACTTATTATAAGCTTCATTAAGTTCGTTTCTAAAGAAAAGTAACGCTAAAACGATATTAATAACAAGATATATTGTAGATCCAACATAATTATTGTCTATTGTTGTTATTAAGTAAAACAGAGCTGACATCACTAAAATATAAATAATGTTCTTTTTCCAATGAATCTTATAATTCTTGATAAAATAAATTTCAGCAATTAAATAATAGATAACCAATGTAAATATTGATGCCCAGGAAATAGAGGTAGGCGTTTTCCAGAAATGATACGCTATGAAATTAGTAATCACCGACAACCCCAATACAAGCAAGTTAATAAAAAAATATAATGTGTTTTTATCTAACAGTTTGTAATAATTTTGCATTACAACGCTTATTGCCGCGCTAAAAGCTAAACCAGGAAATGCAATCCTAAATATTTCTAGAGAATCAACATACTGCGGTAAAAACCAATTTACAAAAACCTTTAACGGAAAGTATGAATTCAATGCCACAAAAACAAATACCGATACAAAGGTTACTAATACAGGGAATTTCTCATTTATCTGTCCTTCTTTTGACTGTTTTAAGGTTGGATACAAAACAGTTGATATAGCAGATGTACAAACAGTTACTAATGAAAGCATATTATAAGCAAATGCATATATACCATATGTGCTAGTATCAAATCCGATTGAAACAAATTGCCGGTCTATGCCCAATATTAATGTCGAGCATAACGTGGCAACAACAAATGGAATTCCCTTTTTTATCAAATCTGCAAGTTCTGTATGCTTGTCTTTCCAGTTGTCCGCCACTCCAAAAGTGGCTTCCCTAAATTTAATTATATACATCACCAAAAGTACTGTGCTGATGCAGAGAACAAAAAATAAATAGTACCTGTAGGAAAGAAGATTTTTCCCTTGAGCACGATAAATTATGTACATTAAAATTACAGAACAAATTGTTAGTACCGATTTAATAAGATTCCTTGCAGAATAATCCCTAAACCGCATTGTCATCTGCGCTATGTATTGGTAATATGTTGTTATATTCAATGCAGTTAAATATATAGATAATGCAATAAATATGAATTTGTATTCTCCTGGTAGGTAAAATACTGCAATAATGCTTAATACTATTGCAATCAATACTTGCAACAAAGCTACTAGTCTTGTATAAAAACGAATCCCTTTCAAATCCAAGTTTTCATATTTTACTCCACTATATTTCAAATATAAACCTTCAGAAATTCCAAATGAGAATATTCCGATATATGTTGTGTATAATGTAAATATTTTATAATATCCATATTCAGTCACACCTAGTATTTTAGGAATTAAAAAGCCAACAAACACACCAGAAAAAACAATACACAGATTACTTATTGTAACACTGATAATTTCCTTTAATGTACTTCTTTTATTCATAGCTGGTCTCCTTTAATGATTATTTTAGAATAACCAATCGATCAATTCATTCTGCTCAAAGAAAGGATATAGAACGAGTTGCCTATACTCTAAGTTCCTAAAAGACATGAAAAGCATACCTACGAGAAAAATGCCGAGCACACAGTAACAAAGCAATCTCTTTCTTTGCCCCCTTATATCACTTATCTTGTTAACATAAAACACATAGTTGATGATAAAGATTAAAACTGGTATTCTTGAAAAGCCCACAGCAAACTTTATAGTTAATGGTATACACAAGAATAAAACTGTGTTCATGTTAAAGAAGAGACGATCTTTTTCTTCATCCATATCTACACTAAATACCAATTTCAGAAAATAGTACATAAAGTAAAATATTGCAATTGCAAACGAAAGCGAAAAAATCCTTCCAAAATTTCCGGTTGCATTTGCCGTTCTTAATAGGATATCCGCTTTTGAGCTACTTACGTATTGTTTAACAAAGTTATACAAAAATCTCCAACTAGATGCTGTTTCTAATATAACTACACCGCCAATCGAGCCGATAACAACAAATCTCCTTTGAAAAAATGAAGCAGGTAAATAAAACAAAAAAAACAATGCGCTCGAATGAAATGTTGAAGCAATCAAAACTAATACTGTATATTTAATTATATATTTTTTAGTTTTATTAATAAGTGCATCAATTCCAATAAGTACAAATGGCAATGCAACTAAATTTCTTACATATTGAAGTAAAATTACCGATGGATACAAAATGAATAATCCCATTACTATTGGTGACTTACTGCAGTTTTTCTCTACAAACCAAAATATAACTAAAAGTTCAAACAACGAAACGAGCACGTAAAATGTTCTGTAATCCAGTCCAAAATAATGACCTAGAAGAACCAAATAATTAAATCCAATCTCTGTAAATGATTGATAAAAATCAAAATTAACATATCTGGAAATTCCTATGTTAACATCATATGCACCACTACTCCACCCATGTAAAATAAAAATGAAGGCAAAAAGCATGTATAATGTGATTTTCTTATATTTGGATGAATTTGGAAATTGAATCATGCAAAAAGCAGTACCAAAAAATGTTATTACCCATAAAAAATATAGCATAATTCTTCTCTCCCGCTATCAGAACGCTTGATTTTCTTTTTTTATTTTAAGTTAAACCAGAAAATGAAAGTAACAATGAAATTCTTGTCTTTTTAATACAATTAATCTGGTTTAACAGAGTCATCTGAATCTATATTACAAGTATAATTACCTGTAGCTAAATCAAAGGCTTTGTTTTGTTTCATCGAATCCTTGTTCTCTATTGGCTTTACGAATTACCTTAAATCTTGAATCTTTATCGACAAATTCATCCAAAATAAAAGAACATCCATCGATAAGTCCATCATTAACTATGAGATTTTTCTGATTATTATGATATGTCTGATTGATTATACTATTTGTACTTTCCCGTATACAATTTACAACATTATAAACCGGAATAATTACAGATATTTTCTCTTCCATTTTTAATTTTCCTTTATTTTTTTTCAATATCTATCAATGTCCAACTATCCATATACAATCCGTTCTTATCTCCATTTGTAAACCACGCACTAGGTGCGATTACAACTTTAGATTTATTCTTAGATAAATATTGTGCCCACCAACTAAATGAACTATTAGAGATAATAAAATGCTTACACATAGCCATCATTCTTATTTTCTCCTCTACAGTATCTTTACCGCTCTCATAGTAGAATCTACATTCAGGAAATTTTTCTTCAAGCTTTATATAAGAGCAAACCCATTCCAAATCATCACTAAATATAATGAAATAAGGGTTATCTACTTTTTCTTTCATCACCTCTATAGCTTTATAGAAGTACTCTTTGTCACATACAAAAAGCAGCTTTTTAACCTTTGGCACAAGATAGTTTCCACCTCTAATAGATACGCAAACAGAATTCTCTTGTGCGGCTAAATCATATATATGCTGGTTCTCTTCGACTGGTTCAGTTGCAGGAACAATATCTTCAGCAAGCTCATCTTCAGCTTCATGAAAAAATCTAAAATCCTGCCACCATCCATTCAGAAAAATTTTTTTTGATTTAATTTTCGGGATTTCGATATAATCATTTCTCTGCCATAGCAAAAAGCCTTTATGCACCATCACTCTAAAATATAATTTTGGAATTAGTTTCTTTACAAACTTTATAATTGGATTAGAAAAATCTGCCAGCCAAGGCGGAGCTACATCTTCTATTTCAACATTTTTATCAAGTTTGTAATTTCCCATCTCATAATTAAACTTCCCTGGAACATGCTTCAATTTTTCGCTTCTATGATCCAGTTCATACACATTGCAAATAATTTTTCCACCATATTGTTTTTGGAGTTTTCTTGCAAAGGCATATTGAAATAGCTGATTCCCTAGTCTTCCGGTTAAATATACATGTATTTCCATCTAAGTTCTCTCCATCAAATCACTTTGCAGCATTAATAGTTTCCTTATATAAATCAGCATATCAAGTAAGCAGGATGCTCCATAATATTAACAAGCACTAACGATAACATCAAGCCTCTAACTATAAAACTATCCTCTTCCTCATAATTCTTACATCATTTTAAACTATCTGGCAAAATTGCATACTAATAACTCAAACTTCGCAAATACATATTGTTTATGCGCCTTGAAAATCAATAGTTGGCAGATATTATATAGCAGTTTTTGTGCACACTTACCTAAGTACTCTGCTATGCTCTTTGGTAATACCTCAATCTCGCCCAAGACTCCTAAAGTCATCTGTAAACTTCCTTCTTATTTATAGAGTAACTGTCTCTTTCTCATTTTCCCTAAAATATTCAATATCCAGTATTGTTTCAATTTAATGCAAATGATAATACTCTTTCTTTGGATTGATATAGATTTGATGTCTCCATATTTTAAGGAATCCTGAATTAACGGTTCAGATAAAAATTTCTTGTAACCATTCACTTTATCTTTGTATCTGCAATTATTTGATGGGTTGAAGTACCCTGTAACACCAGTAGTCACAATAACATAAAGCAATCTTGTGTACAGCAAACTCGTCAATTCTTTTTCCCTTTTACTTTTCTTTACATAGTCTAAAATATATTCAAAACATCTTACGATCATATAGTAATTATCTTCATTATGTGAATGAGAAATGGATGACTCATTGTACACATAGTGATTTAATGGCTTATCCAAGTAATAAGCACTCTTTGCATTTTCAAATAACGCCATATTAAATATTAATCCTTCTGCCCCTTGCCTTAGACTTTCAATGTGAATAATATTATTTTCATCTAAAAAGTCTTTAGAAATGAGTTTCGCAAAAACCTGGGCAATTTTCCCATTAAAATTCAGAACCCTTGCCTGGAGATCTTTACAACCTTCTAAACCAAATTTTCTAGATTCCCCCTGCATCGTTTTATTCACTTGTGTACTATTACTATATTCTGTAATTATATCCCAAAAGACAATTTGAACATTTTGAGAAATTGCAGTTTCATAAGTAATCAGACATGTATCTGGATCCACAAAATCATCACCATCTAAAAACATTATGTATTCTCCGCATGCATTATAATACGCTGTATTCCTTGCACCCGATAAGCCCTTGTTTTTCTGGTGAATTACCTTTATGCGATTGTCTTTGGAAGCATATTCATCACAAATACCCCCACTATAATCTGGAGACCCATCATCTACTAGAATAATCTCTATATCTTTTAGTGTTTGATTCATCAAACTTTCTATACAATTTCTCAGATACTTTTCTGAAACTTTATAAATAGGAACAAGTATGCTTACTAACGGTCTGCTTTCCATTTCATCACCATACAATTCACTATTTACTTTCTCTAAGGATAGTGATTGTCCTCTCTATTCCTTGTTTTATATCGTATTTTGCAATCCATCCCAAACGCAGTATTTTTTCACTTGCTAATCGCGCCTTGGTTGCTTTACTGTACCCTGCTTTTTCTATTTCACTGGGAATTTCAAATACCACGCTTTTCCCCGCATATTCTGCGATAATAGCAGCAAGATCTTTTAGCATAATATCAGAGGCTTCATCAGCAATATTATATGCTTCACCACATTCGCCCTTCATAAGAACGGTCAAAAGGCCAGCTATAGCATCTGCTACATATATGTAAGAATAGTGTTGTGTTCCTGCGCTCTTAAGCACGATATCCTCACCAGCTACTCCATTATTCAAAAATTGAGATAACGCCTTAGTATCCGTCTTTAACAATGTAGCGCCATATGTCCTTGTTAAGCGCGGAATAACTATATCCAATCCCTTCTGCCTAATATATGCCTGACATAATGCCTCTCCGCAACGTTTACTTTCGGGATATCCAGCTCTCATGGTATTAGAATCGATATAGCCACAGTACTTCTCATCGAATTTTTCTACATCCCCACGATTTTCACCATAAATTTCATTCGATGATGCAAAAGCACATCTTATAGCATTATGCTCGACAGCAAATTCCAACATGTTTTTTGTGCCTATTATATTTGTCGTAATCGTTCCAATAGGATCCGTCGCATACGCCACTGGATGCGTATTACTTGCAAGATGTAAGATGTAATCTATCATCCCAAGGTCATTTCTTATAAGTGGTTCGTTAATGTCATAGGACATAAACTTGAATGTATCCTCATTGCTACAATATGCAAAACGTTGTCTAGCTCTCTCTTCGTTTCTACCAAGTGCATAGATTGTACAATTAAACCCTTCGTTTTGATTTTTATGCATAATTACATCAATAAGAAAGCTACCAATCAACCCAGTTGCACCTGAAACCATAATCGCTTTATTCTTCAGTTTTTCCCAAGGAAGATTTAATGCTGCAACGTATCCTAAATCCTCCTGGTACTTGCTATGCTCGTGCATTTTCATTCCGATTTCTCCGTTTTCTAATATTATTTTAGCCAATTATCTTTATCCGCTTTAAGGTAAGCCTTAAACATCTCAAGGTCGTCTTTTGTTGTAAGCTTAATATTTTTATCTGATCCTGCAGCAAAATAGAGCCTCTCTCCCAGTTCGACCATCATGGTATTTGTATAAGAAAAACCATATATTCCAATTTCTTTTTTAAATGCCTCATGATATGCCCAATCTAATTTTCCAAATTTATATGCCTGTGGTGTAGATACTCGGCGGAGAGTTTCACGCGGAATAAATTTAATTGTAGAAATATCGTCATCAATTACAAAAATTTGCTCATTATAAGACATAGATGTTACTGCATTTCCAAACTGTTGGCATTTAATAATAACATCAGAGAGTACAGAGGGTTCTACAAGTGGACGAATTCCATCGTGAATTATAATAATATCATCATTAGAAACCTTGTCTTCAAGATTATATACTCCATTCCGAATAGATTCTTGTCCTGTGCTACCGCCCGAAACAATCCATTTCAATTTATCAATGTTAAACTGTTTAGCATATGCCCAAACTATATCATGCCAGCCATCTATACAAACAACTTCAATAGCATCAATTTGTGGATGCTTTTGAAAACCCTCTAAAGTATAAATCAATACCGGCTTATCATAAACATTTATAAACTGTTTTGGGATATCCTGGCCCATTCTATGTCCAGAACCACCTGCTATAATAATTGCAACATTCATAATCACTCAACTCCTTATAATTATTGATTATTTTTCTTTGAATATTGATTTCAAAGAAACAATCATTACCATTCCATTTAATGCAAAATATCCAATAGTAAATAAATCCATAATATTTAATATAATAGCCATAAGCATTAACACCTGAACAAAACCTGAGATAGATGTTAAATTCAATGCTAATAATTTCATAAATCCGTATTCAGATTTATCTTTTACAGAATTCATAGAATTTTGATTTCCTAATGTTGTAATCGCCTTATGCATAATGAATCGAGGAAAAATAACAAAAACCCCTGACAACGCCCCTAAAATAATATATATCTCCGTATGAACACTAATCCATGCTGCCAAAAAACCCTGAGTATGACTTGCTGCCACCCCCCAGGCAAAAAAGGAAAGCACCATTGCCACATACCCACTCATAGCATCATAAACACTTCCCATTTTAGAAAATTGTTTTTTATATCTAGCTATATTACCATCCACACCATCTAACAAATTCCAAATAAAAAAACAAAACCATCCAGCAATAAGCAAACCTCTGCTGGTAGCCACACACATGATAAGAAAACCAATAACTAAAGGAATAACAGAAAGTAAAGATACTGTATTAGGAGATATATTGGTATATAAAAACGGAATAGTCAACACATAGGACAATGGTCTGCCGATGTAAAACGCAAAATAATCATTCCTTGCTGATTTCCTTTTTTCTAAACTCATCGTAACTTTTTCAATTTCTTTTGGTGTAATCACGTTACTTCTCCAATCCGTTTTTTCGCACTCTTCCGCCTAACAGTATTTATAATCGGTCTGCCATATACTTGCATAAATCCTGCTATTCTTACAGCAACACCGTTCGACAATTTCTTATACACAGCAAAACTTTTCTTTTTCCATCATGGGCGGTTATCATCCCACAGGAAAGTGTTTTTCCAGGGACTTCACACTCTTGCATTTCAACCACTGTTCAACATATTGGTGTTCACCACCAATTCACGGCATTCCCAATCTCAACTTGAGAGTAGAGATTGGGAGGCTTTCGATAAATCATCATCTCTTTATATGTAAAATCATAGAAGATTGTCACCGAATTGAACCTTGGATCAAAGCAATAACTATCAGGGCTAAGGACGACATTCTATGCTCCCTAATCTCCCTGCTGCGCTTTGCCATTTATAGAAGCATAAAATTCATCATGCTGCCGCCACCTCTCTATGAAAGATGTATCTTTCTGAATTGTTGATGCTTTTACCTTATGTGCACCCGGAATAACCGCAAAAAAATTATGTTCTTAAGCTCCCCCTCGACATGTTTTTTAGCGATTTAACGTATATTTCACTATATTTGTCAGCCATCACGGAGATATCGTACGTTTTTCGCATATCTGAATGTGCTTGTTCAATCATCTTGATAACCTCTCCACTCTGTGCTTCTCGAATTCCCTCGACAAAATCACCTACGGTATTGCACACAAAACCGTTATGTCTATTATGAACAACATCCCTGTTTCCAATCACATTATTCACCACGCACAACTTTCGCATGTACATCGACTCAAGCAGGCTCATCGGTAGACCTTCCCATAGGCTAGTCAACAGAAAGACATCGCCCTGCATCGAATAGCTTATGGCTTTTTTCCTTTCTGCCCATCCAGTGATTTCAATATTGGGAGCAGTTAACTCCTTGCGAAGTTCACCATCGCCAATCCAAATAAATTTCACATCCGGCATTGTCAGAGCAATCTGATTGAACAACTTGGGGTTTTTCTGATGGCAAATTCGACCAAGTGTAAACACGGTAAACGGATGTTCCGAAGAAACCTCTACTGAATCAAGCAAGCATTGTAGATCATTTACATTAATGCCATTATTCACATACGTTGCATGTTTGGTAAGTTTCAGAGACTCCTGATGCTCACCTTTGCTGCAGCTAATGGTCGTACAAGGTCTTTTTGCACATACAGCCTCAATTGCCTTGAATACATTCCGTTTTAGTTGTTTATAGTTTTCCATTAAAAAACTATAACCATGGGGAGTGTAAAATAGCGGAACTTTATTTCCATTGAATGCCCATCTCCCCAATACACCAGCCTTGCTACTGTGGAGATGTATAATATCCGGTTGAAATGCTTTTGCAATTCTCTGAATTTCAAAAAAAGCCTTAGCATCTTTGATCGGATTTATTGACCGATCAAAGTTCTTAACCTTAACTAAATGAATCCTTTTATCAAAATAATCCTTATAATTTTCTGGAGTTTGCTTTCTAACTGCATATGCAATATACATATCGTATTTGTCTACCAATTCATTTGCCAAATCCACGATATATGTGAATACACCGCCTCCCATGGCCTCAACTACAAACAAAACTTTATTTCTCTTTTTAGCCATGCGCTGTCCCTCCAGTTACTAACTTGTACTTTTTCAAATTATCTCCGTATTCACAATTCCCAGCCTAACACTCTGCAATATACCCAATATCCAACTTCACCATTTCCTCAAAATCCACTATATCACTCTGTTCGCTCACCTGCCACATCCCTGTAATCTCCGATTTTATCGCAATTCTAACTCTATGATGAAGTACATACTGCTCCCACTCATCAACGGTCGGAGGTCTTGTCCCAACACTTATATTCTTTTTCAACACATTCCAGAACTGCGAAAATTCATCTATTGGGTATTTTCTGGTGAAATTCCCGATTCTTTTCTACTTCCCTTTCTCACTGCCGATAATCCAGGGATTAATCCAGTTTAAACATCCTACCATCACTGACCCTGTTCTTTTCCAGCAGTTCTTGTTTCCGCTCCTCTGTATCCAGATATATGCTGCGGAATTTATATAACTTAAACTTCTTTCCATTTCTGCATACACGAACCTGTGAAAAAAACAGTTCTGAGAGAATTTAGGTAAATCCTTGGATCAAAGATTGTAGCACTCATGTTATGATGCAAGCGACAATTCCATCGTATAAATCAAATACTTGTTTCGCAAGAGATTCACTTGCTACTGCCCTGCCAGTGAACCAAACTCAAGAAAATTTTAGATATTCCATCACTCCCCCATTACAATACCCTCTCTTCCCCATGTCAACATTTTAGATATAAAAGCAAAATAATCCTCTCACACCCTCTACTCCCCCCCACTCCCACTAAACACCACCTTCACCGTCTCCCAAACAATCCGCACATCCAGCCAAAGACTCCACTCACTAATATACTCCGTATCCAACCGCACCACCTTTTCAAAGTCCACAACGTCACTTCGCCCGCTCACCTG
>Ga0153942_1000776_pt1 | contig 12816 bp, 25 predicted proteins | sample TSNJ026MetaG_FD_104731 | JGI IMG/M metagenome (GOLD analysis project Ga0153942, IMG submission 104731) | Attine ant fungus gardens microbial communities from New Jersey, USA - TSNJ026 MetaG | ecosystem: Host-associated > Fungi > Mycelium > Unclassified | place: USA: New Jersey, Brendan T. Byrne... | reverse complement strand
TTCCGCTGAATCTGGATGACATAATACAATCGTTCCTTGTGACGCTTATTATTTACTCCATTGGACAAGTAATATTCACCGGGATAAGCGATAAGTCTCTCACAGCCTTCGTAGCCTGGAAAGCAATAGCCTGGACCCTCTAGACATCAATATCAACAATCAGCACATAGGCCCAAATTTTTCTAGTCCCTACCTATCCAAATTCCTGTGATTTTTCTCTATCCCCTGTTGTAGTTCGGGTGCGGGACTATCGTTCTCCCTTACTCCAAAGAGATGCACTTCCCTTCAAAGATATATTCATCTTCTTGTGGATAAAGGAGCACTGGTATGATTTAAATACTTCCTTTCGAGGGTTCCTGGCCAAATCGAGGAACTAGGATGCCTACAAAATAGCGAATGAGTGCATGCATTACCTTGTGCCAATAATGTTGTAAATATTCGGGCCACGCAGTGCCTTCTGCGTGCCGTGGCTACTGATGAATGCCAGATCAAACTCACGTCGGAGTGTGAATTAGTAGTGACCTCTTGTTTGCTCTTTAGCACCTTCGTTGACCATCCTCCCGCATATTTGCTGAAATTGCCCTAAGACTCTTTTCTGAATCTCTCAAATTCTATATTTTCGTTGTGATCTATCTCCTCTGCATATTTGTATATTTTTTCTTTGTTCGGTTCAACTCCGGCGCTTACCTAGCCACCGTCACACGAACCCACACAACACATGTTCCATCCAGTTTTTCTCCGAAATGGTGACCAGGTCAAAATAAATGGTACATCATGACTTATAGGCACGATAATAAACATTCAAAATGTTTTATGTTTTTTTTTCAGACCATGTCTATTGTTCACCAAGTTGGGAGGCTCGGGATGGCACGCCTTATTCCATTGCGCGTATCATGGAATTTCTTCCTCCTGAAGACGCTCCAAAGGGCCCTGAGGGCAAGAACTATCTATATACAAGAGTGCGCCTTGCATGGTACTATCGCCCCAGCGACGTGAGCGATCGCACCGTAGCTGATTCTCGACTTCTCCTCGCTGCCATATACTCCGAGGTATGCGACATCAATCAATTACGCGGAAAGTGTTATGTTGTCCACCGTGACAAAATATCGGATCTGTCGAGCTGGAAAAAACGTTCGGACAGATTCTATTTCAACCGTCTATTTGACCCGTACATCAAGAAAGAGTTTGAGGTCATCCAATCGACAGACGTTCGCAATTGTGAGTATCTTTAAGTGTCGCAGACGCTATTCTATTCTCTATTCTTCAGTCAAGTGCTCTAATATGTCTGATAAATCAGTACCTGACCGTATTCGTGAGAATTTGACATCACGATATGAATATATTGTCGTCGAGAAAGAGGTCGTTGCAGATCTCACAGATAATGTGCGCCTTTGTGCCACGTGCGATGAGTGGTGTTCAAGGTAAATTTCTTTGTTCTCGTCAAAAATATCTCGATGCGCATTGGGCATCGTGGTTTCGGGCCCTATCTGCTAATCAGTTTCTTATCTCTGTCATCTATACGACTACTCTGACTTCTTCCTTAAGCGCTGAAAATGTGCAATGTGACCGTTGCAAGAAATACTTCCATATGAGTTGTGTACAACCTCCTCTTCAGGCCAAGCCCTCAAGAGGATACGGCTGGACGTGTGCTCCCTGTTCTCGCAAACATGAAGAGGAGGTCGATAGCCATGACGTGCGCTATCCTACGCCACCAGTTGCACGCAGGACAAATGCGCCGCCGGCGAGGGGACGGGGACGTCCCCGCAAGGATAGGGCGCAAGCTGAACGTGAGGAGAATTTTCCAGTCAAACATTTCAAGATGTGGCCTTTCAGATATTTTGGGTAGGGATTCATTGATCTTGCGATCTCTTCTCCGAGACGTAGTCTGGCTGCTAACACACTCAATAACGCCAGGCAGTACACAGTTGCAGAAGATACTTTAGGTGAGTTTACCAACACAGATGCTAGAATTGAACTGCTTAACTCTCACATGACAATCAGACGCAGAGGATTTGATCTTTCCTCGAACGGCCACTCGTCAAGGACCAAGATATCAGGCAAATGTACCGCCGGCGCCAGACCCATATCATCATCCTCCAGGTGAGCGTTACGTTCCAGAAGTCATCCTAGAAGCTGGAAATTCGCACTTCTCCAGACATTGATGAACGAGGTGGAGATAACACTATTGATGTCCTCGGGATCATTAACAGTCTGACAGAGGCAGAAGGTCTGCACGTCTTCTTTGCAATACCTTCAGTGACGCAAATCTAGTATTTCAATCTTGATTGGCCATGTGTGTTTCCAGTTGCCGAAGGTAAGTTTATACCGGTAGTCTTGATACATAGGATGATCCGGCGCTTATGACATCGTGTGCGAATTTTGATCTCATCATAGTCGAATCTTGCAAAAGAAGTCTCACAGATGACAAGAAGCTTCAGGCAAGTGTTGATTGGTTGACCGAAGTCATTCGCCGTTTCTCGGAGGCAGCCCTTGCAGCCCGTCCGTTCACTGCGGTGAACATGAAAAACAAATTTCATGTAGATAAGGTTCGTCGGTCAAATATTTTGGACAGCAGATGCTGATCTACGTACCATCATTGGCTCAGTGGACGAAGCAGGAAGTACCATATCGTGATGAGGAATGGACCCGGGAAGAGGCTATCACGTTCGAAGATGCTATCATGCATCATAATGCAGAACTTCGTGCTGTCCGGGATGAGGTTGTGACTCGCACAATGCCGGAAGTTGTCCGGTTCTATGGTCACTGGAAAAAGTGATACCTCTTATTTGGATAACATTTACCATGCGTACTGAATCTTCGCTTCTTACAGCCAGAAATTAGGTGAACAGCATAAACGGATTAAAGAGGGTGGGGAACCGTCCCAACCTGTTCGCCGTCAATACCGTGATGAGGAGGAGGCTTCGAACGGGCAGCGAGTTGGGCTCTCAGATGACGAAACCTCTATTGTAGCAGAACCTGCTTCGAAAATACCAACTTGCGGTGCCTGTAGGATACGAGAATCGACTGCTTGGTGGAAAGCACCTAAAGGGTTGTCCTCAAGTATTCTCTGCGAGAGCTGTGGACTCGCATGGCGAAAATATGCGGATCTCAACCTGGTACGGCAGCCACGTGATGAGTCTCTATCTTCCAACAAGACTAGGTCGTCGACAAACGACAAACGCGAAGGGACACCCTTGGTTGGTTCATTGGCCAAGCGACCGAAGGTAAACATTTTCCTTGTATCATTTCCCTGGATGTAAAGCATAGATTTCGCGCCCAAAGTCCAAGCATTTTATATTTCAAAGCTAACTTATTTCCATTTCTACCCAGACGTCAGCCTCAGTACAATCGACACCTCCACCTCCTTCTACAGCTCCTCAGATACGCTGTTTCGCGTGTAAGAGGACAGGCCCATTAGGCAAGGTCTTGAAGTGTCAAAAGTGTGAAGTCCATGTCCATGCTGGTGAGTTATATGGGCTCCAGGTCTTCATACAGACTCAACATAACAACACTTGCGTGGATTCTCAGGGTCCTGCGGTGCATTTTTTCCGGACGCAACGAAACCTGAAAAGTGGATATGTGAATTGTGTGACAACGAGCAAATACAGGAAGCATCTCTAGTACGTGTTCAGTTTGAGCTGATATAATAAGTTCTGATCCTCTTCTCTCCTACCATCAAATCATTCTTTGCCTAATGTTTATCATTTGGTCATAAAATAGAATCCCGACTGTGTACTTTGTCCGCGAGGGCGGAACGAAGATCGGAAAAAGAAGCCATACCCCCCAGCTGATTCTTTCCTTCGTCTCTGCAAACCGACAGAGCAGCAATGTTGGGTGCATGTCCTATGTGCAGTCTTTTCCCCGGAACTCGTGTTTGCCGATGTTGCGCGGCTACGGTTAGTCGAAAACATCAATATTATAAATCATCATCGCTGGGTGACTGTGAGTATCAATGTATTCTACTCGTGCTGATTTGTAAACATTCAATTGATAGACATGTACCATATGTCATATTTCGGAAGGCGCAGTGATTCGCTGCAGTGACTGCATGAAGGAGTTTCATGCTTCCTGCGCCTGGAAACAAGGGTACAGATTTGGTTTCGAAATTCAACCCGTACGACACTAAGAATTTTTTTTGCGGCTAAATATCTCATATTTTTTCAATCAGGTAAAGAGTAGTCGTCGTGATGCAACTGTCACCATTAACTTTAGGGGCGAGACGGGACATATGAGCGCAATAGTTTCCTGTAAGGATCATGACCATAGTCGGCGATCGATCTACGATATGTGCGATACAAATGAAGGTGGTGAGGTCAGTAATTACAACTCCATTACGCATATCATGCAAAAAACGAGCGCTGATTTCATCCATTTACTCTCTTATCTGTATCCCGTTCCTATGCTTTTCTTCTCTAGACTGCCCTCCAGGTTTACGTCCAGGCCTACAAGTCAGTTCAAACCGGGCAAATTCATGGATTGCTTCGAAAGGCCCGTCGACTTGATAGTATCATCAATAGCCGGTCTAATCCAAGTCCATATACAACCGCCTCTCCTTCACCTCAAACATCTTCTGATCCCCAATGTGATCTATGTCAGACTAATTTCTCACCTGCATTCCACTATGAAGAGGATGACATTACAATTCTTGGAACTCAACGTTGTCTGTGCCACAAATGCTATTGGGAGATGAAAGCAGAACGTAACAAGATGACAGAAAACAGCCAAAATAGTACAAGTGCTATGGGTATGATTGTGTCGTGAACACCGAAAAATAGAAACTATAAAATTACACTCTCCATTGGGTCCAAGGCTGTCTGTGGGAGGTAGGGGTGAAGTTAATGAAGGAAGGAGGGTATGGGAGAACCATGAATACAGAACGGTTAGAATATACAAATTTTACAATTACTTGTAGCAAGATCTGGCCAGAAAAGAATAATCCTGTAGAAGAGCAGGTAACAATAGTTTATGAGCGAACCCTTTTGTAGAATAGCACATATGCCTTCTGATTCTAGTGGTGTGAATCAGCATTCGTTTGAAGACCACGAGGATAGAACAAGACTCACAACAACCTGTTTAGCATCGACTGATTTGACACTGCTATCATCGCAGTACATCCATCCACCACGCGATTGCACAAAAGCAGTATCTATAAGAAGACAATCAGTCATTCAACGTCCCTAAAGAGAAAAAAACAACCGCTGGGACGCAAAAGAATGAACGTCACCAGGTCAGAATAAGACTCACAGTGTCCGCTAGTCAGATTCCCATAATGGTTCGTGACACCATACAAGTCGTAACGATACGGCGGTAGTTGAGTTCGAGGATCATCGAGTGACATGGGAAGACCTCCATTTAATTCGCTTTTATCGGCACCGGGAGGAAGCGACGCCGGCATATAATTCGTCAGATCCAACGATTTCATCGGAAATTCGACAAATGTGTCTACTTTATCCGAGAAACGACCATTGGCTTCGAAGCGCTTGAGATGGATGAGAAGCACCGGGGGTAATCTCGCCAGTGACAATTTTTTGGATGCTCGTCGTTTGGTCTTGCATTTTGGGCAATCCCTGAAGAAGAAGAAGAAAATGGTTGAGCGATCGAATTGGAAGATACTTCGGGTCTGAAGCGACAAGAAATTACGCACCATGCATCATCTTTCTCCAGGATCTCCTCGTTAAGTAACGCCTGTATGCACTTGTCAATAGGTACCTTTCCATTTCTTCCATGCGGAATCGGCAATTGTAGGATCGAAAACACATTGTACGTTGTCGATGTCTACACATCCAGACCAAGCAGATACCGGAAACCCAAAGGAAAAAGACATCGTCAGTATACACCCACGTGAATTCTCGAAAAAGCCTCAAAAACAACAATGGAAAGGGAAAAAAAGAGAACAGATAGAACCACGAGACAAACACAAACCTGATGACAAGTCAAACATTCCAACCGATTCCTAAATTGCCCCTGGAAATAATCCACAACTATACTGTCATTCCTCTCTTTCCAGGTCCTCCACTCCCTCTCACTAGCAATCTGCGGTGGTAACTTCTCAAGCTCTGCTTCATCTTGTGATGTACGCTCCCATTTAGGTTTCACCATAATGCGATTCAAGTCTTCGTGGATGCCGTCCATCAAGAAACTGAGAAATTCTTGAGAGTCGTGTTGATTTGAATTGTCGTACTGGGATCGCAGTTGGCATATGGATTTCTGTTGGAAGAATTATGAGATCCAATCAGCTTCAACTTGTGTCATATAATTCATGAATGAAATTGGATTAGGGACGAAGAAAAGACGGATGAGAAGGACAACAGAAAGCATCAGACCGTAGGGTCAAAGATGAGGCCAGGAAGGGAAAAATTGCAAAGGGATGGCGCCTTCTAAGCGGGAAACGGCACAACAACATCTGAGCTTACCCGAAACTCGTGAGGTGTTAGATAAGGCAAGTCCTGACCCCACATCTCGTGCAACAACTTGGCAAATGCGTGTGTGAGATGACCTTTTGAGCCCAGAGGATTTAACATATTGATCGCAGGTTTCCAACGGTGCTCTGAATTCAATGTCATTTGGTATATCGATTTACAGACGACATAAGCGCCCAAAGTAGGAAGACAAAATAGAAACTCACCGGTGAAGAACCTCGCAAAAGGTACTGTCGCACTCAGACACTGAATCGGCGCATTCATATAACACGTATTCCCAAGATTCTTTAATCCAGACAGCCCAACCATCACATCCGCCCAATATGTAACAGGATAATCAGCTAGCCTCGGCGGTTTTGGTTCCCCATTCATGCTCACATTCCCACCGTGACTCAAGGCAGGCGAAGTCAGCACTGACGGTCCAGGCGGCAGGACTCTTGGTCTCTGATCTTGCCTCCCTAGAGCTGAAGAAGCAGCCAAAGGTGGCGGCTTGGGCATTAACTCGGGATAATCTATTGGTCCTCTCACACCACTAACGGCAGGAGTCTGATGATTTAATCCGGATAAGAGTTCATGCGTTTGGTCAAGATAATCATTCTGTCTTCTCGTAGAGAACGGAACAGGGTTTAATGAGGCTGGTGGTGGTGTAGTGATGTCAGATGATAGAATGAACGGATTCAAAGGTGGTGGCGACTGAGATAGGCCGTTTGGACCTGAACCAAAGAAACCAGAAGTCGGAGACGATATATGACGAGGAGGAAATTGAGGATATGAAATAGACCCAAGCCCATTTGAAGATGTAGGTACCGTTCCCTGTCATCACCAATGAAATCAATAAAGCAACAAATCTGGTAGCAAGGAATAATCTCACATTCTGGAATATACTCTGCCTAAGACTCGCAGAGTGACGCTGCAGTAAACTGTCCGCCGTCAGACTGTCCAATGAGTTGACCTTAGCAGGAGCTCTTGCATAACCCCAAAAGTCAGTTCAATTTCCCTCATTATCACGCATCAACAACACACCTCGAATACGAAAGCTTCTGGTTTGATGAAACATTGGGCTGATGCTCGCCACCAACACCACTAGCATCGCCACCAACACCACTAGCACTCGGTGAAGTCCGAAAGGGATTCATCGAAGGGCTCGCAAGCACATCTGGTACTAAAGCAGCCACTGACGGGCTCGTTGACGCCCCAGCGCCGCCACCATTAACCACAAAGGGATTGTGTGGGCTTGGCATAGGCTTGGGGCTGTGGAGGAGACCACCCGGAGCTATTTTTACCATTGTTTCTTGCTGCGTAGCATTTGATATTCCGGTGAGAGTCTGTGATGGTGAAGTGGGGGGAACGAAATCGTCTATGCCATCTCGTATGAGTCCGTCCTCACCAAACTCTTTCTTCCAAGCTTCAAAACCACCAACCACCAACATGGGCATCCGCTGAAGCATCTTCTTGAATGCTTGCTCCGAGATGACCTGTACGAGGACTGAAAGTGGACCCTTGCCCGCTGCAAATGACTCTGAATCCTGATCACAAACCGCCACGATATCAAACTTGTCACGATTCATGAAAAGGCTAGCCTCGGGTTTAGGTGCAATGACCATCGACTCTTCAAGTTTATCTGCGGTCAAACTGACGGACCAAGGGTCAGCGTGCATCGCACAAGAATGGATTAAGAGTGCCTACCTGTCCCGCATCAGCACGGTAGGTTCGATGCAGATAATATTCTGCGCTTTGATATGCTCTCTATCAAAGTCCGCGCGATTCCGAACATCAATAATTAAGACCGCGTAATCCCGCATATAACCCTGTAAATCCTTTGGGAACGCAGTGTTTGTTTTGGGTATAGGAGGTTTTACAGGAACAGCAACTGGTTGCGTAGGGAAGGCGGCAGTTGGTGCAGAGGATAATGAAAGCCCTGAAGGCTTGTGAGGAGCATTGACATTCATATTCACACCGCCATGCGTCGGTGATGCGGGCCGACTGTTGAATACGTTATTTCCGGTCGGGGTGATTGGCGTACTGGATGGCCTGTCGATATGTAATGGAAAATTTCTCAAGTTGATTGATGGTGACGGAGGTGGTATATCACCCTTGGTGCTGGATTTCGAGGATGCGATGTTACCTCCAGTGTGTTCCGAGTTTGACGAAACTATGAGGCTCTTATCGAGTTCGCCAATCGAAGGAAAACTTTGAGCAAATCCGGAAAGATCAAAGTGAGTGTTTTGAATAGGTGAAGATGAAGGGGAAGACACGGGAGAGGGAGGGCCGAATGAGGAAGGCGGGACGAACGTGTGAGTAGAGGGTAAAGGGAATGTTGTATTTAATACAGAAGAAGAATGGGTAGGCGAGAGTGGTCGGATGGGAATATCTCTGGACAATGGTTTGTGTGAGCCTATGGCAAGGCCACTCTCCTGGAGAGCACGTTTTCGATCTGCTATGGAGCCTCCGAAAGTTTGGTTTATCAGATTGTCGTTGATGATTCTGGAGTCTGTTAAAGGAACAAGTCTACACGACCGAAGTAGTGAACGCACGATTGCTTATTGGCTTCAAGCGACCTGAGCCTCTCCTCTACGGTCGCTATTCTTCCTGAGAGATCACAAGCAGTTCCCTGAGTCAGAAATCAACCTGAGAATAGATCAGACGAAAAGAGCGAATGGCGTACCTGGATAAAATCAGACATTTCCTTGCGCAGGGATCCCCTGGCTCCTTCTCGCTTGTAGTCAGGGGAGTCAATAGCCATCTTGAGAAGCGTAGCGGTCTTGATGTAGCCCTCAAGTGCGGCAGGATGGTCGCCGGCACTCTCCAGGTCTTTGGCCTTGAGAATTTGGTCGCGAGCAACATGAAGGAGCGATGCTGCAGAGACCTTGGTCGCCTCTCTCAACACTGTCTCCTTTGCTTTGTTCTTGATATCTGCAACGGACATATTTGCATATGCCGGGAAACGAGAGTCTACAGAAGCTGTTCAGAGGTCAATAAGGACGAATGGATGGCAGAAAACCAACATACGAGAACGACGGGAGTCGAGGGCAGGGAGGGCAGGAGAGGCTGGATGGACAGTGACCCCAGGCATATTTCTGATCGTAGCCCAGGCTGAACAGCGACAAAAGAATGCCTTGCTTACGTACTCCCGCAGCTGAGTGATCCGGTCCGGATTTCCGGTGTACATCAGCACGTGATTGGACGCGTTCATGTTCATCTCAGCCACACTGTAGAGCCATGGCTGGGACGCCCCCAAGGATACACTGGGACTCGTTTCTGCACTCACCTAGCCTTGAAGGCTCAACAGAGTCTTATATTTTTACTTCAAGCCTTGAATATGTGAATGCCCAGCTCGTAGCACACGGCTTTGCCTCCCCTCCGGGCCTATCCCTCGACGGTCTGTCGGGCACAGACTCGGACAGACTCGTTAAATGTCTGCTTTGCATGCTCAGCCAACGACTGGTTTGTTCTTTGCTGTCTGGGCTGAATGTACTGTCTTGACTTTTTTCAGCAAGACATGTCGAGGACAGAGGAACTCTCAGCCAAATTCCGGACGCTTACATACGACCATGAACGGCTACTTACAATTCATCGCACTGCAAACGAAAAAGTTGCAACCGCAGAGAAAGAAGTCAACCTCTACAAGACCAAGCTCACGTATGTCTAAAACCCCTGATTTTTCTCCTTCTAATCCAATCTACAGTGCAGCCCAACGAGCCCTTGAATCCAGCGAATCCTCACACAAACAAACCACAGCAGAACTTCAACGCACCCGTACAGCGCTCCAGGGTATCCGCACAACACACCAACAAGAACTCAAAAAGAAAGACAAAGAGCTCGAACGTATGGCCAGCAAATGGAATAAACTCTCCGACGCCCAACTCAAACTCTCGACTGTACCAGCCGGCTTGAAATGTGCCAATGTCGGTATCGTGCATGGCTCTGAACTCATTCCAAGAACACCTAGTCTCCTGGACACTGCTCTAGACGATGCTGAGAAGGCTAGGGAGCAATTAATTGAAGAAGTCGGGCGCTTGAGGAGACTTGTCGTCAAGGTTGTCAATCAGATACAAGCAGTCTTGTTCCATGTCCAGGGCTTCGTGACAGACAAAAATGAACAAGTAATCCTGTTCTAAAATTCTGCGAACATGAGACTAACATCATCTCAGCCCATCGAATACAGCATCACAACCCTCTTTCCAATGTATCCGCCAACGCATGCTCATGATGTTCTATCTGCCACTCTCAGATCGCTTCGAGACACACTGGCCGCCCTTCCTCTACACATTGCTTCCACACCAATGCAAAGTATCTCATCCTCTTCCCCAACAAATACAAGCACAAGGACTCCAGAATCTACTGACCCCAAGACTGAAGAGATTGCTCGTCTGCATGCTACAATCGCCCAACTCAAACAAGAAATCGGTTGGTCACATTGTTCTCCAGAAAACACACTCATTGAGTATATGACAGATCAAGTCCACACACAAACCCAACATCAAGCTTCCCAAACTCGAGCTCTCTTTGTTGTACCCCAGCAAGAAACCTCACCTGATGTCGCAGAAATGAGTATGGAACTGATGACTGCGTCAATGGCCGATGCAGAGCGCGAGAGGTTGGAGAAAATTCGTCAAGAGTTGGATAATGAGAGGGAGAAGTTCACACAGGCAGCTGTCCAACTTGGGAGAGAAAGAACTGCTTTGGAGGTAGGTTTGAATCCCTGAGGAATTGTTCAGAGTCTGATTTGTGACATCTATGAAGGCTGATAGAGTAAGACTGTTGGAAGAAAAACGGTCTTGGGAGGTCCAACAAATGCTTGACGACTTACCTCCCACACCCGACCCTCATCTTCATCCTCAATCGCATCCACCACAGGCTCCCGACGTCCAGCAAATGCCGCGCAAATCACCACGTAAACCGAAAGTGACCATACATCACTCATTCTCCAAGCAATCACCTCGCAAACTACGCAGCCGCAAACGTCAACCTTCTGCTGGCTTATCTTCAGCAGGTCGGAAAGCAAAACGTAGTTCCCATCGACCGTCCACTACGCCTGTGGAATCGACGACTTCATCCGTATCTGAGACTGAAATTATTGCTGCTGTGGATGAGGCACCACATCCACAACAGCAACAATATCTTCCGTCGATATTTCTGCCGCCGCCACCGCTAGCTGTACCCTCATTCTCACTCAAACCTTCAACAAGTACGACAAGTATTCTACATTCCCCATTTGTCCTTCCACCACCCTCACCGGAAGCTTCCCTTCCTCGCCAACCACTTTTCCCCCCATCTTCATCGTTACAATTCCAGTCAATGCCTCAACCCGATTTTCTGATGGCGCATTTACCCCCTCCCACACCTTTCAATGAGTCCACCCCTTTTCCAGGTATGAAACCTCTTCCTCACCCTCATTCCCAAGCTCAGACTCAAATTCAAGAAGGAACTGTTACACCGGTCAAACGACCCTTTCCCAATAAAGCCAAACCATTTCCTCAACAAGTTATTCACGCTTATTCGCCTGTGAAACCAAGCCCCCTAAGTCGCATCTTGATGCTGAACCATTCACCCGATACTCCATCTTCTGAACAAGGACCTTTTTCTGTCACTGGCGCTCGACAGTTGGATGTTGTGCATGAAGAAGAAAATGAGATCGATAACGTAGAGAAGACATATTCTGAAGGTGAATTACTCGCAATCCAACCATCTCAAAGCCGCCAAAATCAAGGACTGTTACTGGAAACACCGCAGCACCAACAAGGACCTGAGCATCGGCAGATGTCACTTGCTGCAGAATTGGGTGTCGAGAGTCCCCCCGATATAGTTGAGATCGTCGCCAATGATGAAGAACAAGAGCGAGAAGAACCGTCAAAGAAGAAAAGGAAGATGGGAAATTCTGGGAACAGTGGACGTGTCATGCTGGAAAGAGAGAACGGAGAACCTTCTACTAGTGTTGGTGTAGGGACAAAAAAACCTCTCACTGGTGCAGGTGTCAAAGCACGACAAAAGTCCAAGACGACTGGTTCCAACAAAGCCAATACGGGTGTTTCGAGAGGTGGCGGCAGTCATGGTGTTGAGAAGGAGAACAGCGATGTTGCCTCGCGGAGAACCGGCACCAGGTCTTCAAGTTCTACTACTACTGCAAGGACAGTCGGCGTTCAAAGTACGAGGGTGTCGACCAGGACCAAGGTTTCTGTTGGTGCAAGCTCAAAAGGCGGTCCGAGCATGAGTACCGCTGGTCCACGGAGAGTACCGATAAATAGTGTTGAAGCTCCTGACATCCGTAGAAATTCGTAGACTTCCTGATCCCAGCCACTGTCCGGAACTTAAGAGGTGTCGAAACTTTTTTGTGTTTCTTTTATCATTGTTTCGTAGATCGTATTTATTCAAGCAGTGAGTATATGACAGTACACAT
>Ga0153942_1000773_pt1 | contig 12854 bp, 11 predicted proteins | sample TSNJ026MetaG_FD_104731 | JGI IMG/M metagenome (GOLD analysis project Ga0153942, IMG submission 104731) | Attine ant fungus gardens microbial communities from New Jersey, USA - TSNJ026 MetaG | ecosystem: Host-associated > Fungi > Mycelium > Unclassified | place: USA: New Jersey, Brendan T. Byrne... | reverse complement strand
CTCGTTTTATTAATCTATAAACTCGTTTTATTAATCTATAAACTCGTTTTATTAATCTATAAACTCGTTTTATTAATCTATAAACCTGTTTTATTAATCTATAAACCTGTTTTATTAATCTATAAACTCGTTTTATTAATCTATAAACCTGTTTTATTAATCTATAAACCTACTTTATTAATCTATAAACTTACTTTATCAATATATAAACGCATCAGACTAAGATGCTAGAGGATTAATCCGATATCCGTGTCTATTATTTCTTTATCTTTTCCAAAATGAGTTTAATTAATATTTCTATAAATCACTGAATAGTATTGACGAGATAGATCTAATAGAAGACCATATTAGCTTATACCTCAACTTTGCTTAGCTTGTAAAAATGAGAGTAATTTTCCTAATTAGCATGATCAAAAATCATAACATTTTTGATCTATTTTTGTTTCAAAAAAGTTACACTTCTATTTTTTATTTTTGTAAAGTTACACTTTATAGGGGTCACTTTTTTGGTAAATTAGTGATGCTTTCAGGTGGGCAAAAATCTTTCAACTTAATTTTTTTCTGAAAACTCGCTCTGGGAGCCAGTTTTCGGGCTTTTGAAAAAAGTAAGGGCTACAGGGGGCAAAATACAAAAGTTACACTGTGACGGAAAATGCTATCATATATTATGGTATAACGAATATTTGAGTTATAGCGTCAAAATACCTCATGTATCAGTCCTATCTTGCAGATATCTGATATTCATATAAACATATACGGCATAAAGAATAGTCATGCACCGCTGATAAAATAAGTGTAATACAAGGAGATGCAGAAACATCTGGCGAAGCCAGTATATAAAGGTGATTCAGGGTATATGACGAATTGTCAGATAATTACGATCTATTTAAGATATATTTTGCAGAAAACATGATGAATACTGGGGAGAAGCAATTTTTAGTGATGAGCATGATGGTTTCATTCTACGAGATAATCACGAAGATACGAAGATGGGATAATAATATATTGATAATAAATGTCAGGGGCAAGGTTAAATAAATATGGCAAGAATATAGACTCAGTTATATGTATACTATAGGTGCACGAACTAAAACTAAGCATAAAAACATAGGCTGAGGATACAGCGAGAGATGAAATATAGTAAGAGGGATTCTGATTCAAGACGTATACATGATACTCAACTCAGTCAAAGCAGATATAGATACAATCGCAGTAGCACATAAATAGCAAGGGTAGCAGATATCTGGGTAAGATGAAGACAATCATGGCTGAGGATACAGAGAGAGATGAAATATAGTAAGAGGGATTCTGATTTAAGACGTATACATGATAATCAACTCAGTCAAAGCAGATAAAGATACAATCGCAGTAGAATATAAATAGCAAGGGTAGCGGATATCTGGGTAAGATGAAGACAATCATTGGCAAGGTACTTCGGGATCAGGAACATAGTAAGAGGGATTCTGATTTAAAGACGTATACATGATAATCAACTCAGTCAAAGTAGATATCAGGGTAGTGAGACCAATGGGAAGTAGAAAGATTTGATAGGTATAAGCACTCCATTGAAGCTGATTTATGGATAGGGTAAGCATAACTTGAATCTGGATTTATACATAGTACAGATTCTACCCTAAGACGTAGCGATAATCCCCAAAACTGACAAAGGTGATATCAGGGTACAGCAGAAGTAATTTAAAGCATAGTGAGGGTAGGGAAAGTCACTGTATTAGGCTCAACCCTGAGATAGAATTGCAAATAGTGAGTACAAAGTCAGGTAAGACAGAAGCTAATATCAGGGTTCAGCAGAAGTAATATAATAATAAGAGCAACAAACACCCAAATAAGAACACAATCCTGAATAATATTAACAGTTTTCATAACGGATAATTAACTTTAGATACTAGAGAGAATGGTAATATAAATAAGAGCACTTAAAGTAAAGCCCTTTGAAAAGGCAAAGTATGTTCTCTTTTATATGTTGTACCTTGAAGGGTCAGCTTCAGACGTAATGTACCTTGACGGGTCAGTAGCAGATGTATTGTACCTTGACGGGTCAGTAGCAGATGTATTGTACCTTAACGACTCAGCACAGTCATCGTATCTGCTCAAGTAAGCAGATAAACAACACCAGTTATGGCTAAGTCGGGTGTGTACCGCCTGAGTCATCATCAACTAAAAGGAAGAGAGGAAATTTAATGAATACGCAGATACACTTAAGAGATGGTATGCAAATAATGGAGTTATATACATATACCGACAGCAAAGGCATTAACGAGTTAAGGCGACATAATTTAAAGCCACTTATGTTTACTGAATTATATGATTCGCCGGAAGAGGTCAAGGTTCAGTTTTCTGGTGATCAGGGTAAACTCACCTTTTTAACAGTATACGTCAATATGTCAGGAACTGTATTTGACAAGCTAGATTCATTAGATTTAGCAAGATTGAATAAATTTTATGAGGCATACCAAAGCGACATAGCAGCCTTTCAAAAAAGCCCTAATAATACCGCAAAATTATCTCTTGAGCTGTCTGCAATATATTATCTTAAGAATGCAGGAAAGAGCGGCAACATTGGGATTATCAGGGGTATAAAGAGACGTAGGAATACTACGCAATATAGCGGTCTAAGCTGCATAAACACCCCCACAATCCTAATGTACACGATTATTGATGCAAAGGTTATAGTAGATTGCAAAGTTACTAAATAATACATAGAGATAATCGAAATAAAGATGATAAATGACTTGTATTTGGTAATAACTAATGGTATAATATACTTAGTTCTAAAAACAGAAAGGAGCGGATAGGGTATGAAGAAGAGGAAGGTAATAGCTGTTATTGGTTCAGCAGTCATCGTCATGGGTATAGCTGGCTATGCAGTTTCAAATAATTTTACGAGTAAAGCTATGGGTAGTTTAATTACAACAGAGGAAGCAAAGAAAGAATACGAAATCTCAACGGAATCTCCCATAACTGCCATGAAAACCAGAGTGGATGCAGTCATAGATGAGAAAGCATCAGAGGATGATATCACGGGTACTGTTGAAGTCATAGAAGATACTGTAGCAGAAGTTACTGAGGAATCTGTTGAGAAAATCGTTGAGGAAGCAGCTTCCATCTATACTGCAGCAGATTACAACATGTATGCAACCTCTTCCCTGAATGTACGTGAGGGAATGGACGCTAATACAGCAAAGGTAGGCAGCTTAGCGGTTAATGAGGAAGTAAGGGTAATAGGTGAGGTAGCAGATAGCGAATGGGTACTCATATCTTATGCAGATGGCGAAGAGGGTCACGTAAATCGCAATTATTTATCTGATACAAAGGTAGCAGTCAGTACACCAAAGGAATCCAGTAATACGGGTACTCAGGAAGCTTCCACGGGTAGCTCAGGTTCCAGTTCAGGCAGTAGCTACGATCCACTCTTAGAAATAATAGCGAATGGTGGTGATCCAACTCTTGACGGCACCTCAACAATTGGGTATATAGGTGATTTTGTACCATAAGTGATAAAACTTACACCAATCTCAGTTCAATAAATATTTTGCAGATACAGATATAATTACGAATAATTAGCTGACAGTATGGAAGATTTCATACTGTCAGCTTTTTCTTTTACTTTGTACGATAAATTTTAAGTTAAACTGGATATATCACACTGAACAACGGAGTAATAGGTATATTACATAGGTGGATAATTATGGTCTTTTCATTTAAAAGATCAGCTGCTTATAGTTTTATGTAATAAGCAATTTAAACTAGGATCTATTATGACTCTTGTTAAGTTCTATGTATATTGTCAAAGGGTATTTACGAATTTATTTTACAGAAAGGAGATTGTGTATTATGGAACTGAGAAGGGTGAAAATTCTATTAATACCAAATAAGGAGCAAGAACAGTTCTTTTATGACTCAGCTTACTATTCTCAGATGATTTACAACATAGCTATTGATCAGTGCAGATATAATACAAGCGGTAAGTTATTCCTAAGTAAGTACGAATTGATGAATATTGCAGGTGAGGTCAGGAGGGAGTTCGAGGGATTTGAAAAGATTCCGGTTTATACCTTACGTACCTCAGTAGGAAATTTACATCAGGCTTATATGAATATGACACACGGTATGGCAGGTCATCCGAGATATAAACATTTTGAGAGGTCTAGGAAATCATTCGGGGTATGTGTGAGCTGTGACTACTTCAATAAGAATACAAGCTTAGTATTAAAGGAGCACAGTGTAAAGGTGCCAGGTCTACCAGATTTAGTACGTGCAAAGCATTGCCACTGGTTAACATCTAAAAAAACGGATAAGGAGTTGCTCTGGCTAAAGATGTATGATGCCCACATATATCATGACAACAAATACTGGTTCCTGAGTGTTGCTGTAGAGACGGAGATCACCCCTGAAGCCTTAACAGATGAGATTATCGGTGTATCAATAGGTATAAACGGTATTTATACTTCAAATGGTACATCGGAGTTAGTCATAAATACGCAACAAATAGGGGTATTAGAAAGAAGAAAGAAAATTCTACAGCAGGAGATACAAAGAAAATATGAGCAAAACAAGGGTATTAAATCGGATAGTATCAAACGTGAGGAGAGGAAGTTAAAAAAGGTAGAAAGACGCTTATGCAATATGAGAAATTCTAGTATACATAAGGCAGTAAATGACATAGTAAGGCAGATGCCATCTCTAGTTATGTTAGAAGATAAAAGCAGGGTAAAGAACTGTAATTTAGCTAAACCAGTGAGGGAGCAGTTCTACAGTATCCATAGATTATTAGTAGAGAAAGCCCATAATTACACCATTGAAGTGGGTATTGTAGCAAGGACATTTCCTAGCAGAGAGATGTGTAGCACCTGTGGATGTATAAGGAATGATCTAACACAATCAGATACGGTATATAAGTGTGATGACTGCGGTCTGGAAATAGATATTGATTATAATACTGCTTTAAACTTAAAGAATTGCACTGAATATAAAGGGGTATAGCGCATAGCTCCCATTTATATAAAATGTCAGCACAGACAATAAAAGCCTTCCAAACATTAGGGAAGTAAAATATTGGATGAGTGCAGTGGTGCTCGCTCATAAACCAAATGTTAATGTTATATTACCAAAGCGAAAATAAGCACCACAAACAAAAATAAAACAAATATAAAAAATGGAGGGTAATTATGAAACCAAAGAAGAAATTAAGGGCACTAATAGCAATGGTATTAACAATCGTATTTATTGTATCAGCTCCTATCTCAGTTCTGGCAGATGGACTTACAGGTGGCTCACATAGTGGTACAGTCGGCACCTCAGCAACGGGAAATACATCCTCAGGACTCCCATCTCATTTGGGAGATGCAGGTTATCGTATCTATGTTGCACCTGCCAGTATAGTTAATTTAAATTCTAATGTATGGGACAATGATTTGAGGAGAGTCCTTTATGAGTGGAGTACTTATGGAGCGGTTTATGAGCTTTTTAATGGCAACTCGGGAGATAGTTACCTAAACCGGACATTACTTAATGCAGGTAACAGACAAGTAACAGGTATTCTTGGTAGAGATGGAAATATAACATTCGAAGAAATTTTTGGAGCAGGTCATGGTAATATTAGTACATTCAATTATGCAGGTGGATCCGTTGACCTTTCATCTTTCAGTAACTGGGCTAATAGTCTCTTTAATTCAATGGAGTTGGCTGACGTGGAAGAGTTTGTTTCTCGTTATCAGGCAGCGCTAGCCAGTACTGGAGCTGATCTTTCTTCCACCGCCATTGGCAGAAACATTATGGAACTATCCGCAGAAAGCTTCTTAAGTAACGAGTATGCTATAATAATTGAACCAGTTATGGTCTTAGGTTTTAGCAGTGGCTATTCAGATTATGCATGGGTTTTTAGCTATCAGGAGATACCCTTTATAAGCTCCAATGTAATTGCATACAAATCAGATCAAGCTATATCTAACTGGGGAGGTGGTGCATGGTGTACCAGAAATTGTTCTTTTTTGAGTCTTTTATATACAAGCTTCATTACAACTACGTCAGTTCATATCACTACGATGGGCACCAGCAATAAAGGCTTTGGAGCATACTTTGGAGTGGGTTCCGGTGGCATAGTAACCCCCTCAGGAGACGTACCAATCGACCCAGATCATCCCACTAAGCAATATTACACTAACATCATATCAGGTAATTCAAACGGTTCTGGTTCGGGTACTGGAGGCGGAACAGGAGCAGGTTCAGGAAGCGGCATGGGTAGTGGGACCGGCACAGGATCAGGTTCAGGAACGGGTACAGGCACTGGGAGTGGAACGGGCACGGGTTCAGGCTCTGGGAGTGGAACGGGCACGGGTTCAGGCTCTGGAACGGGTAGTGGCACTGGCACCGGAATAGGAAGTAGCTCTGGCACCGGATCAAGCACTGGAACCACCGGAGCAAACAGTAATAACACGGACAGTTCAAATATTGGTAGCGGATCAGCATCTTCAGCAAGTGGTAACGTAACAAATGCAACTACGGGTACAGGTTCATCCACTTCTGCCGACCTTGGCAGTGGAACAATGTCAGGCACAGGTTCTTCATCAGCGAGTCTTGATACATCCGGCATAGGAGTGTCCCTAATGGATGGGAGTGTGTCTGCACAGACTTTCATAGGAAGCCCAGCCACGGGAAGTGACGCTAAGACACTATCAAATGCCAATGGAGGATACGAAGTTGCATACGGCGGTACCCCCTTCAAGACTGCCATCAGCAATTCTGTAGGTCTCAAAACTGGGCAGATGTTCCTATATGAGGGATTGGGGTATTTTGACTCAGATACCTCTACAAATTACACCTATACCAAACCTGCAGATGATGTATTTAAATCATGGAGCAACTCTCTTTCTCGCACATTAAATTATGAAACCACCTTATCTTTCAAAAACCTTTCAAGCGACACGGTAAATACCCTGAGTAATTTAAACATAAAGCAGTCAGCTCCTTTGTCTGTCTCAGTGCAAAGAGAAGCGTACTATGACTTGGATGTTGAGTATACTTTAACAGTAACGGATACACGTCCAACGGTAAGCTCAGCATCCAATATTTCCGGCAGTATAAGTTATAAAATCCAATATACATCGGACTGGTGGGAATTTATCAAGGATTTATCCTCAGTCTATTATTGCAAATTGAAGACAGAAGTATCAGATGCAGATTTAAGTGAGATGGATGCCATTGTAAGGGGTAAGGACGGTTTCTCAGGCACAGTATTTTATGAGACCTTAGATGAAGCGGTAAGCACCAACTTAATAAGCGGCAGTAATAAATATGTCGGTAATGATATGAAGTCAGAATTCTTAGCAATATCAAATGCTGAACGTGAGAGTCAGGCACAAGCAGCAGGTAACGCAGCAGTAGAAGCAGATAAAGCTCTGGGTACTGATAGCGAGATACACAAAGCTGGCAATGATGCAGCAAACAATTGGGACAGTCAAAAGAGTAGTTGGAACAGTTGGAAATCCGCATATGATAAATACAATAGTGATTACATGGCATGGCAGAGGGGAGAAAGAGCCACAGCTCCAACAAGCCCAGGCTCAGAACCCACAAATCCGAGTGGCAGTAGTGCTGATGAAGCCAGAACTAACGCTGAGAACTCGAAGTCTTCAGAGATACATAACGCAGCATACACTGCAGCACTTGATAGTTTCCATATGAACACACAGAGTAGTTCCACCTCAGGTAGCAATGTAACCCACAAGAAGACATATAATTACGCTAACGCTTTAGGATTATATATTGGTAGCTTATCGTACACCGAGAATCTATCTATAAGTGATAAGCTTGACTACTCTTGGATGCCAGATCGTTCATCCACCACAAGTAACTTAATAACCACAGGGTACATAGGAAGTTATGGATTAAAGAATACTCTAGGCGCAGATAGCGGATTATTTAGAGGGAGCTTATTCAATCTTAAATCAGGACACGCTAATGTTAATGGCTCAGTTGTAAATAGAGTCACTCGAGAGCTGGGTAGCAGTGCAACAGTAACAAATGTAGTACTTTTTGAAGGCGACATAACAGGCGGACATTTTATACTAAGCAATGCAAGCTCCGCAGATATGAGTAAATAAGTGTAAGAAAGGGTACATCAACATGTACCCTTTATATAAAACAAAATATTCCCACAGAGTATACTATAGTGGAAAGGTAATTTTTAACATTTTAGGCATGTCACTGGATTTGATATTTTTTATAGCTATGAACCATGAACGGGGTACTACCCTATTGGAAGTACAAATCGCAGATGCATTCGGCAGATAAGGAGAAAACTATGAAGGTAGGCTATATACGTGTGAGCAGTGCAGCAACGCAGCATATTGAAAGACAAGAAGTACTTATGCAGGAGTTAGGTGTGGAAAAAATCTTCATTGACAGGGTATCAGGGAAGTCACTAAAAGATAGAGAAGAACTTGCTAATTTATTGGCATTTGTTCGAATTGGGGATACAGTAATCGTGGAAAGTATATCCAGATTAGCTAGAAATACCAGAGATCTGCTTTCCATCGTTGAAGTACTGGATTCTAAGGGTGTGGAATTCGTTTCTAAGAAAGAAGCAATTGATACAAAGACCACTTCTGGACGTTTCATGTTAACGGTTTTTGCTGCCATAGCTGAACTTGAACGCGAATATATATTACAAAGACAGAAGGAAGGCATTGCAATTGCTAAGATGAACGGAAAGTATAAAGGTAGAAAACCAGTAGCTGTAGATATGTCGCAGTTTGAGACAGTCTACCGCAAATGGAAATCTGGTCAATGTACTGCGGTGAATTGCATGACGGAGTTAGGTTTAAAGCCATCCACATTTTACCGCAGAGTCAAAGAATTTGAAGGCAGATAAAAATATAATTGTGCTAAAGGCAATCTGATTAGTCAGGTTGCCTTTTCTTATCTTCAGTATTCTGGAGAATAAATAATACTAATGTTTACATCTCCTGATAGCATAAGACTTATTGCGGTTGACTCACAGGGAATATAGTGCTACTATTTTACTTAAGTAATGCGCTTGTCTCTCCAAAGAAGGAAGACAGATAATATAAGAAGTTTAGAGTGAGTTCAGTCATGATAATAAAATTTGAAAAAAGATAAATAACACTATGAATTGACTGGCTCAATATATAGTGCTATAGTTCTAAGCAAACAAAGAAAGGGTAGTAATATTATGGATGGTAGAGTAAAAACATATAATAGTGATAGAGGTTTTGGCTTTATATTGGATGAAGATGGAAATGACAGATTTTTCCATGTATCAAGTGTGAGATCTATAGAGGAACCAACAAGAGGGATTAAAGTTACCTTTAAACCTGCACAGAGCGAAAGGGGTTTAATAGCACAGGATATACAGATAAAGGAAGATAAATCGAGACCTCAGTTTTATGCTTTTGGGGATGTAAGGGTTAAGCTTAGTAATATCAAGAATTATGGGATAGCGGAAGAAGTTAGTGGTCGTTATGAGGAAAAAGAAGAAGAAAATACGTTTATAAATACGTCTATAAATTCACTTTTATCTTTTTTAAATGTTGAGAGTAAGCCATATGAAGCATGGGTGGAAAGGCTAAGAAAGTATCTATATGTTACAACTTATCAGGATGATAATTACAGATTTGAAGAAGATAATAAGGCTTTTGATATATTTAAAGCATGTGCAGACTTAGATGAGTTATTAGTATCTGGAAAGGGTAAAATATAAAGAGAGAGCATAAAATTATGGATAATAACATATTCAGAAAGAGTACGGATTTGGAAGTAGAAGGAGCAGCGTATAATAAAAATTGGCTATTGTGGTCTTGATCTATGGAGATAATTATTCAATAAAAGGTTTACGCAGAAGGCAATCTGATCAGTCAGGTTGCCTTTTTCTATCCTCAGTATTCTGGGGAATAAATAATACTAATGTTTACTTCATCTCCTGATATGTAATATATGACCATGTAATCTCCTACCACTGCATGCCCATCACTCTCAGGCAGAGGATAAAAGCTGCCAGTTGCATAATCAATAAAAATGTAATTGGGTATTTCCTGAGTTGTTACAACCTCATACCCCAATTTCATTAGACAATCATCGCATAGAGATTCAGTGGTATCCTCTGCACTCGTAAGAAGTGAATCCATGCTGTCTAAAGAGATCCTCATAATTGTATACCATCTATCTGTATACTGTTTAGTGTATGTCACAATAGATTTATCAAGACTGACTCTTGTTTGGGAGAGATCATTTCTTATGGCATCCACCTCAAACATGGCTAAGCTGCTCATTTCAAGAAGGTATAAATTCTTAGAAGTTCGATTATTAAATTGATTTCTGCATATCCAACAATTGGTATCTGCGTTCAAGGTGGCAATGATATATTCAAAGACTAAACAGCATAAAAATAGAGTTATTGGAATGAATAGGGTTCTTGGCAGTATTTTTTTCATAGTTTCTAAATTTCCTTTCGATTCTGTTTAGATTTCTAGTAAGCATCTAAATTAGAATATACTACTTTATACTACTATGCAAGATTAAGTAGTATATACCCCTATTTTATCGTATTAAATAATATAATGAATGACAAAAGGGAGGTAGCGAAGATGAAGCCTTTAAAAGTTAAAGTAAGTATTACATTAGATGAGGATATCATAAAAAGGATTAAGGAAATGGCAGAGAAGGATGACCGAAGCTTCAGTCAGTATATAAACATGGTACTGCGTGAATGGGTAAGAGAAGAAGATGTTAAGTAGGACAGGGATTATGTATGGGTATATGCTGAGTTGCCTTTGCATTTGACAAGACTGGTATTCACATATTAATAAATGAAAAAATATAGTAATTAGATTGTAGCCAGATCCGACAAAGGATCTGGCTTTTGTGTTGTATAAGCGTTGTATAATACTGACAAAGTTTTCTTTTGCATAAGAGTATAACTTGAAACAGACATTAGATGAGAGCTAAGCTATATATGCAATACACCAAGCAGCAAACGCAGCCAGAATATAACTACCATCAAACATGAAAGAGATGGTGGTAATTATGGAAAAAGATGAAACTTATCAAAGTGACAAAGTGCTTACACCTACCGAGGCTGCTCTGGTGTTAAAACTCGGTAAGACAAAGGTCTACCATTTATTACAAAGGAAGCTTATTCCTGCAACAAAGGTAGGCAACCAATATTTAATATTGGAATCGGAACTATTAAAGTGGCTGAAAAGCAATATAGACAGTGAGATTAAAGTGTGAGGTGATGAAGATGGAAAGAAGAGAGAAGTATTCGGGAAGTTACATTGAACTTGAGAATGGAAAAGTAAGAGGCAGAGTCACGGTAGAAGGTCGGACATATTCACGCACTGGAAAGAATATGGCTGAAGCAAAGAAGCTTATAAGACAATGTGTCAAAGAAGTAACATGTGACGGTATCAGTGGTAGTATGAAGGTATCAGAGCATATTGAATATTGGCTTGAGAACTATAAGAAGCCAAGAGATAATGATGAGGAGCAAAAAAGGGTTAAACAGAAGAAAGGGAGAGTTACTGCTCCTACATACACTAGAATGCTATCAACCTATGAGAATCAATTAAAAGGTTCTGAGGCAGGAAGATTGCTTCTGAGAAAACAGTTAAAAGACGTAAAAATTAATGATGTACAGATGCTGATAAATGAGTTGGAAGTGAAAGGGTATGCGGATACTACTGTGAAGAAGGCGCAGAATCTCCTTAGTGCATCCTTTGATATAGCGATAAAAGAGGGCTATATGAAGCGGAATGTGGCATTAGATGCAGTACGGAATGGGCTTGAAGTAGAGAAGAAGCCAATTCTTTTTAAAGAAGATTTTATCACATTTATAGTAAAGGCATTGGAGGTGGACGAGTATGGTGCTTCGATATATCCATATGGTGCAGCTCACGTATTTCAGCTAATGACAGGGATGAGGAGTGGAGAGATTTTGTCACTTACTTGGGATGATGTGGATTGGGATAAGAAGACTGTATCAATAAGTCATTCAGTTGCGAGGGTAAAGAATTTTGATGCGAAGGATGCCAGTGATGCAAAAACCAGAATATTTATATCAGGTGCGAAGTCAGAATCTAGTGTAAGAACCATACCATTAAACAATTCAGCTATAAGTGCACTCAGAGTATTGTATTTGCGGAGTAAGGTTATTTACAATCCATTTAATTTGGTAGTCCCCACAAGCAAAGGATTTTATTTGAATCCCTCAAAGTACAATAACGCACTTAAGGTGATACTAAAGGCAGCACATTTATCAAATATGAGTAGCCATTCACTGAGGCACAGCTGTATTAGCTTTCTGGTAAATGATGAAGGCTGTGATATCGCTAATGTTGCAAGTTTAGCAGGACATTCCGATATTCGAGTTACGCTCCGTTATGCTAATCACTCAAATGACAAAAAAAGTGTTATAACAATGAATAGTTTGGATAAGCTAGTGATGTGATTTGAACCGCCATATAACTTTGGGTAAGTTATATGGCGGTTTTTTGTGTGACTATGTACAGAAAATAATTAAAGGAGTATACTGACCTAATACTGACTATTTAAGGCAGAAGAGTCTTAGAATGCTGATGAATACTGGGAATAACGTAGAGGGGCTAGGGTCTGCAACTCCCTTATCACCGGTTCAAATCCGGTAGTCGCCTCTTGTCAGAACCTCGGAAATGTTAATTTTTCGAGGTTTTGTTGTGCATATATATACCAATTCTGTGTATTGATTATAAGCTTTCAAACAGATAAAGGAGATTGACAAATGGATAATCGATTGATACAAATTATTCCCAGTGAAAGGCAGTTAAGGCATCAGGAGTTGG
>Ga0153942_1000770_pt1 | contig 12882 bp, 10 predicted proteins | sample TSNJ026MetaG_FD_104731 | JGI IMG/M metagenome (GOLD analysis project Ga0153942, IMG submission 104731) | Attine ant fungus gardens microbial communities from New Jersey, USA - TSNJ026 MetaG | ecosystem: Host-associated > Fungi > Mycelium > Unclassified | place: USA: New Jersey, Brendan T. Byrne... | reverse complement strand
GCAGCAAAAGTACTTAGTTCATCCATAGCGTTTTCAAAATCAACCCAAAGCTGGTTACGGTGTGCATATTCTTCTTCTAATTGCTCAAGAAACTCAGTAACATGAGCCTACTTCACATTGAACATTTCTTTCCGCAGATGGTGAGATCACTCACGGTGTGCTCGGCCCGCTGTTTTTGCACCAACTCACATTGGTTGCCAATGGAGCCCTCTGATTGGCGACAAGCATCGTTGAAAGCCAAGATTCCCGCGCCAGAAGAGATGTCCCCAGTCCGTTCGAGAGTAAAGAAGGCCTTCTTTATCTTGTTCACGACAGGCACAAAAGTATGAGCAATGGTTCTCTTTAGTTGACGAGACTCCTCGTCAAAGGGTTTCTGAAGAGATTCTGCCAATTCAACCAAATCGACATCCCTTAATTCCGGTGCACTGATAGGTAAAGGTAACAATTCAGTCTGGGTATTGATGGTCAGACTAGTGATGTTGCCAGAGCGTACGCTTCCTCTAGCAGATCTGACAATAGCGTTTCCTCCTCGTCCCAATGGAAGTAGGCATCGTTGTCAGAGCCGGCATCAGTCTGGTGACAGTCATCACCTTGATTGATGAGTGTCTGATCTTTGTCAACACGGGAAGGCGAATAGCCTAGAGTTGAGCTCGAAGTCTGCAGATGGTTGTGAATAGGAATTTTTGCACTAGAATATCGCCTTTTGTCATGTTGTGATTGTCGTTCAGGTACAAGAGGGCTCAGCATTGTAATGACTTTGCAATGGTTGTGGACTAAGTGTCATTCAAACTCCGTCGGTAGGTGCCTGAGACCGGCTGACTTCTTTTGAATACGCTCGACGTCTACAAAAAACCTATCTTTCTTTTCTAGACCAGTCGCTCCCTCTCACAGCTAGTATTGACTCCGATATGAACGCCAGAACGCACGAGGTAGGGTCACATTAATAGCCATGATTTGTTTGATCCCACATGGACTTAAAATTTTTTGTTCGGGCGCTCTCTTAACCAAATTTGATGCTGGTACACGAAATGACATTCGGTGATGGGTTTGAAAGCAGTCTGTGTCAGAGTTGAGGTATATGCGGCTGAATGAGTCCAATAACAGGTTGAAGGAGGACCTTGCACGGCCGTCCCTGACCGTAAGCCAAGCAAGTGCAAGGTGTGTGCTACTACTTCATTTCGTGCGAAGAAAACGCGTTCAATATGCTGTAGTCTGATCCAGTACTGCAACCAGACAACAGACTATATGGTATTGGTCTATCTTATCATGTCACAGGACTTGCTCAGTCTATGTCTAGATTCCTTCTATCTGGGGTTCAGTAGATACATCAGAGAATCCCTTCGCACCATCTCCAAAGGCATGCAAATGTACAATAATGTGACGACTCAGATATATTCATTTTGACTCATCAGAATCGTGTGAGAGTCCATATGAATAAGGAAATTACTTCGCATGGCATCTGTGCACCAGCTGTAGATTTCTCTCACCACATCAACCACCACCGTTGACCACAATGAGTGCTAGAGGCGGCGGCAGACAATCCATGTCAGAACTTAAGCACAGACGTCTAGTGGAACATAACCAGCGCCTCAAAGAAGACCTCGCCAGACCCAGACTCAAAGTCTCCGAAGCCAGTGCCAGGTAAGCTGTCTCTTCCGCCTGCCGCTTTCTTTCTGGTCTTGTGCTCACTCCTCGTGTACATCTATTAGCCTGATTCGGTACTGCAAGACTACGAAAGATCATCTTGTAGGCCCTCATATCATCCTCTTCTTTTTCCATGCTCAACTACTTTCAGGTACCTTCAGTATGGGGTCCTGTGGGGCGAGCAGAAGATCCATACAATAACCAAGGCACAGGTGGCCTCAAGTGTTGTATTCTGCAGTAGCTCTCTCACTTTCTAGAATATAACCCGACCCGCCCAGTCACGATCGACAACCTTTCCCATCACCACCATCTGTAGCTGATCGCCATTCGGTCGTACAGCCCATAGGTCCTAGACATGCTTTTCCAACATCTCATCCCCTCGCTATGCTCACTGGAGCGCTCTCGACACCCTCTGGTTCTTTTGTTCAATCACGAACCCGCTCTCGTCCCCTTTTTTTTTACTCATTCATCCTTTTCTTGCTATCAAATGGTTTCTTTTTCTTTGGAACTTCTTCATTCTAGGTCATCTATGAATACGTGCCATTCATGATGCATCCATTCGTATATCTCAATTGTCTCTTTTTCCCGTATCTGTTTCTTGCAACTCACAGCCACTCATGAGATTGCTGAAACTCGAATTACCTTATTTCCTTTGATACCTTCTCTTGATATCATTCACCGCTCACATATGTAACATATGTTCAACATCTAATGATTTCTTGCCCTCTGACGACTAGACAGGCAGTTGATAATGGAGACCCAAGTCAGTTACTTCTACACGTCGTCAAGGATCCGTTTAACCTGTGCCTCAGGCAGTGCTCCTTTGAAGTGGGTCACAGCTTCACCATTCTTGTACACAAAAACGGTCGGTAGAGCATGCACCTAAAACAGATGATAAGAATATGCCAACAGGCGAAGTTAATTAGGAATGGTTAGATGAATGAAGCTGGCCATTTCAACAGAGATGGAAAAAGAGCTCAATTGGAGGCAATCTAGAACCAACTCACTTTATGTTCCTGGGCCAGGACTTGACCGTCGTCTGATTCAGTGTCAATTTTGATGAGGTCAACGGGTACGCCATTGGCGGATGTATTGTCTCCCGAGGAGTATTTTTCAAGGATGGGGGATAGCGCGTGGCATGGACGACACCAACTTGAAAGGACAAATGTATTAAGTTTCGTATAAGAGTGGAAGGTGATTCAAACTACTAACTTGGCATAAAAATCGACCAGAACTACACGACCTGATGATTCCCTTAGGACTTTATCGAGCGTCTATTTAAACCAATCATTTTTGAGCCAGGATTATGTGCCCAGTAGTTGGACCCTGCCTTAGGGAAATATCAGGAGTTTGCCAACGGGATCAAAATCGGAGACCGACCTTTCTGTCAGCATTCGGGAACACAGTGGCAGTCGGATGAGAGTTGTGGAATGACCGACGCAGTGTACCCTTGTGTGCAGATTGTGCAATGACGCGTAGTAGGCCCAAAGCAGTTCCAGTCGATGGCATTGTGTGCAAGAACTCAACCGTTTATAGTGCATACCCTTGTGATGGAAACTGATGGGAAACACACGTGATGTGATACCTGGCAGCTGCGGCTATGCGGTGTCCGGGGTCAGGGCGCATGCCAAGTGATGGGAACAAAGTGCTACCGTGTCAGCGGCAATATACCAAACATGGCATCCATGACATACAACCCGCAGAATGGACTCTGAAATCCGGTGCCGGCAGAACCATTGTCTCTCATCAACCATCGGATACTGGTCCAATTGCCAGTTTGGGATATTCTTTCCGGTCCTCTAAGGTCTCAAAACTCGAGTTCAGAAGTGCACGAGCACTTGGGCCTAAATGGATGACTAATCTCCAGAGGGAGTTTTCCAGACACCAGTTCACTTATGTAGATAGTCAATATCCTTGCCAGCAGTTGGACTGATAACACAGTGCCGAAGATGTCTGTAGATAGTCATTGGGTCTTGGTTTCGTTTGGGGCTGATAAATACTGAGTACAACAACAACAATGTTAGACATGTTTGATATTGTATGATCCTAGCATCACATCGTATTCCAAACTCAGATTCTTTGTGCCAATCATCTTCTCATTGGTCATTAGAGGACGTAGCGAACACTATGATGATGAGGATTCAGGCCGCCATGTCAAAACAAAAATAGACGTCCTTCTCAAGATCACTTGACAACTACGATTGTGCTCCATGTCAACCGATGATTAACTGTTCCGACCAGTCGTGAACAATGAGCCAATGAGCAAGATATGAATAGACCATGGTTTCATGAAGAATGTTTCGAGTCGCTATGGATACCCTCGTCCAACCTGGAATATAAGTTATAACAGTTGTTGGTTGTCGTCTGGACTGCCCCTTGATTTCTCTCTCCATTTCCCATCTTTCTTTGATTTTTTTCTCATTTCGACGAGCAGAGTAAGCCTATTTAGCCGTTCTTGTTGGATACTGGAGCCTGCTAAACCCATCACTTTTTAGGCTCGATAGCATTTTCACGTCAATACACCAATTCAGCCACATTATTATGTTGTCTATTACTGTCTTCACTCTTGTTTCCGCCCTCGCTGCCTCTGCGGCTGATATCCAAGTCAACGTTGGTGCCAACAACCAGGTAAGCTTGATTTGAGTTCGAAAGTTTATACAGAAGGGCCTCAGCTCACCGCTTGCATAGTTGATCTTCGATCCTTCTCAGGTCACTGCTCAACCCGGTGACAACATCCACTTTCAGTTGTGCGTCCCCTTCTCATCTATTGATTGTATAATGCTGAGCTTCACTCACCAGCCAAAACAAGAACCATTCCGTGACCCAGTCTACCTTTGCTGCTCCCTGTGTACGATCGCCCACTGGTATCGATTCGGGCTTCCAACCTGTCAATGCCACCGACACAGCACTGCCTGTATGGACATTCCAAGTCACTGACACCACGCCCTTGTGGTTCTTCTGCGCTCAAACTGTGCCTGCCGTCCACTGCACTGCTGGAATGGTGTTTGCTGTGAACCCCACAGCTGACAAAACCTTCGAACAATTCCAGGCTGCTGCCATGGGCGGCACTGCATCTGCTTCCAACACTTCTTCGACTGGTAGCGTTGCAGGCGTTGCTCCTGTCACCGATTCTTTACCAGGTGTTGCTTCCGCTACAAGCTCTTTGCCGGGTGTAGCTGGATCCGTAACTTCTGCTCCCTCTCAGAGTGGATTCGTAACAGTTGCAGCAACAGGAACAGGGACTGTTGCCTCTGCTCCTGCTGCCTCTTCGAGCACAACCGCGAATGGTGCTGTTGGATTGAGTTCGGTCGGTAGTGCATTCAGCCTTGTTTCAATGTTTGCTGCTGTGGCCGGATTTATGCTATGATTCATCTAGTGGCTCTGAGAGCTGATGAATGAATTTTGAGACACATAAATTATGTAGTTGAGTGTATTGGTCTGATGAACAAAGTGTCTGTCTTTTTAGAGCCAAACAAAAAGTCTAAGAATGCGTCATATTCGCTGCATATCTCAACAACGCTTTTTCCCCGATGCTGAGAGATATCCATCATGTCCCATTCAGAGCGTTGGATATAGCTGAGTTAAAACTAGATCGCGGTAAATGCGCACCGGTCATGTATCAATTCGGTACTGTATATATAGTAGTTACAGTACAATAGCTACAATGTCCATTGTTCAACACAGAGGAGCCAGGACAAACTTCTCATAGGGTTTCCTCGAAGCCTATCTCCAGCAGGTTTCAGTATAATTTGTTGAAAGTCTTCCAGATCACTTTGTATTCCTGTTCGTGATCTAATCCTAGGTTATAGTTTAGATTACTTCATCCAGCTCCTTTTCTGCAGCCAAATGCTACCCCTGCTCAGAGTTCTCATCCCATATGTGTTAATTTCCATCCGACCTTGTATTAGGGCTTAAGTTAGAATTCACATTACCTTTTTCTCAGTATTCAAGGGATGGATCTTAAAATAATATCTATTGAATCCCTTTAGTATAAGAGACGACCTGTAGTTACTTGATATCTATTCATAATTCATAACGCGGTGTTCGAACACAGCCCATGGCCTCATATCTGTGTTTCTCGACCTAGTTATCATCATTCACAATACCATCCCATGTAATATACTTGGTTGATAATGCCTCCCTTTCTACAGAGAAGAATTTGCACTGTAAGGGGTTCCGCAAATTTCAAGAGAAAACAAAATTGGCTGGACTTTTGGGAATAGTTCGATGCATTGATCCGAAGTATCAAGACTGACCTTAATGGGTTCGAGATCTAGAACTTGATTGTAAGACAGCCATATCATGCTGAACTATTGTTCCAAGTGACCCTTGCTGTGGTCTGTACGATGACTACGTTTTCAATTAAGAAAGGAAACAACTAAATTGATGCGTTTATGCTTTAACATACACTATGCTCGCTGACATTCGGCATATAAGACTGAGTTTCCGTCACCGATGGGCTCCTAATAATAGACTGGCCACAAACAGTCGCAAAGACCTAACCAGCTGCGCTCCCATATATTCGTGCCCCTTACCCCTATGCCTCAATGGATTCTATCAGAGTTCCCAAGGTTTGGAGGGTTATTATATTCCCAAAATCCTTTAACGGGTATATAATTTTCAGGTTGAACAAGTCGTGATTAGAAAGGGAGGGGTGATTTCCTCAGGAACAGTCCACCTGACAGCCCACCATCTTATCTTTCATTATGAAGACATTCAGCTTGAAGAGATGTGGGTAAGTCAGGGACGTAGAACAAAATGGTGTTGAACTGTCTGGCTGATTACGGGACTCAGGTACCTTACCCCTTGATATCATTAGTCCAACGACAGCCACAGACACTGAATGGACGATCCCCATTGAACTTTAATACCCGCACATTCGAGGCTTTCACGCTTTCGTTTCTCAAAGACACTGAAGCAACAGACGTATTTGAAAGTGTAAAGGAGTTAACGGTCACAAGTACGCTCATTTGAATCCCGGTGATTATACCATCGGATCATAAATCTGTACAGGCTCAGTCACGCAGCTATACGCGTTCTTCTATAGGCCGAATCCTCCTTTGTCATGTCGTGATGGATGGTATATGTATTCTCCAAGAGAGGACTTCGGTAGAATGGGTCTGGGGACGAGAACCAAGACGTGGAGGTTCACTGATATCAACAAAGATTACACTGTAAGTACTGCCCTTTTTATCTGAGCAGAATATCAATACGTCTTAGTGATAACAAATTTCCTAGTTTTGTCCCACCTATCCAGCCAAACTTGTTGTGCCTACGAGAATAAGCGATACAACGCTGCAGTATGCTTCAAAGTATCGCAGCAAGTGTCGAATACCTGTACTGACATATCTGCATTGGGCGAACTACGTATGTCCTATGTCCTTGCCGATTATCGTAGGGGATAACACATTTTTGTAGGGAAGCATAACTCGATCCAGCCAGCCTATGGTCGGGATCACCCAAAATCGATCGATACAGGACGAGAAACTTATTGAAGCCATTTTCCAAACCCACGTTTCGCCCAATAGTCATGCTCAGAGTGGGCCTATCTATGGGTCCACCCTGACAAATCTCATTATTGATGCAAGGCCTACGGCAAACGCTGTTGCTAATACTGCCAAAGGTGCAGGCACAGAGAACATGGATCACTACAAGAATGCGAAGAAGGCCTACCTCGGAATCGATCATATTCACACTATGCGCGAATCACTCGCTAAAGTGGTGGATGCGCTGCGCGAAGCAGATGCCATGCTTGCGAGTATAAACAATGACTTGTCTGACCACGTCTTGGGGATTTCTATGTTGGACCGTCAAGCACTACGGAGGTCAGGCTGGCTTCGGCATACCCAAGCAATCATAGAGGGAACACTCCTTATCATTCGAAACATTCACATCAGCTCTTCGCATGTTCTAATCCATTGTTCAGACGGTTGGGATCGTACATCTCAGCTGTCGTCACTGTCTCAACTATGCCTTGACCCTTTCTATCGTACTATCCGTGGTTTTGAGATCCTGATAGAGAAGGACTGGCTCTCGTATGGTCATAAATTCCTTGACAGATGTGGACATCTCTCTTCTGAGAAGTTTTTCATCTCTGCCCCACCCTCTGAAAACGCTGGTTCAGGTGGAGGAGCAGATGCTGCGCAAGCATTCCTGGCCTCTGTTCAAAATCGTTTCACATCCCAACAGCATATCAAGGAGACGAGTCCCATCTTTCATCAATTTCTCGAGTCTGTTCGGCAAATACAAAGACAATTTCCCAAAAGATTTGAATTTAACGAACGTTTCCTTCGACAAGTCTACTACCATCTTTACTCCTGTCAGTTCGGGACGTTCTTATTCAATAACGAGAAGGAGAGGAGAGTGGGTAATGACGGAGCACCTTGCGAAAGGACGATCAGTGCTTGGGATTTCTTCAACTCCGGCACTGAGCTGGAAAAAAATAGGAACATAGACTATGATCCTCTCTTAGATAATCCTACGGATCGCTCTCCTGGCGCAGATATGGGTGTCCTTTTTCCTAACCCGAAAGATATCCGATTCTGGAATGAACTCTATGGGAGGACAGACGAAGAGATGAATGGGAGAGTTCTACAACCAACAGCACAGAACGTTGAATTTGTTGGCCCTCTTGAAAGCATTGGCGATAACCATGTTTTGACTTGCGCAAAGATGCCTTCAAGTATTCAGTCTCGTCCTTCACCAAGTCCATCACCAGGTCCAACAGACAGTTCCCTTAGTACAGGTCCAGGTCAAACTGCTTCCATCGAGAGGGGCCTCGAAGTGCCGCCCACTTCCTTACTAGGGTCGTCACCATATGCTGATTATCAAACTGGTCATTCTTCGTCTACACCGCCTTTGACGTCAATGGTTCCTGACTGGTTTTCGTCATCTCGGCAAGCATCCCAACGTCGCCCAAAGCAACCAGAGTTCCTCGCTAACGCCGGAACTGGAGTTCGGTCTATGTGGGGAAAGCTATCATCAAACGCTTCTACCGCTTTCTCTGTTGTACAGGAAGCATATTCTGGCGTGGCGAAGGACCTAGGCAGACAGATTGGTAGAAATGACGATCATCCTTCCGGGACTGCCAAGCTTCACGATCAGATGCTTGGCACATGGGATGAGGAATCCACAGTACCTTCCACAGTTCCTCAAGTCACCTCATCATTCTCATCTTTAGCTGTTGGAACAAATCCCTGGGCGTCAGAATGTATCGATCCTTCTTCGTGGGACGAAAATCCCTGGGATAACATTTCGGCAACGTCCCAGCGAGTGACATCTGTTGATTCGTCGGATCCGCTTTCACTCAATTCAGCTGCCACGTCGTTGTGCAGGGTGACAACACCGCCGACAGCGCGTGCAGAGCCACAATCCCCAGCAGGCCTATCTTCGAAGCTAGAAGGGACAGATCCTTTAGGAGTCGGACCCATTTGAATATCGATTGCTATCTGATGAAGTGTATGTATGGTTAGAAACATGCTGTCCCTCTCTTACTATTACCTATAAGTTGAACAGTCTAATATCAGTATTTCTCAACGAGACGAGAAATGGCGTGATAATCTATGACCTGCTGACTAATCGGAGGACCTACATAAATTTCACGAAGGCTCTCTTTCACCGCAAGCTGGTTGCAACCTTCGTTAGACCCCCCCTCCAATCTTCCACTTAGAAAATGATGACCGTCAATGGCTCTGCTGCCTACGGCAACTTGAAACCCGGCCATTTTCTGTTCACATCTGAGTCTGTTGGTGAGGGGCATCCCGGTATGTTGAAATCGTCGTCTGTCGTTCACTATGATAATTTATCTTGGATCAGATAAAATTTGTGATCAGATTTCGGACGCTATTGTGAGTGTTTGTTATGCTTCTCGAACAACACTGTCTGATCATTGTATTTAGCTCGACGCCTGTCTAGCTGAGGATCCTTCTTCTAAGGTTGCTTGTGAGACTGCCTCGAAGACTGGCATGATCATGGTTTTCGGTGAAATCACCACTAAGGCTCAGGTTGACTACCAAAAAGTCATCCGCAACACTATCAAGCATATCGGATATGACGACTCGTCCAAAGGTTTTGACTACAAAACCTGCAACATCCTCGTTGCAATCGAGCAGCAATCCCCTGATATTGCTCAGGGTTTGGATCATGGTTCTCTTGAAAATCACGGCGCTGGTGATCAGGGGATTATGTTTGGTTACGCTACCGATGAGACTGAGGAGTACATGCCTCTGACCATCATGCTTGCGCACAAGTTGAATGCTGCAATGGCCGCTGCTCGTCGTAGTGGTGAGCTCGCGTGGCTCCGACCAGACTCGAAGACTCAAGTCACAGTCGAGTACAAGAAAGACGGCGGTGCCACTATACCTCTTCGCGTCGACACCATCGTAATCTCTACCCAGCATGCGGAGGAAATCTCTACTGAGGATCTCCGAAACGAGATCAAGGCTAAAATCATCAAGAAGGTCATACCATCCAACCTTCTGGATGACCGTACCGTCTATCATGTGAGTATCTCATGGTTCCTGCAAGAAGTTTAGCATCTGAAGGTGGCTGGATGTAGATCCAACCATCTGGCCGTTTCGTCATTGGCGGCCCTCAGGGAGATGCTGGTTTAACGGGTCGTAAAATTATCGTCGACACTTACGGTGGATGGGGTGCACATGGTGGTGGTGCATTCTCAGGTAAAGATTTCTCGAAGGTTGACCGTTCTGCGGCTTATACCGCGCGCTGGATTGGTATGTTTGATTTTGTGATTCGCTGTTGGATATTTTTGTAATCTGCCTACCTTAGCTAAGTCTCTGGTTGCTGCCGGTCTTGCCAGACGTGCTCTTGTCCAGCTTTCTTACGCTATCGGTGTTGCAGAACCTCTGTCGATCTATGTCGATACCTATGGTACTGGTAAGAAGACCGATGAGGAGCTCGTACAGATCATTCGCAAGAACTGGGACCTCCGACCTGGTGTTATAGGTAACCATGCATTCTAGCTTCCTCTCGCATTGCTAAAGTCCCCTCTCAGTTCGTGAACTCGATCTACAGAAGCCCCAATACCTCAAGACTGCCTCGTACGGCCACTTTGGCAACCCAGATTATGCTTGGGAGAAGCCCAAGCAGCTCATCCTCTGAGGCGCTGGTTAATACATTGGTATAATATCTTATCTTACACTCTTTTGGTTTCCTTTGCTGTCTTGCATTGGAAGTTCATCCTTCCATTATTGCTCCTGCATCGTTTAGATTTCATGATACCACTCACGCCTTTTCCCCTTCCTCTGCTTTCACTCATGGATTGTAGACTAGTTACGTTGTATAGTCCGTAATCAACTGCTAAATAGAACGCGTTCAACCGCAATACAAAGTCAAACTCCGGAAAAAGTCTTACACGTGTGCCTGGATCACAGCTCAATTTTAAGATGTCGATACTGCAATTCACACGTTCACCACATTTATCTCTTCGAATTTCCTGACTAGTACGTTACCTCCATCCTTTCCTCTGTTGTACGCTGAACTGTCAGCAGTGTGTGGAATACTAGGTCTCCTTCTCCATGATATTACAACCGATGCTGCCTCGGAACTTGCTGAGGGTCTCTCTCTCCTGCAACATAGGGGCCAAGATACTTGTGGCATTATCACCTGTGGTCCCAAAGGCCGCTTCTACCAGCGTAAAGCCAATGGAATGGTTCGGGATGTATTTGATACCAGTTCCATCTCCAAACTAATCGGCGGTATGGGCGTTGGACATGGTATGTACCCTTGCTCCGAGTGATTCTCGTTTTTAGTTTTTTTCAATAGTTCGATACCCGACCGCTGGAAGCTTCAACCATGCCGAGGCTCAGCCGTTCTACGTAAACTCGCCTTACGGAATTGTCTTTGCCCATGTAATGTCACGTTGTGTCTGTTTAACTATCAACATCTAATTGTGTTTTTCAGAATGGTAACCTGATTAACACCTCGTCTCTTATGCAGTATATGGATCAGGTTGCCCATCGTCACATCAACACAGCGTCTGATTCTGAGTTGCTTCTCAATATCTTCGCGAACAATCTGCAGCAGACAGGCAAGTTTCGAATCAATGAAGAAGATATTTTTACTGCGATTGGAGGTGTTGTGGCACAGTGCAAGGGTGCCTATGCATGTATTGCAATGCTCGCAGGCTTCGGGATCATCGCATTTCGTGATCCGAATGGTATCAGACCTATTGGTATGGCTTCACGCAAGGCTGCCAGTGGCGGTGAGGGCCTGGATTACATATTTTCAAGTGAAAGCGTCGTAGCCGATGCTTGTGGATTCATAGGTTGGCAAGATGTTAAGCCTGGTATGCCATACTTTCAATCTCTTTGGTGTAGACTTATCATGGTCTATCTAGGTGAGGCGGTGATTATCACCCGGAGTGGCGTTTCACGCCGACAGGTTGCACCTCCTGCCCTCTTTGCACCAGATATCTTCGAATTCGTGTATTTTGCAAGGCCAGACTCAGTTCTCGATGGTGTGAGTGTATATCGGAGTCGTATGGCTATGGGCGATGCGCTTGCAGAGAAAGTGCAGCAGGTCCTTACTGAGAATAACTTCACGGTGGATGTTGTCATTCCGGCAAGCAAAAATTATTTGAATCAGGCCATGTATTGAACCTGCATAGGTCCCGGATACATCGCGGGTCGCAGCATTGAACCTTGCACAGAAGCTTGCATTGCCATATCGTGAAGGTTTTGTCAAAAATCGTTATGTGGGTAGGACCTTCATCATGCCTGGCCAGCAAACGAGGAAGAAGAATGTACGCAAGAAGCTGAATGCTATGGCGTTAGAATTTGCCAACAAGAACGTTTTGCTTGTCGATGGTGACAGATCCCAAGGTGCTCTCGAGATAATGCTAACTTAATGGTTCAGACTCCATCGTCAGAGGCACGACCTCCAGGGAAATAGTTCAAATGGCGAAAGATGTCGGTGCGAAGAAGGTCATTGTCGCAAGTTGCGCGCCGCCTATCAGGTGTGTCACAGTATTCGCTTTTCCAAGTTGAGCTTACCTTCTCAAGATACCCTAATGTTTACGGCATTGATATGCCATCTCGCAAGGAGCTTGTTGCGCATGGGAGAGACGAGGCATCAATAGCGAAAGCGATTGGTGCCGACTTTGTGATTTTCCAGACTCTTCCGGATCTCGTGGAATCTGTCCGACGCCTCAACACTAATATCACAACGTTTGACTGTTCTGTTTTCACCGGTGATTATGTGACAGGCGGAGTTGACGAG
>Ga0153942_1000769_pt1 | contig 12888 bp, 11 predicted proteins | sample TSNJ026MetaG_FD_104731 | JGI IMG/M metagenome (GOLD analysis project Ga0153942, IMG submission 104731) | Attine ant fungus gardens microbial communities from New Jersey, USA - TSNJ026 MetaG | ecosystem: Host-associated > Fungi > Mycelium > Unclassified | place: USA: New Jersey, Brendan T. Byrne... | reverse complement strand
TTTTTATGAAACAGCTTCGCAGCCAGCGCAAGTACCGTCATTTCATGAAACCTTGGATAAGCACAATGTAAAATCACCAGTTTTGTTTTGCAGGCGATCTCGTCCATGGTCAGCGCAGTAAAATTCAACGGATTGGTGAATTCCGCATCACCGTCAATCATTGCCATGTGTACCTGGATCGGCATATCAAGTATTGCCGCTTTGCGGAAGATATACCAAGCCATTATATCCTGAAATGCGGTATATGCCTCATGATCCCCGGCCTTTGCCTGATTATAAAACGTTTCTCCCAGAGCTTCCTCATACTTCTTAAAACAGGTAGTTCTGACATATGCCGAAATCAACTTATAGGAAACCGATCCCGCCGCTTTCAGTCCGGTTAAGACCCGGTCGGCAAATTCCATATACTCCTGATAGCTCATATCCGCTTTTCCATGATACTCTTTTCGATAAAGCTCCCGGTATTGCTCAAACTGCCTTAAGTAAAGCTTCCCAAAAGGCTTCCCAAACAGATAGGAATTATCAAACGGGTACAATAGTGCATCTACCGACTGCACCAACCCAATCCGGTCTGACTCGTGCAAAGCTTTCGGCATACAAAGATTGGACATCAGATATTCCACACCTGCTTCCGCCATGATTTCTTCTGTCAGTCCCTTGATATCGGCAGTCTTACGGGCCTCATACCGGGCAGCAAGGATTTCCTTCTGATCCGGATCATCGATATCCGCCCGGCTGAATCCATAAAATTTCTCATACGCTTCATAATGCAGCTCCTCCAGATAAGGAAAACCATATGCCTGGGTGCTGGGATGGGAATATACATCATCAAAAGGAAACATTGCTTCCGCCGGCATCTGCAGCTCTTTCATGGCCATGATCAACCCGGGATGGGCATGGTCATCTACAATTTTAATACGATCAATCTCTTTCCTTAGCTTCTCATACATACCGATTCCCTTTCCGCCACTTTAGGCACAGCACCTTTTCCTGTTTCCGGCAGCATCGAACCAAATACCAAAAAGGTCAGACTGCAGCCAATCGCAATATACATTGCAGTTTCAAATCCCGATGTATTTACCACCTTCGTTATCACCGTATACAGAATCGTCTCGACAATATAAGAGACCGACCAGAACATCGCCATGACCACCGTCAGGCGGCGTGTATTCATCCCCTTTAACTGCTGGGGAATCGTAACAAAGACCGTCATTGGCAGGAAAATCAGAAAACCAAGCATAAAAGCACATATCATCGCAACTGCCGAAGAGCTTGTCCGGATTATCACAACGCCGATGATTGGCACCAGCACCCCGCAAATACGGATAATGGGCAGATTCTTTTTCGTTTTCCTGGTCAGGATAATGCCAAAGGGTGTTGCCACTACCCCGGCTACCGCCAGCATTGTCGAAAGTAAAGAAGCACTTACCGCTACGGTCTCATTCAGCGGAAACAGATTTAACATTACAATGTACAGCGTCAGCCACCCGGAGTAAGCCAGTGGGAACAAATAATTAAACTTATCCTTCATTCCATCCCGGTAACCATATTCGGCTCCTCCTGCTTTCGCAGTTGTCGTCTCAAAGTCTTCACCAAAGATTATCCATAATACAAAAATAAGAAAACTGATTCCGGCAAATACCAGTACCACACTTTTCCAGCTGCCCAGCGCCTTAATAATCGGGTCAACCAGAACCAGCGCCGTAATATTGCCAATATTATTAGCAACCGAATTCAGGCCGTTCATCAGCGGTCTTTTCTCCGGCTCGAAGTAATGCATAACAATCGGCCCAAAGTACACCACCATCAATGCGCCGCCAAACCCCATAATAAAGCGGCTTAAAATAAACAGCGGGAAACTGGTGGCAAACGCGCCAAGACCTACCACTGAAATCAGCAGTGCCGCCAGAGCCACAGCCTTCTTGGGGCCCAGCTTGATTAAAAAGCCGGCCGCCAGAAGATTACCGATGATTTTAGAAATCGTGATCGCATTGGTTGTCGCGGCAGGCAATGCCTCCAGGTGAAAATACTCCACAATCTGGGGCGTCACTTTGGAGCCGGCCAACCAGGAAATACTAAAGAACATATAAGCCAGGAATATCAACGCTTCAATCAGGTAGGACTTTTTCCTCATTTGCGTTTCTTTTGTCATGATCAATTCCTCCATTTTCACATGAACCAGACAGGACACATCACCTTGTCTCGAGCCATGGTGACATTGCTTTTAGCTGGCATCTTTTTGTTATCTCAATTATACAATAGATACAAAAACAATGGAAATAGATAAAAGAAATGCTGATTATGAGAAAAACTCATAATTAAATGTCACTCCTGAAAGCAGGCATTCTCCTGCGTAAACTTAATAAATTTCCGGGCCACACTGGGAATCAGTTTTTGCTTATTGGCGATAATCATGATCGACCAGTTAAGTAGTTCATCTTCGATTGGTATTGCGCGGATATCCGGACTTCTATATTTGATCACAATCGGTCTGGGTAGAATCGTAACACCCTGTCTGATGGAAGCTAACGCCAGCAGAAAATCCCAGTTAGCACTTTCCATCGTGATATTGGGTTTAAAACCCGCCAGTTTGCAGGCGGCAATAATATTATGATGGAGCATAAAGGTCTTATTCAACAGTACCAGGTTTTCATCTCTGATATCCTTCATTGTGACTGAAGACCGGCCGACCAGCGGATGATCCTTATGAACCACCAGCATCATCTTATCCTCAATAACCGGAAATATACTGAACTTCTCATCATCTACCGGCTTGATCACAATACCAATATCAATCTTCTCATCTGACACCTTTTCATAGACCGTTCTGGCACCTTCCTCCACAACCACCAGATTGATTCTGGGGAATTTCTCATAAAAAGCCGGAAGGATCTGTGGAAAAAGGCAGGTTCCGATGACCGGCGGAATCCCCACCGTAATGCTGCCTTCTTCCGTATTGGCAATATTGTCGACGTAATCACACACATCCTCAAACTGATCCACCAGCGGCTTGGATTTTTGATACAAATTCTTTCCAATATCCGTCAACATGATCTCCTTGCCTTTACGCTTCAATAGCTTGGCACCGATTTCATCCTCCAGAATCTTAATCATCTTGCTTAAAGCGGATTGGGAAACATGAAGCTTCAGCGAGGCTTTCGTAAAGCTCTTCTCATTAACAATATGAACAAAGTAACTCAACTGTCTGAATTCCATCTGTTTCCCATCCTTCCTATAATGTTATAGCCGCACCTTTTTCTGTCTCCATCATAGCAGGTGCAATAAATTTTGTCACGTTAATCCGCCATTTTAATAACCATCGCCGTTCCCATGCCGCCTCCGATGCACAGAGCCGCCAAACCATATCTTGCCTGCCGCTTTTTCATCTCATGAACTAACGTTACCAGGATTCTGGCACCGGATGCGCCGATGGGATGCCCCAGAGCAATGGCACCGCCATTCACATTCACCCGCTCCGCACTGATCCCTAACTCCTTTATCACACACAACGCCTGTGCGGCAAACGCTTCATTGGCCTCCACTAAATCCATATCTGCGGCACATAACCCGGCTTTCGCAAGTGTCTTCCTGGCCGCCGGCACCACTCCGTACCCCATGATTGCCGGATCCACACCTGCCGACCCGTAGGATACGATTTCTGCCAGATAAGGGACTCCCAGCTGGTGAGCTTTCTCCTTGGACATCAGGAGAAACATTCCTGCCCCATCATTGATTCCCGAGGAATTACCGGCAGTAACTGTTCCTCCCTCTTTGAAGGCCGGTTTGAGTTTTGCCAGGTCATCCATATCCACACCGAATCGGGGATACTCATCTGTATCAAATACCTTTGCTTCGCCCCGCTTCTGTGGAATCATCACCGGTGCGATCTCGTCTTTAAACCGCCCCTCGCGGATGGCTTTCTCCGCCTTTTGCTGGCTGCCCAGAGCAAATGCATCCTGCTCCTGCCGGCTGATCTGCCACCGGTCGGCGATATTCTCCGCCGTAACCCCCATATGGTAATTATGGAACGCATCCGTCAAACCGTCCAGGAGCAAAGAATCCGCCACCGTATCGTTGCCCATCCGCAGACCCCATCTCGCCTTTTTAAGAACATAAGGAGCATTGCTCATACTTTCACAGCCGCCGGCCAAAACCACCTCACTATCACCTGTCAGGATGCTCTGAACCGCCAGACTGACTGTCCGCAGGCCTGAGCCGCACAACTTGTTGATCGTCATGGCCGGAATATTTTCAGGCACTCCGGCATGAATCGCGATCTGTCTGGCAACATTCTGCCCCTGCCCGCTTGACAGCACATTACCAATTATTACTTCATCGATTTGCCCGCCATCGATACCGGCCCGGCTGATTACCTCTTTCGCACAGACCGTTCCGATCTCTGCCGCCGTCAACGGGGCCAGGCTGCCACCGAAGGAGCCTGTTGCCGTCCGTGCACACTGCACAATCACCACTTCTTTCATTACCATCCTCCATGATTTATACGTTGATTATACTACGCCTAAAAGACCTAATCCCATTACAATTGTAAGTGCCATCAGAGTTATGATCACTGTCACCATTCCGATATCCGCATAAGACTCCTTATGGGTCAGACCGGTGATTCCCAGCAAGGTGATAACTGCGCCGTTATGAGGCAGTGAATCCAGTCCGCCACAGGCAATCGCCGCCACCCGGTGCAAGACCTCGGGACTGATGTTCATCTGCTGGGCCATCTGCAGATAGGTATCACCAAATGCACCCAGGGCAATACTCATTCCGCCGGAAGCGGAACCGGTGATTCCGGCCAGCGCCGTAACGGCAATACCGGTGGCAATCACCGGATTTTTTGAAATTCCCATGAGAGCGGTTTTGACCAGCGCAAAGGAGCCTAATGTCGCAACTACATTGCCATAACCCACTTCCGAGGCGGTATTCAAAACTGCCAGGAACGAGCCGAAAGTACCCTGATTTAAAGTTTCTTTGATATTGGTCAGTTTCTTATAATTCAACCCGATACACAAAAGGATTGCCAAAATCAGCGAGATGATCAGGGACCACATTCCCTCTACCTTGCTAAGCTGCAGCCCAAACCGATCCAGGGTTTCCTGGCTGTAGGTCTTAAAGTAGGTTTTGGGTAATACAAAATTTACTACTAATACTACTACAATCGGAATCACCGAGGTAAGTACTGATGGCAGCTTACTTAAGTCTACCTGCTCATTTACCTCTGTCTCCACCTTACCGTAACCTTCCCCGGCTGCCTTGGCCTTTCTGGCCCGAAAACTCAGCCATGCCACCCCGGCAATCAGCTCAAACACGCCGCCAACAATGCCCAGAATCGGAGCAGCCCACACCGTAGTTCCAAAAAACGGCATCGGAATGGCATTTTGAATCTGGGAGGTGCCCGGAAGAGCCGTCATGGTAAACGTAAATGCCCCCAGAGCAATGGTTGCCGGAATCAGCCGTTTCGGAATCTGCGCTTCCCGGAACAATTCTCTGGCAATGGGGTACACTGCAAACGCTACTACAAACAGTGATACCCCACCATAAGTCAGCACTCCACAAGACAACACCACTGCAAGAATGGCCTTATCCTTGCCTAACTTGCCGGCAATGGCATAGGCAATGGCTTTAGCTGCTCCAGAATCATCCATCAACTTTCCGAAAATTGCTCCCAGCATAAAAACTGGAAAATATGTTTTCACATAACCAGCCATCTCTACCATAAATACATGAGTGTAGCTGGGAAGTAAACCACCGCCGCCGGACAAAACAACCGCCAGCAGAGCCATAATCGGCGCAATCATAATAACGTTGTACCCACGGTACGCAAGAAAAATCAACATTCCCAAGGAAAAAATAATACCAATTACTCCAATCATACCAATTCAATCCCCCTAATTCTTTTTATTTGGTTTTAATAAGGCCTCACCCTCTACGACCATTACTCCGTTCTGGTTGGTTCCGACGGTTCTCATTCTGACGCGGTTTTTAACCGTGTCGATTTCCAATACCTCAACCTCCGCCGTCACGGTATCACCAATCTTCACCGGTGCCGTAAACTTCAGGCTCTGCGTCAGATAGATGGCTCCTACTCCCGGAAGTCTGGTTCCTAATGCCGCGGAAATCAACCCCGCCGAAAGCATACCGTGAGCAATCCGCTCACCAAAGATACTGGTTTTGGCAAACTCGCTATCGATGTGAACCGGATTACAATCCCCCGTCACCGCACTGAACATATCAATATCCTCTGCTGCAATTACTTTTGTAAATTCAGCTTTTTGCCCCACATACATCTCATTTACGCTATAACTTTCCATCGAATCACCCCTGACTTTCTTTCATTTTTTTGACCGCCTGGGTTAATTTAGGAATAATCACATGAAGATCTCCCACAATGCCCAGATCACAGGTATCAAAGATCGGCGCCGACTCATTCTTATTGATGGCAATGATATAATCCGAAGACTCCATCCCGGCCACATGCTGAATCGCACCGGAGATTCCGCAGGCAATGTAACACTCTGGCCGAACCGTCTTGCCGGTCTGACCCACCTGGCGTTCCCGCTCCATCCAGCCGGCATCCACTGACGCCCGGGAAGAAGCCACTTCGCCGCCAAGGGCTGAAGCCAGTTCCCGCAGGACATCGAATTTTTCCGGTCCGCCTACACCCCGGCCGCCAGATACCAGAATCCCGGCTTCCATGATATCAACTGTCTTTTCCACAGAACGAACTACTGCTAAAATTTCCATATTCTGGTCGGCTTTGTCAAAGTTCATCGCCATCGGCGTCAGATCTCCGGTCCGGTTCTCATCCTTTACCGGCAGCCCCATGACACCAGGTCTTACCGTAGCCATCTGCGGCCGGTGATTCTCACAGGCAATGGTCGCCATGATATTGCCGCCAAACGCCGGACGGGTCATCAGCAGATGATTGCTTTCCTCATCAATTACCAGAGAAGTGCAGTCAGCCGTCAGACCGGTATGTACCCGGGCCGATACCCGGGGAGCCAGGTCACGCCCTACTGAAGTTGCGCCAAACAACAGGATTTCCGGCTGACGCTCCCGGATTATGGCAGTCAGTACTTTTGCATAAGGTTCCGTCATATATTCTGCAAGCACCGGATCCTCCACATAAACCACTTCATCCGCTCCGTCATGGATCAGTTTTTGATAGGAGGTTCCCGGCTCCATGCCCAGGACCACCGCTACCAGTCTCTGGCCCAGCTTATCGGCCAGCTCCCGGCCCTTTCCCAGCAATTCCAGAGAAACCTTCTGAATCTTGCTGTCTCTTTGTTCCACAAATATGTAAACATCTTTGCTCATGTCCATCTCACCTCTCATATCAGATTTTTTCCACGCAGCTTTTCCATGATGATAGTGACAGCTTCATCCGCACCCACGCTGAACTTTTCTCCGCTTCCCTTCGCAGCTTTGGTAAATGATTTCTTTACTTTGGTCGGTGACCCCTTTAAGCCCAGATTCGCCGGGTCCACCGTATCCTGGATATCTGCCAACGTCCATACGGTCACCTGCCGGTCTCTGTAAGCGTCCATAATTCCGCCCACACTCATATACCGCGGTTTATTCAGTTCTGCCAGGGCCGTCACCAGACAGGGGCATGCCACTTTAATCAGATGATACCGGTCTTCAAAATCCCGCCTGGCTGCAACATAGCCGTCCTTGACATGAAGCTCCGACACATAGCTGACCTGTGGGATTCCCAGATGTTCTGCAATCTGCGGCCCGACCTGAGCCGTATCTCCGTCAATCGCCTGCCGTCCGGTAATCACCAGGTCATATGGGATTTTCTTAAGCGCCGCAGCCAACGTACTGGAGGTAGCCCAGGTATCCGCTCCGCCAAAGGCCCGGTCCGTCAGCAGGATCGCTTCATCAACGCCCATAGCCAATGCCTCTCTAAGTGCCGCGTCCGCCTGTGGCGGTCCCATCGACAGTACTGTTACATTCGCTCCTGTTTCTTCTTTTATTCTGAGAGCGGCCTCGATCCCCGCCTTATCATCCGGATTGATAATGCTGGGAATCCCTTCCCGGATCAACGTTCCGGTCTTCGGATCCAGCTTCACCTCGGTTGTATCCGGCACCTGTTTGATACATACAACGATCTTCATCCTGATACCTCTCCTTAATTTATTTTCATCCATGCCGCAATCACCATTCTCTGAACTTCGGAAGTTCCCTCATAAATCTCGGTAATCTTGGCATCCCGCATCATTCGCTCCACCGGATACTCTCTGGTATATCCGTAACCGCCAAACAACTGGACCGCTCTTCTGGTCACATCACTGGCCGTCTCGGACGCATACAGTTTGGCCATGGCTGCAAGGTGTGCAAATGGCTGCTTGCAATCCTCCCCACAAGCTGCCCGATATACTAAAAGCCTGGAAGCCTCCACCCGGGTCTGCATATCAGCCAACTGGAACTGGGTATTCTGGAATTGGGAGATTCGCTTGTTAAACTGTTTACGTTCTTTTACGTATTTCACCGTCTCATCCACTGCTCCCTGACCGATTCCCAGCGCCTGGGCGGCAATTCCCACCCGACCGCCATCCAGTGTCCTCATGGCAATCTTAAAGCCTTCACCTTCCCGGCCCAACAGATTTTCCTTCGGTACAATACAATCTTCTAAAATCAATTCGCAGGTGGAAGAACCTTTGATTCCCAGCTTTTTCTCCTTCTTTCCAACAGAAAATCCGGGGAAATCTTTCTCTACAATAAAGGCTGAACAGCCTCTGGTGCCTACAGATTTATCTGTCATAGCGATAATAATATAGACATCCGCATAACCGGCATTGGTAATAAAAAACTTAGTTCCATTCAGTATATAATGATCATCCACCAAAACTGCCATGGTCTGCTGCCCGCCTGCATCAGTACCGGCTCCCGGCTCGGTCAGACCAAAGGCCCCCAGCATTTCACCTCTGTTCAGGGGTGGCAGGTACTTTTGCTTCTGCTCCTCACTGCCAAACATATAGATCGGAGAAGCACAAAGAGAGGTATGAGCCGAAACAATCACTGCTGTAGTGGCACAGGCTTTGGACAATTCCTCCACCGCCATGGCATAAGCCAGATGATCCGCTCCCTGACCGCCGTACTCCTTCGGAAAAGGAATCCCCAAAAAGCCATACCGGGCCAGTTTTTTTACAGTTTCAACCGGAAATTGTTCCTCCTCATCTACCTCTTCAGCAAATGGTTTTACCTCATTTTCCGTAAAATCACGATACATCTTCTGAAGCATTTCATGCTCCTTAGATAATTGAAAGTCCATTTTTTCCCTCCTGCTTTCTTACTTTACAACGAGTCCCATCGGCTCATCCTTAAATATCCTTTCATCCATCTGCCGGATTGGGCCTGTTATCCGTGGCTTAAATTCTATCTGATCCAGAATATCTGTCTGCAGATCCACTCCCGGTGCAATTTCCGTCAGTACCAGTCCATCGGAATTCAGTTCAAATACGGCCCGCTCCGTAATATACAAAACCGGCTGTCCGGACAAAACCGCATAGTCACCACTAAAGGTTACCTGCTCTACCTGGCTGACGAATTTTTTCACCCGGCCTTCCTTGACAATGGAGAGGCCGCCGTCTCTCACTGACACCTCCAACCCGCCGGCTGTAAAGGTACCGCAGTACACTACCTTTTTCGCATTCTGGGTAATATTGATAAAGCCACCGCAGCCGGCAATCTTCGGCCCAAACTTGCTGACATTGATATTGCCCTGCTCATCACACTGGGCCAGGCCTAAAAATGCCACGTCGATGCCGCCGCCGTCATAGAAATCAAACTGGGCCGATTGGTCAAGAATACATTCCACATTCGTGGAGCAGCCGAAACTGTTTCCTGGTGCCGGTACTCCACCCACAGGTCCTGATTCCACCGTCAGCGTAAGGCTCTGACCGCAGCCTTCTTCATTGGCAACTGCCGCAACCGCTTCCGGCATTCCGATTCCCAGGTTGATGACCGAATCCGGAATCAATTCCATGGCAGCCCGTCTGGCAATAACCTTCCGCTCATCCAGCGCAATGGGTTTTACGGCACTGACCGGAACCCGGACCTCACCGGAATAGGCCGGATTATAGCGTTCCGCAAATGTCATCATATGGCAATCAGGATTTTCAGTGACCACAATGGCATCCACATATATCCCGGGAATCTTTACCAGCCTGGCATCGATGCAACTTCCTTCCACAACTTTTTCCACCTGGATGATCACTTTGCCGCCACTGGCTTTTGCCGCCTGTGCCATGGCCAGGGCATTTAAGATACATCCTTCTTTTTCCATCGTCATGTTTCCTTTTTCATCCGCATAGGTTCCCCGGATAATAGCCACGTCAATTTTAATGGGCCGGTATTTCAGGTATTCTTTTCCGTCCAGTTGGATAATTTCAACGATATCTTCCTTTGTTCTTTCATTTAACCGGCCGCCTTCCAGGCGAGGATCCACAAAAGTTTTAAGCCCTACATGGGTGATCGTCGCCGGTTTTTTAGCTGCAATATCCCGAAACATTTGAGAAATGACCCCTTGCGGCAGATTATAGGCCTCCACCCGGTTCTCCATCACCAGCTTCTGAATCTTGGGTACCAGGCCATAATGACCGCCGATTACCCGCTTAACCAGACCTTCATGGGCCCAATGATTGATCCCCCGGTTTCCGGAATCACCAACACCGGCGGCATATACAATCGTCAGATCTCTTGGTGCAGCTTCTTGCACAAATCGCTCTTCCACCGCAACCGACAACTCCTCTGCATGTGCTGCCCCGACAAACCCTTCAATCGCCACACACATTCCATCCTGAATGAGGCCGGCCGCCTGTGTGGCCGATATAATTTTACTCATAAAAATCTCTCCTTACTGTTTATAGTTGTAGAACCCACTTCCGGTTTTTCGCCCAAGCATACCCTTAGCAACCATTTCTTTCAACCATGGATGGGGAGTGTACTTTTCATCTTGCAGATCGGAGTGCAGCGACTCCATGACTGCCAGACAAACATCCAGCCCAATCAAATCTGCCAGAGCAATCGGACCAATCGGATGGCTGGCTCCCAGCTTCATGGCAGTGTCAATATCCGCTGCCGATGCAACCTCTTCTGATAAAACACCGATTGCTTCATTAATCATCGGAAGCAAGATCCGGTTTACTACAAATCCACTGCTTTCTTTTACCCGTACCGGCGTTTTCCCAATTGCTTCGACAATCCCAATCACCTGATCCAGCAAATCGACCGGAGTCCCTTCCGCCCCGATCACCTCAACTAATTTCATCACCGGCACCGGATTAAAGAAATGCATACCGACAATTGGTCTCTTCATGCCTTCCATCATCCGGCTGAGCGAAAGTGCCGAAGTATTGGACGCAAAGATGGTTTCCTTAGCGCAGATTTGTTCCAATGAGGCAAATAAATTACGCTTTACCGCCATATCTTCTTTTACCGCTTCAATGATAAGGTCGCAGTTATGTAAGTCAGTAGTAATGCCGACCAAAATACGTTCTGCCATATCATCACATTCTGCTTTGGAAAGTTTTCCTTTTTGCACCAGGGAATTCAGTTTTTGGCAAATATTTTCTTTTCCTTTTCTGGCAAATTCAATATCAATATCGCTGAGAATAACCTGATTTCCTTTTTCCATAACGAATGACTGGGCGATCCCGGAGCCCATGACCCCCGCCCCTACAATACCAATAAGCATATATATATCCTCCTGAATTTACTTACCCTGAAATGGCATTGGTTCTAATTTCTTTAAAAATACTCCCATTGCATGATGCTGGTCTTCTGTTTTAAAACAATCCGCAAAACGTTCTGCCTCCAGACACTGACTCTCCTTCAAGGTCATCCCAACACTTGCGTTAATCACTTTTTTTGCTTCCTGCACAGCGATCGGTGCATTATTTATAATCTGCATAGCCAATGCTTTGGCCTCCGCTAAAAGCTGTTCTTTTTCACACACCTGGTCAACCAGCCCTAATGCCAATGCTTCTTCCGCCCGTATCCGCATCGCTGAAAACACCATTTTTTTTGCCTTACTCGTTCCAATCAGCCGGCTTAAACGCTGCATTCCGCCATACCCGGGAATAATCCCCAGCGAAACTTCCGGAAAGCCAAACACCGCATTAGCAGCCGCCAAACGAATATCACAGCTTAATGCCAGTTCACATCCACCACCCAGCGCATAACCATTGATGACTGCAATCACCGGCATTGGCAAAGCTTCAATCTTCTGCATGACCGCATTACCGTCAATGCAAAAGTCTCTCGCCTGCCGAGGTGTCAGCTCCCACATTTCCATAATATCCGCACCGGCAACAAAGGACTTTTCGCCACCGCCGGTAATCATCAACACCCGGATATCTTCTTTTTTGATTTCATCAAGAGTCATTGACAGTTCCGCTAAGACCTCTGAATTCAGTGCATTTAAAGCCTTCGGACGATTGATTGTCAGTTCACCTAAATACCCTTCCTTTTTGAATTCGATATAATTCATTTAGTTATCTCCTTTGATAGGTAGTAGTGCATTTAGCCTAATTAATATCCTGCGCAGGAATATTTTTTGTAGATATCATGCATTCATCTAAGTACAGAATATATTCTTTTGCTCAAAATGTAAAATTGATTAAAATCATGTCGAGTATGAGTTTTTCTCATAACCGCAATCACTTTGACGGAATGTGTTCAATATTCTCCATCAAAAAAAAGACAGCAATCTGCTGTCTTTTTAGAATTTACGCTTTATAAATCCTCCCCGAATTCCTTCATCCTTCAACGGGCAACTGACCATTCTTAATCTTCAAATGTAACATTGGAAGCAATCCAATTATAATCACGACTCATCTGCGTACACAAATCAACATCCGCCACCATATAGAA